>Ga0169931_10005396_pt1 | contig 19488 bp, 21 predicted proteins | sample Kivu_15m_20L_FD_129675 | JGI IMG/M metagenome (GOLD analysis project Ga0169931, IMG submission 129675) | Freshwater microbial communities from Lake Kivu, Western Province, Rwanda to study Microbial Dark Matter (Phase II) - Kivu_15m_20L... | ecosystem: Environmental > Aquatic > Freshwater > Lake... | reverse complement strand
TTTTGTGTGACGATGGCTTCAAATATTAAGAATATGGATACTGAACTCGAAAAAATTAAACCATTTGGTCAGCAAACCACTTCTAACCACGTGAAAAAGTTAGCTTGCGAAGTTTGGGTATAATACAAAAGTACCTGCAACTCGTCGGTCTAAGTAAAGATTGTCGGCTTTCAATTTTGTATTAGAAGAAATAAAAGTATTTCCGAAACTGTATTGACCTGTATAAAACTGGACAGATGGTTCGATGATTTGATTTTTCACTTCAAATGGCCAAGTAGCCCTTGCTACAAAATGTTTATTGGAGTTTAATTCTGGTCGATTGGCTGTTTGTCCGTTGTAAAAGCCTAAACCTAAAATCCCATAATCACCTGAACCCTTTAATCCTTGGGAAACTAAGTCGGCGAAAAGTTTTCGTTTATCCAGTGGTGCCCAATAAAAAAATGCACCTAAATCCCTTTCATTGCTCAATGCACTGTTTAATGCATCGGCTCTGTCAAGTGGTAAGCGATTTTGACTGGATTGCATATTTTCAAATCCAAAAGGAACCTTACTTTGTCCTAGCCTCAAGCGGAATTCTCCTTTTTTATCCAATGAAACATCAAAATAGGCATCACGAATTTGGGCAAAATGAAGCGCTGTTGAACTTACCGAACTTGCAAAATCAGGCTGAATGTACAGAAACACCCTCGGGTGAATTTGTCCAAAAAATATCAATCGAATTCTGCGAAAGAAAAAGCTATTGTTTGTTCCCCAACTTCTGTCACATTGTTCACAAGCAAGATTTGGATTACTTTGATAAAGTCCGTTAAGTCTTACCTGCGCATAGCCTCTTAAATTTACTTTTTTGTACCATCCTTCAAGTGAGGCTTTTGAATTATTCAAAGAGTCTTTTTGTGCAATGCCTAAAAGCGTTTGAAAGACGAAAGTTAGAATTAAAATAGCTTTTTTCATGTTTTTAATGAGCTGCAAAACTATCCGCTTAATATTAGGGTAATACCAAATAAATAAACACTTAACGTAAGATTAAATTTGGTAACATTAAATTAACATTAGGCGAATTGGTCGTGCCTTGAGACGCTTTTTTCTGGTTGTATTCAGGTTTCGAATGTTATGTTTACGTTAACAAAAACGCATTTGGGCTACACCCAAAGCTAAGGTTCTATTTTTGCCAAAAATTTTATATCATGGCTGGCATTTTAAGCTACTTTTTACCAAAAGATAAAGTGTTCTATTCTTTGTTTGAAGAGGCAAGTAATAACCTTGAAACTATCTCTCAAAAACTTGTACAATTGGTTCACGAACCTGACTTCAGCAAAAGAGCCTCACTGATTAAAGAAATGGAAGATATTGAACATCAAAACGATGAGATTACACACAAAGTATTTATTGAATTAGGCAGAAACTTCATAACGCCTTTTGACCGTGAAGATATACACAGCTTAGCTTCTGCATTAGATGACATTGCGGACTATATCTATGCTGCAGCAAAAAAGATTAACTTTTATAAAATTGACCCGATTTCCGACCAAGGTATCCAGAAAACTGCCGAAGCAATCAAAGAAGCGGTTGCGGCTGTGAAATCGGCTGTTATGGAACTACGTAATTTGAAAAACACTCAAAAAATTATTGAGTGTGTAATCAAAATTAACAGTATAGAAAATAGTGCGGACGACATTTTCGATATGAGTATCGAGCGTTTATTCGAATCCGATGTTGACGCTAAAGAATTAATAAAGCGCCGTGAATTGTATATGGTAATGGAAACTGCAACCGATAAATGTGAAGATGCAGGTAATGTTATTGAGTCAATTGTTGTGAAATACGCCTAATCAAATCGCATGTTTACTTTATTAATTGTCGTAATTGCCGTTGCGCTTTTATTTGACCTTGTAAATGGATTTCACGATGCAGCGAATTCAATTGCAACTGTAGTCTCTACCAAGGTGCTTACTCCTCTTCAGGCTGTAGTTTGGGCAGCAAGCTTTAATGTCTTGGCTTTTTGGGTTTTTGATATGAGTGTTGGAAACACGGTTGCAAAAACTGTGGACAACACAGCAATAGACCTTTGGGTAATTCTAGCAGGATTAATTGCAGCGACATTTTGGAATTTGTTGACATGGTGGTTGGGAATTCCTTCGAGTTCTTCTCATACATTAATTGGTGGTTTTGCGGGTGCAGCAGTTGCTCATGCGGGATTTGACGTGATAGCTGGAGGTGAAATCTTGAAGGTTGTTTTATTTATTTTTCTTGCTCCATTTATTGGTGGATTTATAGCCTATCTCATTGCTATTGTTACAATTAGTAGAAATTTTTGGGGTAAAATGGCTGTTATCTTTGGTTTATCTGCAATCACCATATATTCCATGAATTTTATGATTCGATTTATGGACATGAAGCCAATCATGATGTATATCGTAATTGCGATGATAGCGGTTTTTGTACTCGTTTATATATGGTTTGAAATTAGAAATCGTGAAAAACCGTCTGCGTTACGCGAGGCTAATATGCACAAGAAATTACAACTTCTTTCTTCAGCTGCTTTTTCACTCGGACATGGCGGTGCTGATTCGCAAAAGGTAATGGGAATTATTTGTGCAGCCCTACTGGTTTATGGAAATCTTGAGAGAGAAGGGAAAATTGAGAAAGGAATCCCAAAAGCTTTTCAAATTTCGGAATTAGTTCAAATTGAGTTTCATGATGAAGAGGGGAAATTGGATAAATTCAAGCCTGAAATTGCGCTAGTAAATGGGCAAATATTTTTGAAAGATCATGATGAGGTAAAAACTTTAAATCATGAACTAGTCTATAACAAAAAAGGTAAAAAGGTTACAAGTGCTGATGTTCCATCACTTAAGGAAATTAAGGATGAATTTCATAAAATTGAAGTGTTTTACACTGGTCACGCCTTGTGCGATGCGAAATTAGGAGACACCATTTTTAATGACAAAGTATTGAATAGAAATTATGCATACAGTGCTGCTTTCATGCCATTCGTGGACAAATCATCTTTAAAAGTTCTTCCAGAATTCAAACTCAAAACAAAAGTTCAATCGGAAACAATGCCTTTCTGGATTGCTTTTGGTTGTTATTTAATGATTGGAATAGGGACTTTAATGGGTGGTTGGAAAATTGTGAAAACAATGGGAACGAAAATCACCAAAGTGACTCCACTTGAGGGTGTTTGTGCTGAAACATCTGGTGCTTTAACATTATTTACAGTTTCCCAATTCGGTATTCCTGTATCGACAACACATACCATTACTGGTTCTATAATAGGAGTTGGTGCAACAAAGCGATTAAGTGCTGTTCGTTGGGGAGTTACTATTAATTTATTGTGGGCTTGGGTGCTTACAATTCCTGTTTCTGCGGTTCTTGCAGCATTGATTTATTACGCCATTTTACTGTTTAAGTAACATACGTTTAATTGTTCTTTCACATTTTCTTCTATTTTTGTGGGAACTATAATCAAAACGTATATGAAAAAACTGTTATTCTCTGCTATGGCTTTATGCCTAGCTTCATGGAGCATTGGACAGGTGATTTTCTCTGGAATTTCTCCTGAAAGCATTGCTGGAAACTACAATTTTAGTTGGGCACCGCCTTCTGGTGGTTGGGGAAGTCCGGATTTTAATGTGCCTGGAACTTATATTCAAGGAGTTCTAAAAATTGTGGAGGACGGAACCCCTGGCACAAATCCACAAGGTCATCCTATTTCGCAAGAAGGATGTAGTCCACTAACCAATGACCTTACTGGAAAAATTGCAGTAGTTTATAGAAATACTTGTGAGTTCGGTGCAAAAGCAAAGAACGCTCAAACAGCTGGTGCAATTGGTGTAATCGTAATTAATCGCGACCCAGAGGTAATTAATATGGGCGCAGGTACTGATGGTGGAACCGTTACAATCCCTGTTGTAATGCTAACCAATACAGATGGTGCGGCATTGGTTGCTGAAATGGCCAATGGAGATGTTGAGGTATTTATTGGAAACAAAACAGGATTGTTTGATAACGATATTGCACTTTTGTCATCAGCAGTTCTTCGTCCAAAATATGGTGCTATTCCAGCAATGTTGGCTCAAAATGGCACAGAGTTTAACTTTGATTTAGGAGCGAGAATTTACAATCCTGGTAGTTTGGCGCAATCAGGTGTTTCGATTAGTGCTGTAATTACCAATCCTTCAAATACTGTTGTGTATAACCAAACAATAAATGATTTATCAATCGCAGCTGGAGATAGTTTAGATGTAGATCCAACAAGCGGACAATCATTGCCTCAGTTTTCTTTGTCTAATTATCCTGCTGGAACATACACCTTAACGTACACTATTAATTTAGCCGACGGAACGACTGATGAGTATGATGCGGACAATATTATTACGACAACATTTACAATAACACAAAATGTGTATTCCTTTGGTCAGGTTAACAATCCTTCTGGTTTGCCAGAGCCAGGAAACTTCTATCGTCCTTCTACCAATAATCAAACATTCTCTATTTGTTCCGTTTTAAACGATGCTAATGCTTCGAGAGCAGCAGCAACAGGATTATATTTTGCAGCAACTTCTAATAATGATGTTGACTTAGCTGGAGAGGAGATTGCATTATATTTATATCGTTGGAATGATGACTTTGCAGATTTAAACTCTCCTGGATTTGGATTCACATCGCTAGAAGAGGTTGCATCTGGATTCTATTATTTCCCAAGTAACGATTTACAAGGAGAAACCGTTTACGGTGTATTCAATACCCCTATTGCTTTACAAAACAACACACGTTATTTAGCTTGTGCACAAACCACAAACTTGAATGTATTTTTAGGTCATGAGTCAAGAACTGATTACACTTGGAACTTGGATTATTATTTGCAACCGCTAACCCCAAATGAAAGTGATGGAACTTATTTCGCTGCTGGTTTTGGTGCAGATGTACCTAACTCTTTGGCAATTCGTTTAATTGATGTAAATACTATCGGTCTTGGCGAAGAAGCAACACTTGAAGGAAAAGCATTTCCTAATCCTGCAAATGATAAATTGACTATTTCCATTGAAGGGGAAGGTTTGGCAAGTATCACTGCTTTGGATCTTTCTGGAAAAGTTTGTTTGACTTCTTCATCAATCTTGAATAACGGTAATGTTGAATTGAATATTAACAACCTTGACGCAGGTTTATACATTTTCAACGTTGTACTTGAAAATGGTAAAACTGCTAAATTCAACGTAGTAAAAAGATAATTTCATTTCTAATGATTGGAAAAGGCATCGAGTTTCGGTGCCTTTTTTATTTACGGGACAAGGAAAGTGTGATTTTTACAATTATTCAAGTTGCGCAAAATGATTATTAAAAACAAAAAATTGCGTAGAAACAAAAAAACACTATTTTTGAACCTCAAATAATAAACCGTTAAACGAAAATTTTTAATTTTTTCCTTATGAAAAAAATAATTAGCTCTCTAGCGATTGCCGTATCTCTAACATTTGGATTCACTTCCAACAATTATGCACAAGAAAATACTGAGGCTGGAACCGAAGTAGTTGATGCTGCCACTGAAAATGCTGCTCCTGCGCAAGCTGCCGAGGAAGAAGAAGTTCAGTTAACTTTTGTACAAACTCTTAAGCAAAAATACATCGAAGGTGATGTGCTTTGGATGACTCCAGTACTTATCTGTTTGATTATCGGTATGGCACTTTCAATTGAAAGAGTTGTTTATTTGAATCTTGCAACAATTGATACCAATAAGTTTTTGAATAATGTTGAAGCTGCACTTAAATCAGGTGGTGTTGAAGCCGCAAAAGAGTTATGTAGAAACACAAGAGGTCCAATTGCTTCTATCTACTTTCAAGGTTTAGATAGAACTGAAGAAGGCTTAGATATGGTTGAAAAATCTGTTGTTGCTTATGGAGGTGTTCAAATGGGTAACCTCGAGAAAGGATTGTCTTGGTTACAATTATTTATTGCTTTGGCACCGATGTTAGGATTCCTTGGAACAGTAATCGGGATGATTCAGGCCTTCGATAAGATTGTAAAAGACGGACAAGTATCTCCAACGACGGTTGCCGATGGTATTAAGGTATCGCTTTTAACAACTGTATTTGGTTTGATTGCAGCGATTTTCCTTCAAATTTTCTACAACTACATTACTTCAAAAATCGACGGAATCGTTAATGAAATGGAAGATGCTTCTATTTCCTTGATTGATATGTTGTTGAAAAATAAAGTAACCAAGTAAGTTAAACGAACTTAAAGACATTTGTCATGAACGTAAAACTTATTTTAAATATTACTAGAATTCTACTCGTAGTTATTGGGGTAGGTGCTAGTATCGCAATTATTGGCGGGCCGAATGTATCTGCTGGTAAGGAAGCAATGGAAACTTTCAGAGAAAGTACCGAAATGAATGTTGCTATTTACTTCACTCTTGGTATTTTGGGGGCAGCTATGGCTTTTGTTTTAGGATTCTTTTTGTTTCAATTAGCTACTCAACCGAAAAAGACGATAGTATCTATTTTAGGTTTGGTAGTTGCTACAATTATCTATGTGGTTTTCTTCTCTGCTGGAACAACCGATACAACTGATTCGCTTCAACTTAAAAATCCAGTTTCGCAAGGTGTAGTAAACACGACCACCGCTGGTTTATTTACTGTTGGGGCATGTTTAGTTGTTGGACTTTTGGTAATTATTACTGGTCCTTTGATGGGCAGATACAGAAAGTAACAAGCTATGGCTAAAAGAGCAATACCTGAAATCAATGCTGGTTCGATGGCGGACATCGCCTTCCTGCTTCTATTGTTTTTCTTGGTTACCACAACTATGGATCGCGACCAAGCTTATGTGAGGAAAATTCCTAAGAAGATTGATGTTCCCTTAGATCAAGATGTCGAAGTTGAAAAGAGAAATATTCTTGCCATTAAAGCAAATAATCAAAATCAATTGATGGTTAGAGGTGAGGTCTTTTCTGACCCTTCGAAAATTTCAGAGTTCATTCTTAAGTTTTACCAAACGAATGAAAAGGTAAATGACCCTTCTAATAATTTTCCAATGTATTCTACTACAACGTTGGCGCTTTGTGAACAACAAATGACTGAGTTGGATAGTCAGATTGAAGAAGCTGAACGCGTTGGAAATTCAAAATTGGCGGAGTTCTTTTTAAGTTCCTATGACGAATGGAATAAAAAGAAGCAGGCATTGAAGTTATACGGTAAAGATGAAATGCGTGAATTAGCTGTTCAGGCACACATCCGAATTGAAGTTCAAGAACAGACAGCTTATTCTATTTTCTCACAGATTCACAATGAAATCGAGGAAGCTATTTTTGAATTGAGAGATAAGGAGTGTATGCGTCTTTTCAGCGAGTCCTACGGGATTTTGAAAAGAAGACACGCTCAAGATTCAGACCCAAAAGATAAAAGTAAATTAGATCTTTTAGAAATTCTTTACCCTGCTAGAATCATAGAAGTAACACCGAAAAACTAAACGATTATGTCAAAGTTTAAAAAGGACGGTGGTAAAGCCTCACCACAAATGAACACGGCATCCCTTCCAGATATCGTTTTCATGTTATTGTTTTTCTTCATGGTTGCAACCACGTCTAAAGAAACAGATCCAACTGTTGAAGTTGATCCACCAGAAGGAACAAAAAGTACAGATTTAACGCCATACAAGCAACGTTCAGAAATCGATTTTCTTTATTTAGGTGCTCCTAGAAATCCTGCTCGTGCCTCTGCGTTCAAGTTTGGTTATGCACTTTCATTGGATAATGTCGTTCAAGCAACAGCTGATGGTTTGTATTCAACTTCTGCTGTGTCTCGTTGGAAGAAAGATAAGTTTGCACAAAAACCATCCAGAATGACTGCGCCTCTTGAAGAAGTAATTACTTGTGTAAAAGCAGATAAGACAGCACCTACAGGAATAGTTTTTGATATTCGTAAACAACTTCAAGATATTGATGCTCTTACAATTGCTTACGCTATCCGTGACAAAGGAAATATCTAAACTTGGTTAATTATTTTTTTTGAAGCCACCTTGTGTGGCTTTTTTTATGTCCTTTAGTTTCCCAAATTTTGCTAATTCAATATTAAGTTTTGAAGGTAAAAGTAACATTCATGTTAAGTAAATGTTATAGTTACATGACAACAGCAATTTACCTCAATTTTAATGGTGTAGCCGAGAGGGCTTTTCACTATTACAAAGACGTTTTCAATGGCGAATTCGTCGGTGAAGTTTCACGATTTGGTGACATTGCCAATCAAGAGCTTTCGTTTCCTGAACGCATTAAGCACATTGAGTTGAAGTTGCCTGATAATATGCTTTTAATTGGTTCAGATTTGCCAGAAAATTGGCCTTATCCTTTTCAAGTTGGTAATAATGTATTTGTTCAATTACGACCTAAAGACAAATTCCAAGCACTGGATTGGTTTGAAAGATTGAGTAAAGACGGACGAGTATTTCAAAAAATGCAAGCTGCAGCTTGGGGTTCTTACTACGGTTCATGTCGGGATTCCTTTGGTTGTTGTTGGATGATCGATTTCCCCTTGATGAATTTGAATAACGGTTTGAATAATGTTCAGCCTTCTATGCCTTTGGCGGGATAATTCGTAAACAGAATTTTTAATCTAAACACTTGCAAGGGGGATCCATTTTTACCTTGACCCAATGCAATTTCGTTCTTATATCTTTATGAAATAGGGTACCATACATTGTTCCACTCAAATCTAAAATTTGCAGTTGATGAAGTTCAAGCAGTCCATTTCCGTATTTTTCAACTTGATTATTATATAAGTCTAAAATTTTAAGGTGCTTATTCTGACTGATTTGATCTGGAATATAATTCAATTGATTGTTACTCAATATGATAGTTTCTAAATTTGTAGTTCGTGTCAATACCAACGGAAATACGTCGAATTGATTTTTATCTAAGTTAATTTCTAGGAGATGTTTAAAGTTGGAAATAAAATCAGGTAATCGGTTCAGTTTGTTTCTTGATAAATTAAGAAATCTAAGTTGACTGAACCGTTCAATTTCTTGAGGTACTTCAGTTAATTTATTTTTAGAGAGATTGAGTGCAAAAATGGTGTCAGATGAAGCATTTTTCACCTCATCCAGTGTGTAAAATTTCTGTTGATTTTGAGAAAAACAGTTAAGAATAAGCCAATTGAAAAAAATAATTACGAATAGTTGTTTCATCCTTTTTGAGTTGTGAAGAAAGTTCTGCTAAGTTCGGGAAATTTTGTTCGGTTCGGACTCTTTTCAAAAATCGCACCTCAATTTCTTTGCCATATAAATCATCCTGAAAATCAAAGATATGAACTTCTAAAGTTCTACCTTTGTTAAGACGAATGGTAGGGCGTTCACCGACATTCATCATGCCTTTAAAGAGTTGATTTTTCCAGCCAATTTCAACTGCGTAAACACCGTTAATTGGAATTAATTTTGTGTCGTCTCCAACATCAATATTGGCAGTTGGAAAACCAAGGGTACGTCCAATTTGATTACCAATAACGACTTTTCCATGTAGGCAGAATGGTGCACCCAAAAAACGATTTGCTTGCTCAATATCACCACTCAACATACACTGGCGAATTTTTGTGGAACTCACATTCATCTCATCAATTGCTGCCGCAGGAATTTCAATTACTTCATAGCCGAATTCTTCTGCGTATTTACGCATGAATTGTATATTGCCCTCGCGTTGATTTCCGAATTGATGGTCATACCCAATGATGATGGTTTTTGCCCCAATTTTGTCAACAATTATCTCTTTCAAAAATTCAAAGGCACTCAACTTTGCAAACTTTTTAGAGAAGGGATAAATGATGAGATGATCTAAACCTGTTTTTCGTAGTTTATCAATTTTTTCTGTTTGAGTTTGTATAAGTTGTAGCCCGTGGTTGGCTGGTTGAAGAACCATTCTAGGATGTGGATAGAATGTAAAAAGTACACTTTCTCCACCTTTAAGTTTTGCCACTGAAATGAGTTGTTTCAGGATTTGCTGATGTCCCAAATGCACACCGTCAAAAGTTCCTATGGTTACAACAGGATTTTTGATTTCCTTCGCCGCCTCTAAATCGTAAAAAACACGCATAGTTGCAAAGTTAAGGTTAAGAAAGTAATTTAACTATTTCCGTTCGTTAGACTTACTTAAAGCATCCAACTTTTTTTCAATTGCTTCTAGTTTGTGTATCAATTCATCATTGTTGTCGCTCATCATACTGTCAACAAAAATGGAGTTTATTTAGGATAGCCCAAAAATTCCCCCACCAAAGAGTAGAAACACGAAATAAATCTTAATTCCAACGGCTAATAAAACACTATTTGTTCTTTCTATGATAATATCAGGGATTTCATACCATCCTTCTATTGTGAAAATTTTAAAAGTTGTGTAAAATGCCATAAGTGGATTACCAAAATATTCCGGCGCAACATCGCGGAAAAAGGAAAAAGAAACAATTGCGAGTATGAAATTCAACATGAAAAAGGCAATAACCACAACGATAGAAGACCTTAAGGCACGCATCACACCATTTGCAATGTGTTCAATATTAGGCACAAACTTTAATACACGGAAAAATTTGAATACCCGTAAAACCCGAAGGGATAACAAAAACTTGAGACTGTAAGCGCTGTACGGAGAGAACCATATTATGAGTGATGGTAAAACCAAAATCACAAGTATAAAATCAAAAACATTCCATTTATCCTTGAAATATTCTTTACCAAATGTTTTGATTTTAACAACCGCCTCGACGGTGAATAATAAAGAACTCACGTTGTCAGCAAAGTCTAACCTTTTGCCCACAAACTTTCCGTTGGGAAAAATCCAGCTATAAAAATCAAGATGGCATTGAGAACAACTAAACCAAAAATGAATTTATTGTTGGTGAATAGACGAGTCATAATGGTTGTTTTGCTGAACAAAAATAACACTGACAAGAGCAAATTGTAGTGTAGGTTTTGTTTTGTTCAAATACAACAAGTTTAATTAGCTTTTCTACAACCTAAAATTCATTTCGCGGTTAACTCATTTCTTTTTTCCTAGAAAATTGTAGCTAATACCAAATGTGAATAATGCTCCACGTTTGAATACAAAAACTTGGTGGTCAACAGAAGTATCAATTTTTCCGTCACGATCAGAGTCTTGGTAAAATCTGTAAGGGAAATTTAAAATATTCTGAACACCAAACTTGGCATTAATTCCATTTTTGAAACTTTTGCCAATTGTAAAATCAAGACTGTGGCGCTCTAATTCGTAAATGGTTGGAAAGGAAATATCACCAACTGCGAAAATGTTTCTTCCAACAACATTGTAAACAAAACTTGCATTAATCCCTGATTTGTTATTGTTGTAATAAATCGCACCATTTACAATATATGGAGCTTGTCCTTGGAGTGCACGAATTCTGTCTTGAGCAACAGCCGTAGCACCCAAATCCACTTCTGAGAATATGTATGACGCGTTCAAATTCAACGTGAGTTTATTCAAGAAAGAAGAAGCGAAAATATCTTTCAATGATTGTTTAATTTCAACTTCAATTCCGTAATTGTAAGCGTAATCAGCATTAACATAAGTTAAAGATGATTGTTCAGTTGTTAGAATTAAACGGTCTTCAATTGGATTTTTAAATCTTTTGTAAAAACCACCAATACTGTAAGTTTCTCCTGGACGTGGGTAAAATTCATACCTCAAATCGAAATTGTCAATTGTGGCAGTTTTTAAGTCTGGATTTCCAACGCGCGACGACTCTAATTTATAATCGTAGAACAAGAAGGGTGCAAGTTCCCTAAATTCTGGACGATTAATTGTTCTTCCGTACCCACCTCTTATTAGTGATTTCTTCGAAAGATTGTATCCTGCATTAATAGAGGGAAGCACAGAAAGAATAGGATTATTAACTGTTATCGGGCCGAAGTCATCACGAGAATTCATTTTTTGGATATTTTGCTCAACTCGAACACCACCACTCACATTCGTTTTTCCAAAAGTTAAATCAGTTGCAATGTATCCAGCAACTAAAAGATTTGATGCGGTGTAAGAGTCAATTGGTCTTGTTCCTTCTTCAATGACAAGTCCATCTTCCGTTCTAAAGTTTTCGTGGCTAAAAATTGAACTAGGTCCGACTAAAATCAAACTATCATAAAAAACTGGGTCAAAGAAACCTGGATAGGTGTAAGAGAAATAGCGAGAATTAAAAGATCTACTTCTGTAATCTCCATAATAGCCAACTTTAATAAACTTCTTTCCATTCTCTTCATTGGCGAATTGATGCGAGTAATTCATTCCGTTACTAATGGTGTATTCGGAAAGATTGCCGTAATATCTCGAATTGTCAAATAGGTTTGAAGATGGAGAAAATTGAGCTATATAAGAGGAATCTTCACGAGCTTTAAAGGTTCTGAATCTCCTTAAATCTGGTTCAGACTCGCCAATGTAACTTGCACCTAAAACCCAGTTTAGCTCCTTTTTGTTGTTTTCTCCTAAATTGTGAATCCCTTCTAGTTGTCCAGTGTAAATAGTTCTGCTTTTGTATCCAAGTAAGTAATTTCTTAAATCATCGCCGGGTCTTTGTTGGAAATCTTCACCATTTCTTATAATTGTTTCATTCTCCCCAATTTGATTGAATAAATTAGAGAATTTCAACTTTGTTTTATCATTTAGACGAATGTTCCAATTTGACATAATATTGATTTTGTTGTCTTTTTGGAAAGTTTCATCAACATACTTGAATCTTGGGTTTATTGGAGCGTTGAGATTAGTCCAAACATCGTAGCGATAAAAATCTCTTGCAAAATATTGATAACCTTGAGAATAGTTAACGTTATTTACAGTTGAAATTGTTTTCTCTCCTACTTTAAACGTTTTACCAAAACCAAACCCTAGTCCCAAGTCTGGAAGCGCAATGCCTTCAGTCGGATTGAAATTATTATTGAGCATCAAAGCTGCATCGCGTCTTAATTCAGAAACCTTACTTTCTTGTGCTAACCTTGTTCTAGTTGGAAATAAAGATGGGAGAGGTCTGAAATTATTGTCGAAACCTAAAAAGTCTGTTGAAGATCCTTTTGATTGTTTGTAAGTGTTGAAAGTTGTATTTGAACGATATCCGACGTCCATTTTGAAAGTCATGAAATCTTCATCAGGCGTATTGATTGTGAAAAGCTTTATCACACCACCTGCAAAATCTCCAGGATATTCAGGTGAAGCACTTTTATAAACCAACATTCTATCCAAAGCACCAGAAGAAATTAAATCGAATGAAAATGTTTTACGGTCAATTTCGGTGCTAGGTGCAGTTATATTGTTAATCATTACACTATTGTATCGCGAATTCACCCCACGAATCATCGCAAATCTATTTTCGATAATGGTTACACCGGGTATTCTTTGCATAACTTCCGCAGCATTCTTATCTTGTGAACGACTAATTTGTTCTTTTGAAATTCCAGAAACAACTGCTTTTGCTTCTTTAATTTCCATGATTACTGCTGATTCTGTATTGGTTTTCTTTTTTGCAGTAATAGTAACTGCATCCAATTCTTTAATTGCTTCAACCATTTCAACTTCAATAACTACAGGTTTGTCGGAAGAAACACTTATTTTCCTTTTGTCAGTAGCATAGCTGGCATAACTGATTTCAATTTCGTAATCTCCATTAGGAACCATATTAAAAGTAAATGTCCCATAAATGTCGGTCAAGGTTCTAAAATTGGTGTTAAGAATTATAACTTTTGCACCAATCATTTCCTCTTTTGAATTTTTATCGAGTACACGACCTTTAACAATGCCATTTTGTGCGAATGTGTTAAAGTTGCTTACCAAAATAAATAAAGAGGTAAAAAATAGACTTTTCATAAGGGTTTTATTGTGCAGTTTGTTTTTGATCTAATTTTTCTAGTTTCAATTTCATTTCTTGTTGCTTGTGTTGCAACATTTCTTCAATGGGGTCACGTAATGAGGACTCCCATTTTCTAGTTTCTTTGTTGTACTTAACATCTTTGTTTGGAAATTCAATAAACTCCTTTCCATTTGAATTTTCAGTGTAAAAGGGACTTAAATCATCTTGTCTTATCAACTTTTCAAAAAGCGTTTGGTTAAGTTCTTTTAATTCCTCAGGTTTCTTCTTCCATGTTCTGAAAACCTCTTCAAATTCAGAAACGTCACCTTTTTCATCAAACTTCACATATCCTCCGATTCCCACTTTTTTCAAGGTTAAACTTGGGGCGTTTCGTGTGAAAATGAAAAATATTTTACCCGAATTATCGAGGTGATAGAATTCCAAATCATGCAGGGAAGCTTGATTGGTGTAATGATTATCGAAATATGAATGAAATTTGTTTTCGTGTGTTGCTTCCTCGGGTTTTTTACCAATGAAGCGAATGATTTTTTTTGTAAATGAAACACGTTCTTTTTCCGTTAATCCATTAACTTGGTTTAATTCTTTGGATTGACACGCAACGAGTAAAAGTGTCAAAGTCAAGAAATTAAGGAAGTATGTTTTTTTCATGTCATTTTAAACTTCAAAAAGGCCTACCAGTTTGAAACCGATAGACCTTCAAGTAGGTTAGTGAATTGGATTAATATTCTTTTGAAATTGGTCTAAACTCGGCCCATCCTTCTGTCCAATCTGTCGCGCCAAAAGCACCACGGAAAGCAGTAGATGTAAACCATGTAGATAACTTGTTGTTTGTAAATGAAGCACCAGTTGTTAATGTACCAGATGTTACAGCGAAAGTTGGATTAACTGAATAGGATGACGTTACATTGTTACCATAGAAAATGTCAGAATTCAAACCAAGTTCTTGGTAAAAAGCAGAAAGATTACCACTTGTACTAATTGAATTATTTGCTTCCCAAAGTGTTTTAACATCTGCGGTTACAAAACCTTCTTCACCTGCCGCATAAGTTGTTCTTGGAGCAGACATTACGTTATTCAATAAATAACCTTTAGGATTAGCATCATTGTAGTTATCATAAACACTTTTTTGATTCATTCTCAAACCTCTTGGGTATCCAACAAATACTGAGTTTGCAATAGTAACAGCAGTTCTTCTTCTTAAGTCCAGTGCATGTTGGTAATTCGCATTTATTGATTGGTAAGACCAAGCTTCCGTTGTAGGGTTTTGAGTTGATGTTAAAATAGGACCAACACAAGTGAAATTAGAAAACACACCTGTTGTTAATAAGCTAGTCACGTTGTCATTTGGACCGTTGTCACATTCGAATGCATTTGAACCTGATTGGTCAGCAAAAGAAGGATAACGAACTGAAAGACCAAATTGAACTCTTCCTGAATAACCGTAGTCAACATCAAAACAGTCATCCCATGTTCCGAAAGAAATTAAGTATTTTCCGTCAACATTTCCACCAAACCACTCAAAACCATCGTCACCACCATAAGAAACTTGACAATATTCCATAGTCGTTCCACTACCAACACCACCCAAGGTGATAGAGTTTGTTTCATTATTTGGTGTTAACTCGATTCCAGCGAATTCAACGCGAACGTACTTCAAAGTACCAGAGTTGTCAGCATCATCTTCGCCACCGAAATAAGCCGCTGGAGTGATACCTTCAATCGCTGGATTTGGTTGATTTTGTTTTGCTTTTCCAAGGATTACCAAACCTCCCCAATCGCCTTTATCTCTTGCTCCTGCAGGAAGTACTGATGTAAATACAATAGGGTTTTGCGCTGTTCCGTTTGCTTCAATTTTTCCTCCTCTATCAATAATTAATGTACCTTTTGTTCCTTTATCTCCGAAAATTACTGTTCCTGGTTCAATGGTTAAAACTTTACCTTCTCCCACAAACACTTGTCCTTTAATTAGGTACTTCTTGTCCTTTGTTAACGTTCTTGTTTCTAAGCTTCCAGTTAACTCAACATAATTATTTCCAGAATAATTACATGAACCGTCATCTTTTTTAGCGGAAGAATTATAATTACTTGCTGAAGGATCGGTACATCCCTTTTTTTGACAGCTTGTCGCGCCTAATAAAGCTGCTACAGCCACAAAATACATTGTCTTTTTCATACTCGTTGTTTAAAAAATTTGATTTGGCAAAGGTGAAGCGGATAGAAAAACCATGAGTTAAAGCAAACTTATGTTTTTGTTAATTCAACGTTTGATTTCTTTACATTTTCGTAACATTACTCCGTTTAGGGTTTAAAAACCTAGCGTTCGAATTAATAATATCATAACCCGAACTTAATAATAAAGTGGCGTTGCTTTAATTCCTTTGTCCTCAAATATTGTGGAAATGGAACTTTCAAATAAACACACCATACTAATCGTTGACGACGAAGCGGACATCATTGATTTTTTGAGTTATAACATTAAAAAAGAAGGGTATCGAGTTTTTACCGCGTCAAATGGCGAGGAAGCTGTGAAACTTACTCAACAATTGAATCCTTCTTTAATATTAATGGATGTGATGATGCCTGTGATGGATGGAATCGAGGCTTGTCAGATTATCCGAAAAGATTTAAACCTCACACAACCTATAATTGCTTTTTTAACTTCACGTTCCGAGGATTATGCGCAAATTGCAGGATTTGAGGCAGGTGCAGACGATTACATATCTAAGCCAATTCGTCCGAGGTTGTTAATCAGCAAGATTGAGTCGCTTCTCAGACGTGCTGACAAAGGGTCAAATCCTGAAATTGAAAGTGCAATTTCTATTCAAATTGATCGTGAACGTTTTGTAGTAACTGTGGAGGGAAATGAATTAATTCTTCCTAAAAAGGAATTTGAATTACTCGAACTTTTGGCTGCAAGACCGGGAAAAGTGTTTACACGTGAACAAATTTTGGCTAATGTTTGGGGAAATGAAACTATAGTTGGCGAACGCACTATTGATGTGCATATCAGAAAATTAAGAGAAAAACTTGGAGATGACTATATTCGCACTATAAAAGGTGTGGGTTACACCTTCAATGAAAAGTGAAAGATACTCGACCAAGTTTACTCATTCTTTTTGGAAGCCTTGTTTTTACCGCAATTAGCTTCTTGTTTACCTTAGCGGTTCACCTTTATTTTGACAATTTATCGTCTTGGTTATTGGTGGTTATCCCAATTATTTCAGGTGGAGCAGCGTATTTGATTTTTTACATTCTACTTCGAAATTTTATACACAATAGACTTTACCTCATTTACCGTTCTATTCAAATGAGTCACAAACAAAATATGCCTAAAAACGAGTCAATAGACACATTGATTTTAAAGGCAGAGGAAAATGTGAAAGAGTGGAAGGAAAATAAAAATCTTGAAATCAATCGTTTACAAGAACAAGAGGCTTTCCGTCGCGAATTTTTAGGAAACTTAGCACACGAACTTAAAACTCCAGTTTTTTCTATTCAAGGTTATTTATTGACCCTACTTGACGGTGGATTGGAAGATCCTGAAGTGAACAGAAATTTCCTAGAAAGAGCGGCTAAAGCTACCGATAGAATGGCAGACATCCTCACCGATTTGGATAAAATTACCAAGTTAGAAGTGGACGAACTTAAGATTGAAAAACGCCCTTTTGATTTAGTCGAATTAGTTCAAGAAATTTTTGATACACTTGAATTAAAGGCTAGTGAGAAAGAAATGAAATTGAAATTCAACAAGTTTTACACGCCTATTTTTGTTCTTGCAGATCGTCCTAAAATAGGTCAAGTTTTTACCAACCTAATCAGTAATTCCATTTTTTACGGAAATCCCCAAGGTTTAACAATTGTCAGTTTCGATGTTTTCGACGATTTAATCACAGTAGAGGTAACAGATAATGGTCCGGGTATTGACGAAAAACATCTTCCTAGGCTTTTTGAACGTTTTTACCGCGTTGAAAAAAGTCGAAATAGAAACGAAGGGGGTTCTGGTTTAGGACTAGCAATAGTTAAACATTTATTAGAATCACACGGTCAAAGTATTGCTGTGAGCAGTCAAGTTGGGAAAGGAACAAGTTTTCGCTTTAGTTTAGAAAAAAGTTCAGCAAATGTTTTGTTGAGCTCGAGAGGTTTACCTATCAAGTAGATTTATTTCACATTTTTTTTACAATCGACGTTTTGGAATTTTTCTAATTTTGAATCGTTTTAAATAAGAACTAAATTTATCATTATGGCTTTTGAATTACCTGCATTACCTTATGCTTACGACGCATTGGAACCACACATTGACGCTAGAACAATGGAAATTCACCATTCTAAGCACCACCAAGCTTATACCACTAATTTGAACAACGCAATCGCGGGAACAGAATTGGAAGGTAAAAGCATTGAAGAAATCCTTAAAGTTTGTAAAGACAAGCCTGCTGTTCGAAACAACGGTGGAGGTTTTTGGAATCACAATTTGTTTTGGGAGATAATGGGTCCAAACGGCGGTGGTTTGCCATCAGGAGACCTAGCAGCTGCAATTGACAGTGCTTTTGGCTCTTTTGAAGCTTTCAAAGATGAATTTGCAAAAGCAGCTGCAACACGTTTTGGTTCAGGTTGGGCTTGGTTGTGTGTTACAGACGGAAAATTGGAAGTTTGTTCAACTGCAAATCAAGACAATCCTTTGATGGGTGAAGGATGTACTGGAACACCAATTTTAGGATTAGATGTTTGGGAGCATGCATACTACCTTAACTATCAAAACCGACGTCCAGATTATATTAACGCGTTTTTCAACGTGATTAATTGGTCGGTTGTTGCTGAAAAATTCGCAGCTGCGAAGTAAATTTTAATTAAAAACAAGGAAAAGGGAGTCGAATTCGACTCCTTTTTTGTTTCAAAGCAAGCCATGTCCACCTATCGAACAATTTCAACATCTGTTGAAGGTTTTTATAGTGAGAAAGGATCGAGATTCCTTTCTTTTGCTTTTCCATGTGAAACAGAAATTGAGGTTAAGGAACATATTTCCCAACTTCGAAAATTGCATCCCAAAGCTGTACACGTTTGCTCTGCGTTTCGTTTGGGGAGCGACAAGAAATTTTATAGAAGTTCAGACGATGGCGAACCCGCTCACAGCGCAGGACCGCCTATTTTGGGACAAATTGAAGCATTTGATTTGACCAACATCCTTATAGCTGTAGTTCGTTATTATGGAGGGATAAATTTGGGTGTTGGAGGTTTAATTAAGGCTTATCGAAGTGCAACACAAAATGCTTTGCAGTCAGCGAACATCATTGAAAAAGAAGAAATGGTACGGTTATCCTTAATTTGTGATTATGCCTCATTATCTGCTGCATTGCGTTTTGTGAAATCCCATGGAAATTTAATCAGTCAAACTTTGGAAAATACTTGTTTGCTAGTTTTTGAGGTCCCTCTGAGTAATTTCAAAGAAGTAAAAGAAAGTGGATGGGATATTAACATTTGATGTACTGGAGGTTTATGTCAGCGCACCTTAACATAGGGTCTGCTGAAAAACGGCAAACAAGTTGATTTACAAATAATTGAGTTGAATATTTTGTGCTTAAGTGCAAGGGTTTTTCGGGTAAACCCAGATTTTCCTTGTACTAAAATTAAAAAATCATCGAGTGTT
>Ga0169931_10005393_pt1 | contig 19490 bp, 21 predicted proteins | sample Kivu_15m_20L_FD_129675 | JGI IMG/M metagenome (GOLD analysis project Ga0169931, IMG submission 129675) | Freshwater microbial communities from Lake Kivu, Western Province, Rwanda to study Microbial Dark Matter (Phase II) - Kivu_15m_20L... | ecosystem: Environmental > Aquatic > Freshwater > Lake... | reverse complement strand
GGGGTGAATCTGGTTGCTCTTGCCATGGGTATCTTTGGCGTCTCTGAAATCATTGCGAGTGTGCTGCGCGCCCGCGAGGGGGTGGTAGCCGAGAAGATATCCATGCGGTCCATGTTGCCTCGCCGCCAAGAAGTGAAGGATTCGGTGGTGCCAATGCTCCGCGGTACGGGCGTCGGGGGCTTTTTTGGCGCCTTGCCAGGTACCGGCGCTTCGATTGCCTCGTTTATGTCGTATGCGCTAGAAAAACGCGTGGCCAAAGACCCGAGTCGGTTTGGTAAGGGGGCTATTGAGGGCCTGACGGCCCCCGAGTCTGCAAACAACGCGGCCGCTCAGACCGCGTTTGTTCCTACCCTATCGCTGGGCATTCCTGGCGATGCTGTTATGGCATTAATGCTTGGTGCCCTCATCATGCATGGCATACAGCCCGGGCCTCGCCTGATGACAGAGCAGCCGGAACTCTTCTGGGGTCTGATTGTGAGCTTTGGGATCGGCAACATTATGCTGCTGATCTTGAACATCCCACTGATTGGTATCTGGGTGGCAATTCTGAAGATCCCATACCGCATGCTCTACCCCGCGATCTTGGTCTTTATTGGGCTCGGGGTCTACAGCGTGAACAGCAATACCTTTGACATTCTCATGGTGGCCGTCATTGGGCTGATGGGCTACGGCATGATGGTCATGCGGTTTGAGGCGGCGCCCTTGTTGCTCGGGTTTGTGCTGGGGCCGCTCATGGAAGAGAACCTGCGCCGTGCCCTGCTCATTTCTCGTGGTCAGATGTCCACGTTTATCGATCGGCCAATTAGCGCCACGCTGCTGGCACTCTCGTTGGCGCTGGTGCTCTGGTCTTTCTTCGCTGTCTTCCGCCGCTCGGTAAAAGCGCGGGTTCTGGCAGAGTAGGGCGCGACCGACGAACCCTGCACTACCAGGGCCGGGCTACCCACTGGGCAATGGCGGGTGCGGCAACCAGAATGTAGCCAAACCCAATGAGATCGAAGTTCTTATAGGCTTCTCGGGTGCTGTAGCCTTTTGCCTGTTGCAGGTACTGGGCGTGAATGAGTGGCAGGGCCAGAATCCCGAGAATAAAGAGCACGAAGAGCGTGGTCATGGGGACGGTCTCCTATCGCTTGTCACGCGGACGGTTGTACCAGTTGGCCAGTAAAAACAAGCAGATCACGATATACAGGACAACCAGAATGTCTTTTATGTCCATGACAACTCCTTAGGCGACTTCTACGAATGGTCGGCCACCCCGACAGGGGACGGTCGTGTGGAGGGAATTCTCAGCAGCGGGGTCATTACCCACAGCGTTGCCAGTAACAATACCACTTCTAGACTATAAACAAATACATACGCCTGCGCCTCACCCGTAAACCAGGTCGCTAGGTCTCTCAAGATCCCGCCCAGCGCAATCCCGATGCCGGCTGCAGTAGCCTGCACGGCGCCCCAGGCACCAAGGGCGAGTCCTGACTGTCCTGGACATGCAAGCCCCATGGTGGCCGTGAGGGTGCCGTGGCCAAAGAGCCCTGCACCCAAGCCAATGAGTAGCACTCCTGCGGAAAAGCCATAGACAGTCTGCAGCGGGGCGGCCACGATGACCACCAGAAAGGCGGGAACGCCAAGCAGTACCCCAAAGGCAGCCATGCGCATGGGGTCGCCACCACGACCCAGCGCTCGGGCGGCAATGCCAAAACCAATCAGGCTTCCGAGCGCGAGGGTGGCCGTGAGAAAGGTGGTCTGTGCCACGGTCATGCCGAGAATCTCGCCCCCATAGGGTTCAAGCAGCACGTCTTCCATGGTGAAGGCCAGCGTGCCAAGGCCAATGGCGACCAGCCAGCGGCGGGCGCCTGCCACAGCCGTGAAGGCCTCCCAGGCGTCTCGAAAGCGCGGCGCTGCCGCAGCAGTCTGATGGGTTTTGGATCGATCGCGCGGCTCTTGCTTCCAGATGGCGATCACGTTGAGTAATAGGGTGGTGACCGCGGCCCCCTGGATGACCTGAATCAGTCGCCCGGGGCTATATTCCTCGAGGAGCCAGCCAAAGACGACGGCACTGACCATCATCGAGAGCAGCAGGGTGACATACATGAGCCCAACCACCTTGGGGCGCGACTTTTCGGCAGTGAGATCGGTGGCCAGAGCCAGACCCACGGTTTGTACCGTGTGTAAGCCCATGCCAACCAGAAGAAAGGCGACAGCCGCTGCTAGTTGGCCCACCCAGAGCGGGGCACTGGCAGACTGACCTGCGCCTGCGAGAACGAGGAGCGCAAAGGGCATGATGGCAAAGCCACCAAACTGGGCAAGGCTCCCCTTCCAGATGAAGGGAACGCGTCGCCATCCGAGCTCAGACCGAAAGTGGTCGGAGCGAAAGCCAATAAGCGCCCGAAACGGCGCAAAGAGGATGGGCAAGGCAATCATGGTCGACACGAGTGCGGCCGGCACATGCAGCTCCACAATCATGACCCGATTGAGCGTGCCAATGAGCAGTACCAAGGCCATGCCCACGGAGACCTGAAATAACGAGAGCCGTAAGAGTCGCGAGAGGGGAAGGTCTCTAGTAGCGACGTCGGCGAAGGGGAGAAATCGTGGCCCGAGTTGGCCCCAGAGTTGCGCAAGCCGTCGTGGTGGGCGGGCCATAACGCAGACTTATGAAATAAGAGCGGCGGAAACTAAGCCGAAAAAGGGTTCAAGGGTCTGGCAAGAGGGGTGGCCATCGGTGCTCTGATGAGCCACGCCCCTTGTCAGGCTAACCGTGCTTAGAGCTTGTCGGCCTTGGGTGCTTGTGCGGCTGCGACATCTGCCGCCGGGACTACCATCGCTGCCTTGGCGGCCGGTGGGCCCCCATTGAGGAAGCGGGGAACCCAGTCGGTGTGGGTCAGCAGCGCGAGGTGCACGGCAAACGAACCCACCGCCACGGCACCGATAATCAACGGCACGCCCAAAGAGGGGCGAACAACACACCACATTTTTCCGTAGATCATGATTGCGACTCCTTAACCCAGCCAGGGGGAATAGATGTAAGCCAAGAGGTGTGCAAACGCTGCGATCAGGCCAAAAAACTGGGTGCCCTGAATCAGGTTGCGGTGCAGTTCTTCTGACTCAGCTTCGGTCAGGCCGGTGGGCCATACTCTGTCTTTGTCACTCATAGTCCGAACTCCTTGTTTTTCTATAGAAAGTTTTGAACCGCCAGGTCGGGTATTTCCGGAACTCCCGCAAAGAACGCGCGCAGAAACCCTGAAAATATCCTTACGAGCTCAGTGTGGATAAAAATAGACACATTAAGCTGTCAATACATTCTTACAGATTTTGTCGGCATTGTGTAGTGTCTAAGAAGAAAAAGAAAAAACCGCCCGGAAATGGGGCGGTTCTGTCTCCTTCGCGCGACCTGTCTAGGGCAGGCTCGGTTCTCGGGTGTTGCAGTGGCTGTTTCGGCGCGGCGGGGTTAGTGAGACCGTTCGAGAAATCTCAGGCCTAGCCAGCCGCCGATGAGAATACTGGCCACCGAGACCATAGAGCCCAAGGCCAAGAGGGAGAGGCCACTAAGCCCATGCCCGATCGTGCAGCCAAGCGCGACCACCCCCCCGATACCCATCAGCATGGCGCCAATCAGATGGTGGGCGAGATCTTCGGTAGATGCGAAGCCTTGCCACTGAAAGCGTTTACTTACTACGGCGGCGATGCCAGCCCCGAGAATCGTGCCGAGTACCGTGGCGATGGAAAAGGTCATGGTCTGCGAGCGATCACTCCAGTACAGCAGGATTTCAAGGCTATAGGCCAAGGGTGCCACGAAGGTCAGGCTCTCTGGCCCGCGGGTGTTGGTGACCAGGTAGGCAGCCTCTAGCGTATTGGGGTGCTCTTCGATAAACCCGAGCCAGCCGGTGGCAAGCCAGCCGGCTGCAACGCAGGCGCCTACGAGCGTACTCGTGAGAACGCCCTGGGCGGCAAGGCGGGGCCCTTTCTGGAAAAAAACAAACCAGGCCATGAGTGCCACGAGCCCACTCGTGAGGGCTAGGCGCACCGTTTCGGCCTGGGCCTGGAAGGCAAGAGAAAGAAGGCTCGTGAGATCTTGTCGGCTGGGAAGCGTGAGGTAGATCTGCTCTACGGTCTGGCTACGGGCAACGCCGGTAATTCCACGAATGGTCATAAAGGAGGCCAGGGCCATGACCAGAAAAACCACCAGCGCCTTCAGGCTGCCCTCTCCGAGTCGCACCAGGGTGCGGCTCCCGCAGCCTGAGGCCAGTGCCATCCCGAATCCGAAGGTGAGTCCCCCGAGAATATGGGAGAGCCAGAGTAGGCGGCCGCTGGTGTAAAAACTATCTTTATCTTGCAGCAGTCCTAGGCCAATGGCGGCCTGGCTCAGGCCGATGGCCACCGCCAGGGCCCATACCCAGAGACGCATACGGCGGTTGTTGCCCATGAGCACCCAGTCGGAGAGTGCCCCCAGGGTGCAGAAGCGCCCCGTCTGCATGGAAGCGCCAAAGACAAGACCGATGGCTAGCCCAGACCAGACCACCCACGCACTGAGGGCCTCTACCTGGGCAATGTCGGTCATTTACTGCCGGCGGTTGGTAATGCCTTGAGGCGCTGCGTCGCGGTCCGTGCTGCCGCGGAACTGGGGAACCGCTTAGCCACCGAGGCAAGCGTGGTGCGGGCCGCGTTGGTCTGGCCAGACTCTGCCTGGCTGGCCGCAAGCGTCAGCAGTCCATCGGCCGTGCGCCCGTGGTTCGGATGGTCCTTGGAGAGTCTGGTGAGGGCCTGAATGGCAGAGGGGTAATTCTTAAGCGCGTAGTAGGCCGAGCCCTCAAAGCTCAATGCCCAGGGAGCGAGTACTGAGACCGGAAACCGGGTGGTGAAGTCACTAAAGGCAGCTGCACCCGCCTCAATGGCACGTGAGGCCAGTAGCGACTGTGCAGCCTCAAAGGCGGACTTCTCGACCGCCGGCACCATGAGCTTCTGATCATCAAGCACCACGGCCTGGGGCTCTAGGGCCGCTACTCGGCTGGTGAGTGCCTGCAGCTGCGTTTCGAGAGGCTGGGTAGCCTTACGTTGCTGCTCCTCGCTCACCTTCATCTGCTGCGTGAGCTGCTCTAGCGCGCCACGAAGCTGGGCAATATCTTTGCGCAGCGATTCTGCAGTGCTAATACTGTCGAGCTGCGCTCTGGAAAGACCCTCTACCCGGGCGTTAAGGCCCGCCATCTCGGCCTGTCGTGCCTCAATCTGGCTCTGTCTTGCTTCGATTTGCGTGAGTTTCGTACGAATATCGATGATGGCCCTGCGGGCCTCGTCATCAGCAAAGAGTTGGGCCTGGGCGGAACTGATGCACGCGGCAGAGAGAAGCGCACCCACGAGACGAAGTAGAAGGCTGTGATGGACCGATACGAGAGAGGTGCGTGTGTGGTTCATGGAAGATTGGCGGAATGGGAGGTGGCTTAACTGCGGGGGGGTGTTTAATTCCTGAAGAAGAGGTCTGCGCGACGGTTCTCGGCACGGGCGGCCTCGGTGGTGTTGCGATCACGGGGTTTTTCCTCGCCATTACTTACCGGTTCGATACGGCTGTCTGGCGTGCCAAGAATGCGCAGCGCACTTAAGACGGCCTCGGCGCGGCGTTGGCCCAAGGCAATGTTGTATTCAGAGGTGCCCCGGTCGTCGGTGTTACCTTCAATCACCAGGCGCTGGTTTGGGTATGTCTTGAGAACCTCGGTCACCTTCTGGAGTAGAGGCTGGTAGTCACGACCAACCTCTGCACTATCGAAGGCGAAATAAATCGACCCGTAAGAAACGCCATTCGGACCGGTAAGGGGTTGGTCGGGCAGCGGCTGTCCGGGGATGGTGCCGGGAGGGACTGTAGCCGATCGGTTGGGGTCGATACCCTGCTCGGTGCGTACGCTACCGGGGACGACCGTGGTGCTTGCAGAAGATGCTGGTGCAGAGCCAGTGGGCTGACCGGCCTCATTGCCTCCGAGTATGGGGGCGGGCTCTTCGAGGCTGACACTTGAGCAGCCCGCGATTACCGCCGTGGCGAGGGCTGCGGCCACGAGTTTGAGGCGTACGGTCCACATGGTGGCAATCTCCTTAGTGAGGAACACTGCTTAGGGAATTCGGCCCCAGGCGGGGTTGCGAATGCCGGCGGTGTCGAGGCTAATGCGCGATCGAACGCGGCCATCGATGGACGCCGCTGAGAGAAGGTCTCTCCCTCCTACGCGGCTTGAAAAAATGACCCAACGACTATTCGGCGCGAAGCTCGGCGAGTCGTCTTTCGGGCCATTGCTGACGACCACTTCTTGCCGCGTTTCCAGGTTCATGATGCAGATGACAAAGTTGCTGTCGCGACGCGCAACGTAGGCGAGTTGCTTGCCATCGGGGCTCACCATGGGGCGGGCGTTAAAGCCACCGGTAAAGGTGACTCTCTCGGGGCTCCCCGCACCATCGGATCGAATACGGTAGACCTGCGGGCTGCCGCCCTGGTCGGAGGTGAAGTAGATGAATTTTCCGTCGCCCGAGAAGGTGGGCTCGGTATTAATCGCCGAAGAGCGGGTGAGGCGCTTCAGGTTGCTGCCGTCGGGGTTTACGGTGTAGATCTGTGAGACCCCATCTTTGGTCAGAACAACGGCCAAATACTTGCCATCGGGAGACCAGGCGGGCGCACTGTTACTGCCGCGCTGGTTGGCGGCGACAGTGCGTTTGCCAGTGGCAAGTTCATGCACATAGACCACCGGCTTGCCCGTTTCAAAAGAGACATAGGCGAGGTACTGCCCATTGGGGGACCAGGTGAGCGAAATAATCGGCTGGCTGGACCGTAGCGCGGGCTGCGCATTCTCGCCATCGGAGTCGGCGATGGTGAGCAGATGATTTGCCCCTTCTTTGCGTACATAGGCAAGCCGCGTGGAGAAAAACCCCGGTTCTCCGGTAAGCCGCTCGTAGATGTAGTCGGCAATACGGTGGGCGGAACGCCGCGCATCAAGTGTGGATAGGGGGCTCGTAAGGGCGAGGCCGCCTAAGTCTTCAGACTTCAGCGTATCGAGAAGACGAAACCGCACTTCAATTTCGTTGGCCGAGGAGCGAGTGAGGCTCCCCACCACGAGCGCATCGGCACTCTGCGCCCGCCACTGGGCAAAGAGCGTGGCATCCACCGGCGTGGCCTCAGACAACGGCGGGTTCTTTGGCCCGATGGGTAAGAGGCTAAAGGCGCCGGTTCTTCTGAGATCGGCCGCGACCACCTCGCCGATAAGATCAGCGAGGAGGCGGTCGGCAGGGTCTTTGGGAAGGAAGGGCGAGAGCGCAACAGGAATCTGCTTCTGGCCCGATGTGGTGATGTCAATTCGAAGCCCGGATGCAGCACTATGAGAGAGCGTTGCCAGAACAATGCAACACGCGGAGAGAATTGATCTGAGGTTCATGCGCCCCATTATACGAACTAAGCTCTCGGTTATTTCTTGTCGCGGTGCCTCAAAATGATTTCGACTTCTCGGGTATCTAGACCTTGCGGCGGAGCCGGTACGCCCCCTGATGATTTGACCTGAGTAATAGCGCGCTTCACTGCCTCGTCATATCGAGGGCTGTTACTTGGGGTTTTGATTACCAGGGCACCGATATCCCCGTTACTTGAAATCTCTACGGTGAGAATCAGGTCGCTGGTGTTGTCTCCCCGGTAGGTCACCCGGCTCTCGATCACCCCTCTTACCCGCTGTAGCCAGGTTGCGGCGGCTCCCGAGCGCTCGCCTTTTGCGGCGCCGTCGGCGGTGCCGGCCTTCGATACCGCATCTCGCCCGGCGTCTGCTGCCTTTGCTTTCGGGTCAGAGCCAAACTGCTTGAGAATGGCTTCTTCCTGCTCCCGACGCTGTGCTTCGAGAGTTTTTTTAAGCTTGGCCTCTTGTCGGCGTTTCTCTTCTTCCGCACGCTTTTTGACCAGACGCTCCTCTTCCTCGCGCTTTTTGAGTTCCTTCGCAGCTTCTTCACGGGCGATCTTCGCCTGTTTGGCAGCCTCGGCAAGTTCCGCTTTTTCTTTCTCCGCCCGTTCTTTGGCGGCTTTCTCACGCGCCGCTTTCTCCGCGGCGGCCTTCTCTTGCGCCTCTTTCTCGCGAGCCGCTTTCTCTGCTGCAGCACGCTGCTGCCTGTCTTTTTCTAGTTGGGCCTCTTCGGCCTTCTTTTTCTCGAGTGCAATCTCGGCCGCGCTCGGCCCTGGATCGGGCAGTGCGAGTTTCGGTGTGTCCGGTAGCGGCGCTGGAGCGGGTTCCGTCGCCTGGGGCGGTGGGGAATTGGCAGCTGCAGGCTGCAGGGGGGGCAGACTAGACCAGAGTTCTGCCTGTACCACCGGGGGCTCGGGTGGGGTACGACTCGCTGCCAAGACCATGGCCGCCCCTAGCGCGATGTGCACCACCACAGAGGCGCCAAACGAGAGAAGCGAATCGGAGCCAGAGCCCGAGGCTCCTTCTGTGTGGTTTGCAGGATGCGTCACGAACCGACTATTCCTGTCGAACGGCCAGCCCTACACGACCCAGGCCCGCGCCCTGGAGTTGATTTAAGGCCTGCACCACCATGTCGTAGGGCACCTCGCGTTCGGCAAGAATAATCACGGGGGTGTTGGGCTCTGGGGCTATCTCGCGGACTGTCTGGGCGAGTTCTGCGCGGCTTACTTTTTTCTCTTGGGCGCCAACCTGGCGCAGCCTTACGGAATGGACACCATCACGCTGTACGGTGACCTCAATGGCGGTGAGCGGATTCTGAGACGACTGCCCCACGCGGGGGAGGTCGATAGCGCCCGTGACGATCATGGGGGCCGTCACCATAAAGATGATGAGCAGGACGAGGGTAACGTCGATATAGGGCACGACGTTGATTTCGCTTAAGGAGCGGCGGGATTGCCGTCCGCGAGAGACGATGGGGCTGCCCATGGCCTAGGCCTGCCGCTGCAGAATGTTGGAGAACTCCTCGCCAAAGGCCTCGAGCCGCCCGGCCATCTGGTCTACATGGGTCGCAAAACGGTTATAGGCAATGACCGCTGGAATCGCCGCGAAGAGACCTATCGCGGTGGCCACCAGGGCTTCTGCAATGCCGGGGGCCACGCTTGCCAGTGTGGCCTGCTGAATATTGGCAAGCCCTGTGAACGCGTGCATGATTCCCCAGACGGTGCCAAAGAGGCCAATGTAAGGGGAGACCGATCCGACGGAGGCGAGAAAGGGGAGGCCCTGTTCGAGTGCCTGAAGCTCTCTCTGGCTGGAGGCCCGCATGGCCCGCTGGGCGGCCTCGATGAGCCCCGTGGTGTTGCCCTTGGCTTGTTGATGTAGCTTGAGAAATTCCCGCATTCCCGACTCGAATACCCGTGCCATGCCGCCAGGGACCTGCCCGAGTTCGGCCGTTTTATACAAGGCCAGCAGATCGCCGCCTGACCAGAATTGCCGCTCGAATGCGGTGGATTCGGCCCGCGCGCGGCGTAGCGCGAGCATTTTCTGAAACATCATGGTCCAGGAGGCGACTGATACAGCGATCAGCAAGACGACAACCGCCTGCACAGGAATACTGGCCTGCAGCATGAGGGCGATGACATCAAGATCGTTGGGCGTGGGGGTCATAGCGGTTCCGTAGGAAAAAGGGAAGGGCTGGAGGGAGGGGATGCGGGGGATGCATGGGGTGCCGGAGGGGGCATTCTTCCAAAGTGGCGCCAGGCCGCAGGGGTCGCCATGCGTCCGCGGGGAGTTCTCTGCAGAAATCCTTGTTGAATGAGATAAGGCTCGAGTACATCTTCAATGGTTTCGCGGTCTTCGCCAATGGCCGCAGCCACGTTATCCAGACCGACAGGCCCACCCTCAAATTTTGTAATGATCGCCTCGAGCAGCTTCTGGTCCATGAGATCAAAGCCCTGCTGATCGACTTCGAGCATGGCCAAGGCGGCATCGGCAAGGGGCGCCGTAATGGCGCCGGAGCTTTTCACCTGCGCATAGTCGCGTACCCGACGTAAGAGCCGGTTGGCGATACGTGGCGTTCCGCGCGACCGCCGCGCAATCTCGTGGGCGCCGTCGGTATCGATGTCGACTTTTAAGAGCGATGCCGATCGCCGGACAATGACGGCAAGGTCTTCGGGGCTGTAGAACTCGAGTCGGGCGACGATGCCAAACCGGTCGCGCAGCGGGTTGGTGAGCATGCCCGCGCGCGTGGTGGCGCCTACCAGGGTAAAGGGCTGCAGATCGAGCTTAATGGAGCGGGCGGCAGGCCCCTCGCCAATCATGATGTCGATCTGATAATCCTCCAGAGCCGGATAGAGAATCTCTTCGACTACCGGGCTCAGGCGATGAATCTCATCGATAAAGAGAAGGTCATTGCGCTCAAGGTTGGTGAGCAGGGCCGCGAGGTCGCCTGCGCGCTCGAGCACCGGCCCAGAGGTCTGCCGCAGGTTGACACCGAGTTCTCGGGCCAGAATATGGGCCAGGGTGGTCTTGCCAAGCCCCGGGGGGCCGAAGAGCAGCACATGGTCGAGTGACTCTTGGCGTTGCCGAGCGGCGGTAATGAAGACCTCAAGCTGGTCTTTGACCTTGGGCTGGCCAATGTAGTCCGCGAGGCTCTGGGGGCGCAGCGCCCGCTCAAGGCTCTCTTCCTGAGGACTGCGCGCCTGGCCAGAGACGATCCGTGGCGCATCGGGCAGTGGGGCTGCAGACAGGGCATCGTGCTCAATCATGGCCTCAGTTTAACCGAGGGGAGACGGGGCAAAGACGGGGTTTCGCCTTATCGCACAAGCTGCTTTAAGGCCTGGCGGATTCCTTCTGCCACATCAAGGCCCGGGGGTAAGGCCCGCACCGCTGCAAGCGCTTCTTTCTCGGAGTAGCCGAGGGCCAGCAGTGCGCTGGAGATTTCAGTGGCGGAACCCTCTGCTGCCGGCAGGCGCCCTGCAGCGCCGGGAAGCGCATCGGCCAGTCTGCCTTTTAGTTCCAGAAGCATGCGCTCTGCAGTTTTCTTCCCAATACCAGGAACCTTGACGAGACTTTCGGCATCCTGCAGCGCGACCGCCTGGCTGAGTTGCTCCACCGTGAGCCCCGAGAGCACGGCCAGCGCGATACGCGGGCCAATGCCTGAAATTTTGATGAGTTCGCGAAAGGCAGCCCGTTCCCCCTCGGTGGTAAAGCCGTAGAGCAGATGGGCATCTTCTCGGACCACCAGATGGGTGAGCAGTGTGACCGGCTGGCCCACCGCCGGGAGTCCATAGAAGCTGCTCATGGGCAAGTCGACCTCGTAGCCCAGGCCGGCGGTCTGAACAATGACCCGGGGCGGGGTTTTGGCAAAGAGGGTGCCTGAGAGCAGCGCAATCATGGTCGCTGAGCATGCCAGAAGGCCAGCGCGCAGGCCAGTGCATCGGCCGCATCGGCATTGGGCGACTGTGGCAGACGCAGCAGATGACAGACCATGTGCTGCACCTGTTCTTTGGTTGCCCGTCCGGTACCGACGATCGACTGTTTGATCTTTAAGGGTGTGATTTCATGCACAGGAATCTCGCGGGCCGCAAGCGCTGCAATGGCTACGCCCCGGGCCTGCCCGAGTGATAGGGTGGAGCGGGGATTCACGTTGACAAAGACCCGCTCGACAACAGCCACGGTAGGGGCATAGTGGGCGAGTACCTCTTGCATGCCACGGTAGAGTTCTTTGAGGCGGTCGGGCTCAGAGGCTGCTACTGCAGGCCGAATAACGCCACTGCCCAGATAGTGCGGGTCCCGTCCGGTAATCTGCAGCACCCCGAAACCGGTGCGCCGCAGCCCAGGGTCGATGCCGATGAGTCGCGTCAATGCCGAAAGTGCCGTGTGCCCGTGAAGACCATGGCGATGTTGCGTTCGTTGGCCGCGGCAATCACCTCATCGTCGCGCACAGAGCCCCCGGGTTGCACGACTGCCACGGCACCGGCCTCGGCCACCACGTCGAGTCCATCGCGAAAGGGGAAGAAGGCATCGGAGGCGACGACCGTACCGGCAAGCGAGAGGCCGGCATGGCCCGCCTTGATGGAGGCAATTCGGGCGGAGTCGAGGCGGCTCATCTGCCCAGCGCCCACGCCCATCGTCATCTTGTTCTTGCAAAAGACAATGGCATTACTCTTAACCCAGGTGGCCACCTTCCAGGCAAAGAGTAGGTCTTCAAGCTCTGCGGGTGAGGGCTGGCGTTGCGTAACACACCGCATCTCGGCGGTGGTGAGGCGATTCCAGTCGGGAGTTTGTAGCAGCAGGCCACCCGTGACGCGCTTCATATCGAGCCCGCTCGCCAGCGCCTCGGTCGACCCTAGGGGAATCTCCAGCAGTCTGAGGTTGGTCTTCTTTGCAAAGATCTCTAGGGCCTCGGGGGTATATGCAGGGGCAAGAATGACCTCGGCAAACTGCTGACCAATGGCCTCGGCGGCCGCCGCATCGACCACGGTGTTGAAGGCCAGGATTCCCCCGAAGGCGGAGGTGGGGTCGGTCTGAAAGGCTCGCTGATAGGCCAGCAGCGCCGATGCTCCCAGGGCCACGCCACACGGGTTGGCATGTTTCACGATGACACAGGCGGGGGAATCAAAGCTTCGTACACAGAGCCATGCGGCATCGGCGTCAGCCAGGTTGTTAAACGAGAGTTCTTTGCCTTGGAGTTGGCTGTAGCCTGACAGCCCCCCGGCGGGTGCTGCGTTGTCACGATAGAAGGCGGCCGCCTGGTGGGGGTTCTCGCCATAGCGCATGGCCTGGGCTTGCGTTACCTGAAACGAGAAGACCCGCGGCAGGGGGCTTGCCGTATGCGGTTCTTGGGGCACAACCGTATTGGCGGTGGCATCGATGGCGGCTGCCGAGACCTCGGGGAGTCCATGAAAGAAATTGGCAATGGCTGCGTCGTAGTCTGCGGTGTGGGCGAAGGCCTTGGCCGCGAGTCTCTGGCGTAGCGGCCAGGTGAGACTACCCCGTTGCGCCTGGAGTTCTTCAAGCACCCCGGCATAGTCGGCGGGGTCGACAACCACCGCCACCCCGTCGTGATTTTTCGCCGAGGCCCGGATCATGGCGGGCCCCCCGATATCGATGTTCTCAACCACCTCTTGGTACCGCGCAGTGGGCTTAGCCAGGGTCTCGCGAAAGGGGTAGAGGTTGACCACCACCAGATCGATGGCGGTGATTCCGGCTGCCGCAAGGGCCTGCATATGCGATGGCAGATCGCGTCGGGCAAGGAGCCCGCCATGCACGGCCGGATGCAGCGTCTTGACCCGGCCATCGAGCATTTCTGGAAATCCTGTAACGGTGTCGACCAGCGTGACGGGTAGCCCCGCATCGGCTAGGAGTTTGGCGGTGCCCCCCGTGGAGACCAGGGCAACGCCGTGTTGATGCAGACCCTGGGCAAAAGCCAAGAGTCCGTCCTTGTTTGATACTGACAAGAGTGCGCGACGCACAGGGATGCGATGGGGGCGGGGACCAGAGACCTGGTCTTCAGAAAGCGTGGGCATTAGGACTCCGGGAGAAGCGGCTGAATCTGATGGTGGCTGATTTTCTTGCGTAAGGTGTTCCGCGTGAGGCCGAGGAGCTTACTGGTTTTTGTAATGTTGCCCTCGCATCGGGCGAGTGCATATTGAATAAGTGGCCGTTCGATCGCCAACATCACCATATCATGCAGGGCGTGGGGCTTCTGGTTACCGAGTTGTTCGAAATAAAGGTCTAGCGCATCGATCAGCGCACCTTCGAGCCCTGGGCGCGGGGCCGCTGCAGGCCGCGCAAGGCCTGCGGTTGCCTGGGCTTCGGTCATCGCCGACCCTCTTCGGCTGTCTGAAAGAATCGGTCGATCGCCGCCAACTGTTCCTCGCAGGTCTCCGTTTGTTGAATGGCTTCACGCAGTGCCTTGGCCCCTGCCAGGCCTTTGAGGTACCAGCCAATGTGTTTGCGGGCACTGCGCACGCCCTGGTATTCGCCATAGAAAGCGTAGTGGTCAAGAAGATGGCTGCGAAGCCAGTGGGCAATCTGATGCGGGCTCGGATCAGGCGCGTGATGGCCGGTGGCAAGAAATTGGGCAATCTGGCCGGGCAGCCAAGGCCGGCCTTGGGCGGCACGGCCCACCATGACGGCATCGGCCTGGGTATAGGCGAGAACCGCAAGCGCCTTGGTGGGACTATCGATATCGCCATTGGCAATGACAGGAATCTTTACCCGAGACTTCACCTCGGCGATGGTGTCGTACTCCGCCTCGCCGCGGTATTGGTCTTCGCGTGTTCTTCCATGAATGGTGACCCAGGCGATGCCCTCACTTTCTGCCATGCGCGCGATCGCAACGGCATTCTTCTGGTCACGGCGAAAGCCGGTGCGCATCTTCAGCGTGACGGGCACCTTGCTGTCGCCGAGTGCCTGTACGACGCGGCTAAGAATTTCGCGCACCAGGGGTTCGTTCTGCATGAGTGCAGATCCGGCCGCCTTATTGCAGACCTTCTTGGCCGGACAGCCCATGTTGAGGTCTATCACATCGGCGCCACGGGCAACATTAAAGAGCGCGGCCTCTGCCATGATCTGGGCATCGCCCCCGGCAATCTGTACTGCCTTAGGCGATCCCTCGCCTTCGTGGTTAATGCGTCGGCTGGTCTTCTCTGTTGCCCAGAGCAGTGCATTGGAGGCCGCCATCTCGCTTACCGCGTAGCCCGCGCCGAGCGATCGACACAGCCGTCGGAAGGGGCGGTCGGTGACCCCTGCCATAGGGGCCACAAAGACCCGATTGGGCAGGAGATGCTGGCCGATCCGCAGGGGCTCTGCGTGATGTGCCGGTAAGAGCGCAGGACGGGCGGACATGGAGGGCGACAGCGTGGTTTAGGCGTGGGTGTTAGTTGTAAGGTGTTAGGTCTTAGCCGCGCATTAACTGCTCAATCTCGTCGGCCTCCACAGGCACGCCGCGCGTAAGAAGTCGACAGCCTGATTCGGTGACCAGGGCATCGTCTTCGATGCGAATACCAATATTCCAGAAGCCTTGCGGCACGCCCTCTTGGGGGCGGATATAGAGCCCGGGCTCGAGGGTCAGCACCATACCGGGCGCCAGGGGCTTCTTGTAATCGCCCACATCGTGCACATCCATGCCCAGCCAGTGGCCTGTGCGATGCATATAAAACGGCTTGTAGGCCTCGGTTTCCAGCGCCGCATCAAGGGTCTGCGGGGCGATGAGCCCGAGGTCGAGTAGTCCTTGTGTGAGCACGCGAACCGCCGCCTGGTGCGGGTCGGTAAAGGCGGCCCCCGGACGGGTAGCCTCTGCCGCGGCCGTCTGTGCGGCAAGCACGAGATCGTAGGTCGCCCGCTGCTCACCGGTGAATCGGCCACTGACCGGGAAGCTGCGGGTGATGTCACTGGCATAGCCATCGAGTTCGCAGCCCGCGTCAATGAGGAGCATCTCACCGCCGCGCATCTGTCGGCTGCCTGCACGATGATGCAGGATGCAGCTGTGTGGGCCACTTGCCACGATGGAGCCATAGGCCACCGACTGCGCCCCTGCGCCACGAAAGGCGGCGAGCAAGACAGCCTCAATTTCGAACTCTGCTTTACCGGGCCCCGTGGCCCGCATGGCCTGGCAGTGAGCTGCAGCAGAAATCGCCGCCGCCTGAGACATTGTGGCGATTTCGAACGTATCTTTAATAAGCCGTTGCTCAGCCGTAGCATCGCCAAGGCTTAAGAGTTGCGTGGGGGCGGTCTGACCACCGCGGGCCTTGCTGCGAACCTGTTGCAGCCAGCCGTGTACCTTCCGGTCGACAGTGTCGCTCTCGGCCCAGGGGGCGAGTAGCGCCTGTCGGTTGAGCATGAGACCTGGCAGATCGGCATCGAGTGCATCCAGGGGGTAGGCCGCATCAAAGTGATAGCGCTCTGCGGCCTGTTCTGGCCCGACGCGAACGCCGTCCCAGATCTCACGCTCGGCATCACGGCTTCGGCAATAGAGCCGGTCGCGCAGAGCACCCTTTTCATCGACTTCCATGACGAACCAGGCATCGGGCTCTGGAAATCCCGTGAGATAGAAGAAGTCACTAGAGAAGCGAAAGGCGAAAGTGTTGTCGCGGTTTCGCGTGATTTCCTGACCGCTGTAGCCAAGCACCAAGGCGGGCTGGCCTCCCGATTTCTGGTGCAACCAGTGTGCCAATTGGGCCCGTCGGTCACGGTGGGCCGTGCCATGCACAGGCCCCGGCACAGGGGTCGGCAGCAGTATGTCTGGGAGTATGTGGGGCGCAGAGGGCTGGCTGAGGTCAGTCATGGTGAAGACTCTCGGAGTTGGTGGTCGAGGGCTGCAAGACGATCGGGGGTTCCGACGTCGGTCCACTGCCCAGTATAGGCCTGGCCTGTGATGTGTTGGTGGGAAACGGCTTCTCTTAAGAGCGGCCCAAGAGCCGCCCGCACGCCTTTCTGTAGGCCCTCAAAAAGCGCTGGACTAAAGATGCCGACACCGGAGTAGGTCAGCCAGCGTGCCGCCTCGTCGTGGTCAAGGGTGAGCCTACCGTTCGCGCGTAGACCAAAATCGCCGTTCGGATGGTGGCCTGGGTTGGGAACCAGTACCAGGTGGGCCAGCACCGAAGGGGTCTTCCGAAGTTCTTCTCCGATTCTGCGGGCCTCAGAGAAGGGCCAGCAGCAAAAGACATCCCCGTTTACGACCAGAAAGGGCGTGTTGCGTTCTGCCCAGGGTTGGGCCGTCACGATGCCGCCAGCCGTCTCAAGTGCGCCTTCCGGTTCGCGGCTATAGCGAATCTGCAGGCCCAAGGCCCGCCCATCGCCGAGGGCGTCCTCAAGTTTCTGTGCAAGGTAGGCCGTGTTGATCACCACCTCACGAAAGCCGGCTGCTGCCAGTGCCCGCAGATGCCAGGTAATGAGAGGAGCACCGCCCACTGCAAGCATCGGCTTGGGCAGCGCATCGGTCAGTGGGCGCATCCGTTCTCCGCGCCCTGCGGCCAGAATCATGGCGATCATGGCGGCGTCTTGCGGTGATTAGAAGCTAAAGTGGACTTCGGGGTGGGAACCCGCCGCCTTGTGCAGAATGCGTGCCAGCGGTGCAAGTGCCCCATAACGCTCAGCGACTTTGGTGGCGTAGGCGAATACTCGCGGAATGTCGTTCAGGTAGCCGTGCTTCCCATCTCGTATGGAGAGGCGGGCGAAAATCCCCAGAACCTTCAGATGCCGCTGCAGCCCCATAAGTTCGAAGTCGGCATAGAAGGCGCCGAAATCCTCAGGTACTGCAATGCCTGTAGACCGTGCTTCCTGCCAGTATCGAGCGGCCCAGTCGATTTGTACCGACTCTGGCCAGTCGATATAGGCATCACGCAAGAGTGATACGAGGTCGTAGGTGAGCGGTCCGAGCACCGCGTCTTGAAAGTCGAGAATGCCAAGGTCTTCGCTATCCGCAAGCACCATGAGGTTACGGCTGTGATAGTCACGGTGCACGATGACCTGGTGCTGTTGTGTGGCCTGGTGCACGAGTTGGGTAAAAATGCCCGCAAGGTCTTGGGATTCTTTTTCGTTGAGCCTAATGCCAAGGTGCTTCTCGAGGTACCACTCAGGAAAAAGGGCCATCTCCTGGTAAAGACGGTCGGCATCGTAATGGGGCAGCCCTGCTAGGGCCTGAGGTACTTGCTGTCCATAGCGCTGGGCCCGAATCAGTGCCCGCCACGCCTGAGCGTACAACGGCTGGGCGAGGTCTGCCCCACACTGTGCCCCGCCCGGTGGCAGTACCTTCTGAAGGAATGTCTGCGTGCCGAAGTCTTCGAGCAGTAGAAAGCCCATCGCGGGGTCTTGTACATAGACCTCAGGCGCCCGCAGGCCCGCATCGCGCAGAATGGTGCCCACTTGCAAAAAAGCCGTCACGGGCTCTTTGTCGGGCGGTGCATCCATCAGAATCACTGAGGATGTGTCGGGCTCCGTGCGTTCAAGCCGAAAGTAGCGACGAAATGAGGCATCTGCCGAGGCCGGCGCCAGGGTGTCTATGCGGTAGCCAGATAGGCCCGAGAGCCATCGATTTGCCAGGGCAAGGCGTGGGTCGTTAGCGGTCACGGGAGGTAAGGATGTCAAGGGGGGCCAAGGGGGGGCAAGGGTGTGAGAGGGGCGAAGTGAGGTCAGGCGTAAGGGCGTCTTTATAATAGTCTATGCGTTTTGTTCTGCTCCTTTGGCTCGCCTGGGCCCCCTCTGTGTTGGCCCTATCATGCGCGGCTGGCGTCCCCCTTTCAGAGATTGCCCTATTAGCGCAGAACACCGCACTGCCCTCGGAAGGTCTGCGTCTGCCACTGCGTATCGATCCACGGCTCTCGCTCGAACCTCCCACGGGTCAGGCCACCCCGTCGTATCTCTCTGGGCGTCAGCTCCAAGGCCAGTTCGATGACACCATCCGTCTCATCGGCAATGCCGAGGTGCGGCAACTGGGCTTGTCACTGAAGGCCGATCGTATCGATCTTGATCTGGTGCAGAACCAGCTCTCGGCTGCCGGCGGGGTGCAATTCTTTCGGGAAGGGGAGTTTTACCGCGGGCCGCGGCTTACCTTGAAGCTTGGCACCCAGCAGGGACAGTTTCAAAACGTTCAGTATGAGTTTGCTGCGATGAACGCTCGGGGGTATGCGGAGCGGGTGGATTTCGTGAAGCCCAAAGAAATTGCGCTGACCGAAGTGAGTTACACCACCTGTCCGGTGAACCGCCCCGCCTGGGAGTTTCGGTCGCGCACCATGCGGGTGGATCAGATTCGCGAGATTGTGGATACCGAATCCACGTTTTTGTATTGGTCTGACGTGCCGCTCCTGTCTCTGGGCGACTTTTCTTTCCCGACCAGCGACCGCCGAAAGACAGGCTTCTTAAGCCCCTCTTACGGCTATACATCGCGTCTGGGTTTTGATCTGAACACGCCGATCTATTGGAATATGGCGCCCAATCGTGACCTCACTCTTTACCCGCGGCTCCTGGGTCGACGGGGCATCATGCTGGGGGCGGAGGCCCGGTATCTCACGCGCTCTGACAGTGGGGTCTTGGGCCTTGAGTATCTGCCTGATGACCGGGTCACGGAGCTTGATCGGCACCTGGTGAGTCTCAGTCACACCAGCATGCTGACGCCGCGCGTGGCGATGTCGGTGCGTGGGAGCCGCGTCTCTGACGATGACTACTTTGCCGACTTCGGGGGGTCGCTTCTGGCGGCTTCGCAGCGGGTACTGCCTGCGACTGTGAGTTTTTCCTCAGGCCTGGGTGACTGGTCTGGTTCGGCCTCCGTGCAGCGGTACCAAGTGCTCCAAGACCTCGCCTCACCGATTATTGCGCCGTACTCCTGGATGCCCCGATTACTTCTGAATCGATCCCAGCGGGCCACGAATGTGGCGCAAGGGTTGCCAGCCGTCGATCTGCAGGCCACAGTCGAGGCCACGCGGTTTGACCATCCCACGCTCACGCGCGGCAGCCGCTTTGTCACGGCAGCAAGTCTCTCTATTCCCTTTGATCTGGGCTATTTTGGATTGACGCCGAAGATTGGCGTGCATGCTACGTATTACAGTCATGATCAGTCGGGTAGCCTCACCGACACCCGCCGTAAAT
>Ga0169931_10005391_pt1 | contig 19493 bp, 9 predicted proteins | sample Kivu_15m_20L_FD_129675 | JGI IMG/M metagenome (GOLD analysis project Ga0169931, IMG submission 129675) | Freshwater microbial communities from Lake Kivu, Western Province, Rwanda to study Microbial Dark Matter (Phase II) - Kivu_15m_20L... | ecosystem: Environmental > Aquatic > Freshwater > Lake ... | reverse complement strand
CCCAGTTCGCAGACCCCAGTTCGCAGACCCCAGTTCGCAGACCCCAGTTCGCAGAGGCACTTCGTGGGCTGTTCCTCTGCTTCGCCTCTCCGGTCCCAGACAACGCGGCGACTTCTTCGGCTCGCGAAAGCATAGATCACGATCGAGGTGCTGCGAGCCCCCGATCGCAATCTCGCGCTCCACGCCCCCCACTGCGAAGGGGACAGCACAACGAAACTCCGCGAACTTCTCTTGACCTCGCCTCCCCCCGACGGATACCTCCTCAGCGGTGCGGTCTGTGATTTCTTCCGTGTCGAGAGTCTCCTCCGAGATGATCCATCCCGAAAAAACCCTGTTTTTTTCTATTGGCGAACCGAGTGGCGACCAGCATGTTGCCCGGCTCCTGCGGAGCCTCCACTCGGCCTCGCCGTCGACGCTTCATTTCCGTGGTTTCGGGGGTCCCGAAATGCGTGCGGCGGGGTGCAAGCTCGATTATGAACTGACCCAGATGGCGGTGATGGGGATTGTCGAAGTCCTGCCGAAGCTCCGCCAGTTTTTCGCGATCGCCGATCTTGCCTCGGCCGCGTTCGAGGAGACACCACCAGACGCAGTGCTGCTGGCCGATTTTCCTGGCTTCAACTGGCATATTGCGAAGCGCGCGAAAAAACAGGGGATCCCGGTGTTTTATTACCTCCCACCTCAGCTCTGGGCTTGGGGTGGATGGCGAGTGCGAAAAATGGCCCGCTGGGTCGATCATGTCCTCGCGGTCCTCCCCTGGGAACATCAGTGGTACTGCGACCATGGGATCCGGTCGACCTATGTTGGGCATCCGTTCTTCGACGCGACGGCCGATCACGAGCTCGACCAGCGGCTGCTGGACCAGCTGCAGCGAGACGCGGAGGCTGGCAGCGAGCGGCTGATTGCAATTCTTCCTGGCTCGCGGAGTCATGAGGTCGAGCGGAATTTCCCGGCGATGCTCGCGGCGATGCGGGCGCTGTCTCGGAAATTTCCCCGCCTCCGCTTTCTCGTCGCCGCCTTTCGAAGCCAGCATTGCCTTTGGTGTCGTAACCAGCTGTCGGCGGAAGATGCATCGCTGCGAATCGATTTTTTTGTCGGAAAAACGAGCGAGGTGATTGCCTCGGCGGAATGTGCGATGATGGTCTCGGGATCGGTCAGTTTGGAGTTGCTTGCGCGCGGCACTCCGGCGGTGGTCCTTTACCGCACGAGCCGTTCGACATACTGGGCGGCCCGCGGGCTGGTGCGCGTCCCGAGCATGACTCTTCCGAATCTAATGGCTCAAAAAACGGTGTTTCCGGAAATGGCCAGCTGTGGCTCGCCGCGGCGGACGATCGAGTTCCTGATCGATTCGATGACGACGTTTCTCCGCGACCCGGAGACGCTGGCGGCGTGCCGGCGGGAGCTCCAGGAGCTGCGGCTGCGCTACGGCCAGGGGGGGGCATCGCAGCGGGCCGCTAGCACGATCCTCAAGCTCCTTGGTATTCTGCCTGCAGGGGACCAAGACCTCGAACCAGAGCGGGTGATCGGCGCTGTGGCACCACGGATCGCTGCCTGAGCGACGGGTGGGCGGGCGTGGCGAGAAAGTGGCGATCCTCGCGAGAAAAGCTCCGGGTGCTTGGTTTCGTGTGAACCGCGACGCGCTGCGAGACGTACCTTCGAACGATGAAGATGAATACGACTTCCACTTCGACGACCTACTTTTCCGACACCCCATCTGCAGAGGAAGGGATCGAGCGTCCGTTTCGTCCCAGCAGCCTCGGTTGTTTGCTTTTGGGGTTCCTGAGCCTGGCGGTCACGACGACGCCGAAGCTGGTCTTTATTCCAATTGTGGCGATCGCGCTGGGAGTTTACGCGCTTCGTCCTTCGGGGGATCCGCATGTCCGTCCGGCAGGTCGATCGCTAGCAATCGGTGGGATTTTCCTCGCCCTTTTTTTTGCCAGCTGGGGAATCACCTACTTTTCGATTCGCCACCAGCGGCTGACGCGTTCCGCGGAGATCTTCGCGCTCGACTGGCTCGATCTACTCTATCGTGGCGAAAAGGAAATCGCCCTGGAACTGACTCAGCCTCCTTCGATGCGGCAGGTCAGCAGCATGCGGCTCTCCGAGTTTTACTCGCCGATGAACCAGTCCGCCTACCAGCTGCTCGACGGGTTTCTTTCGGGGACAGCGGTCAAGGCGATCGTCGCTGCGAAAACGCAACCGGTTTGGGTCTATGAAGACACGTATTTAATTGACCGGCGATTTGGGCATGAATATGTGGTCCTGACTTTTCGGGACTCGACGGGGCAAATTCCTCCGATCAAAATCAGCATGTGTCGCTCGCCGCGGCTGGACAAGGAGCGAGAGTATGATTACAGCATGCCTCGCGAATGGTCCGTACCCCAACTCTCGCTCGCCTCGGCATATTAAAAATCGGCGTGCTGTTCCTCAAGCACGTTTTTCAATGAAAGTCTCGCGACTTGCTTTCGAGACCTCGGAGGGTGGGAGATAAGTCGCGGAGCCGGTTGACAATCACATGGATCACGCCGCTGCGATGATCGAGCCGGCCATCGACGATCCAAGCATTCGATGTCCGGCAAATCGTCAGGTACCTCCCCCATGTCGCCGGATGAAGGATCAGGTTCATCGAACCCGTCTCATCCTCAATCGTTACAAAAGTGATCCCCTTGGCCGTCCCCGGTCGCTGGCGCATGAGCACCAGCCCCGCGACGCAAATCGACCTTCCGCTTCGCAGCGTTGGGATCTCGCTGGCGCGGATGCAGCCGATCGACTCGAGCTCCGCTCGGCAAAACTCTATCGGATGCCCGCGGAGACTAAGGCCGGTCGCTTCATAATCGCCATGGACCTCTTCCAGGGGTGTGATTGGACGGAGGAGATCGATTCCCGGATCCCGCTCGTGTTCATCGATGCGCTCGAGCAGCGGCATTGACGCTCCGCTCCGTTCCTGTCCGAGCGTCTCCCAGAGCGCCGCGCGTCGATCGAGCGTCAGCGACGCGAGCGCGTCGGCATCGGCCAGCAGCGAGAGCGTCCCTTGCCCAATCCCCGCCCGGTGCTTGACATCGCTGATGCTGCGGTAACCTCCCGAACTCTCCCGGACCTCAACAATCTTTCTTGCTTCATGCTCGGCCAGCCCGCGAATCATCCGCAGTCCCAACCGGAGTGCCGGTCGCCGCGCGTCGGCTGACTCTTCGAGCGTACAGTCCCACTGGCTTGCATTAATCTCCGCCCCGCGGACCTCGACACCATGCCGCCGCGCGTCCTCGACGAGCTGTGCAGGAGCATAAAAACCCATCGGCTGACTGTTCAGGACCGCCGCACAAAAGGCCGCTGGATAATGGCACTTGAGGTAGCACGAGGCGTAGACCAGCAGCGCAAAGCTGGCCGCATGCGATTCCGGAAAACCATATTCGCCGAAGCCACGAATCTGCCGAAAGACCTGTTCGGCAAAGGCTCCTTCGAGCCCCCGCTGGGCCATCCCTTCCAGCAGTTTGCGACGGAACTGGTCGATCACTCCGGGACGCCGCCAGGCCGCCATCGCGCGACGCAATTGGTCGGCCTCCCCCGGTGTAAAACCTGCTGCGACCACCGCCAAACGCATCGCCTGCTCCTGAAAAATCGGTACCCCAAGCGTCTTTTCTAAGACCTGCCGAATCGCTTCGCTGGGATAGACGACCCCCGCGGGATTCTCCCGCGCGGCGAGATACGGATGGACCATGTTCCCCTGAATCGGACCTGGGCGGACGATCGCAACCTCGATCACCAGGTCATAGAAACAGCGCGGCTTGAGTCGCGGCAGCATGCTCATCTGTGCTCGGCTCTCAATCTGAAACACCCCGACCGTGTCGGCTCGGCAAATCATCTCGTAGGTTGCCTCGTCGCCCTGCGGTAACGTCGCCAGCGACCATGCTTGCTGGTGGTGTGCGGCGACCAGCTGGAAACAGCGGCGGAGCGCCGAGAGCATCCCGAGCGACAAACAATCGACCTTCAAAATCCCGAGCTCTTCGAGATCATCCTTGTCCCACTGAATCACCGTCCTTCCATCCATCGCTGCGTTCTCGATCGGCGCCAGCTCGCACAGCGGTCCGGCCGTGATCACCATGCCGCCAACATGCTGCGACAGATGGCGAGGAAAACCGATGAGCTGCTCGATCAAGTACGACCACCGCTGGCCGAGAACCGATGTGGGATCGACCCCCACCTCGGCGAGCCGCGCGCTCCAGTCGACCCCCTCCTCACCCCGCTCGGCAATCTTCGCCAAACGATCGATCGCATCGATTGAAACCCCAAGTGCCTTCCCCGTATCACGGATCGCGCTCCGCGTTCGGTAAGTGATCACCGCAGCGGTCATCCCCGCGCGCTGACGACCATATTTTTCATAGATGTACTGCAGCACCTCTTCGCGTCGCTGATGCTCGAAATCGACATCGATATCGGGAGCTTCATCCCGTTCGCGGCTGATAAAACGTTCAAACAAAAGATCCATTTGTCCGGGGTCGACACTGGTAATCCCCAAACAGTAACAGACCATCGAATTGGCGGCCGAACCTCGACCTTGGCAAAGTATTTTTCGCTCGCGTGCAAAGCGAACTAAGTCCCAGACGGTGAGAAAGTACGCTTCGTAGCGGAGTTCTTCGATCAGCACCAGCTCGTGCCGCAGCCCGGCAATGATCTTTTCCGGAACCCCGCCAGGCCATCTCCCCTTGGCACCTTCCCAAACCAGCCGTTTCAAATGCTCGAGCGGAGTTTTTCCGGCCGGGACAAGTTCCTCGGGATACTCGTATCGCAACTGGTCGAGACGAAAAGTGCAGCGAGAAGCGATCTCGATCGTTCGCGAAAGGGCCTCGGGCGCCCGCCGGAATTGTCTGGCGATCTCCTCGAGCGGACGGAGATGCCGCTGGGCATTGACGAACCGCGCGGCATGGATGCGGTCGATCGTTTCCCCTTCGCGAATCGCTGTCAAACAGTCGTGCAGGAGCATGCGACGAGGGATGTCGTAGTGGACATCCCCGGCGGCCACCAGCGGCAGCGCCTCGCGCCGGGCAAGCTCCTGCAATTGCTCCAGACGCTCCGCATCGTCGACACCCCAGCTGAGCTCGGCCAGCAAGTACGCGCGATCCCCAAACAGCTCGCCAATCGCCCGAAGCTTCGACAGATCGCCATCCTTCCCCGGTTCCAGGTCGCTGCGGCGTCCCCCAAGCTCTGCCCCCAATACACCACAGAGCAACCCCGTGCTGAGCTCGACGAGATCCTCCCACCGGAGATCTGCCGAACCTTTTTCTGCTCTCAGCCTGCCGCGACTGATCAGCCGCGACAGCCCGCCATAACTCGCCCGATCAGTGGCCCACAGAACCATCGGCAGACTGTCGCGAGGAAAAACCTCGGCACCAATGATGAGCGGAAAATCGAGATCTTTGGCCCCGCCCCACGCGCGGACGATCCCCGCGAGCGAGGTTTGATCGGTGATCGCGAGCGCCGCATATCCCAGCTCCGCAGCGCGCCGCACCAGCTGGTCGGGATGACTCGCCCCGCGGAGGAAAGAGAAATTCGTCTTGCAGTGCAGCTCCGCATACCGCATCGAACCAACACCCCCGCAAAGAAGTGAACATCAATATCGTGCTCCATATGAACATATCCTCAATAATCGTACCACGCTCCCAAGCCATACTGCGTTTCGGATGCGAAGGGGAACGATTGCTGCGAACTCTTCCCCGTCTGATAGAACGCCCCGGCGCGGAGCAACCTCCCGGGTCCCTGACTGTTCCACTGCCGCCAGGCCCAACCCGCATGCACCGTGAGCGTCCCCCCGAAATCGACTTCTTCACGGAGCAGGCCATTGACCGCTAAAAATGGCGCACCGAGCGCTCCGGTCGCGCGCGTCGGAGCATACTCGGCGCCGACCTGAAACTGCCATGGATCGGCAACATCGCGCGAAAATGCCCAGCTCGCCTCTCCATACACCCGAATCCGCTCGCTCAGATACCGCGCGTAGCCGGCAACAATCGCATCGCGGACATAATTTTCGCGAGGGATTCCAGGGTTGCGGAGCAAGAATTCGTCCCCGAGGTGCGCGCTGAGGTGCTCATATCCAATCTTGAATCGATTCGGCCCCATCGCCGCCGTCAGCGGAAGCCCGAAACGATAGTCGACACTCTCGAGGTCCGCACTCTGGTCGGCATCGAGCCGGAGCACCGCAGCACCCTCGACGTCGACCTGCCAGACCCAGCGACGATCGGGACTCACGAGTCGAAACCAACCGAATCGGCCCCCTAAAGTTGTATCCCACAAGATCCGTTCGTCTGCCTCCCAGTGCAGCTGGGTTCCAAGCCGCGGTTCCTTGGGACCCGCCAAATACGATTGATACAGAATCTCGTGTGGCAAGACCTGCGACTGGAGCTGGAATTCCGCCAAATCGACCGCCGGATAAGGGGTGTAAAAGCCTGGGATCGTCCAGTACCCCGGGGTTGCTCCGGCCGGAGAAGGTGGCGTCGACGGCCAAGGCTGCAGCGTCCCAAACTCCTGCGCGGCGAGCGAACCGGCGGCCGTCACGATCACCAAAATTCCGAAGCATAACCTCCGCACCCCTTCCCCACGAAAGCGGCGAAAGAGGACTGCCAAGCCACGCGAGAGAAACTCCGCAAGAATCCTCGCAAGTGCTCCACTGCAGGAGCGGCTGGAGCGTTCCGCGAAAGCGAGATATCTCGGGTGCGATTGTTTCGGGGCTCTCATCGCGGCTCTCATCGCATTGCTCGAATGACCCTCGGCGGCATTTCACTCTCCAGGCCCCAAAACCTCCAGGCCCCAAAACCTCCAGGCCCCAGCAAGGGGTGGCGGAGCATAGCAGACGAGACTTTTTGAGGAAAAGAGCCTTTTTTCCTCAAGTTCCATGGAAACCTCGGCGCGAATTCGCCGCCGCCAATAATCACACCCCCTGTTATGAGGGCATTGTTTAGATCATTGGCATTGCTGGTTTCGTTGGGGCTGTTGGTTTCGGCTCGCTTTGGGAAATCAGGTCGTTCAGGGTGAGCGAACCGATGCGGGCTGCTTCCTCGAGCCGGTACTCCTCGAGCCGTTGCCATCCGCGGCTTGGGGATTGCCGCGGGTGGTGGTAACCGCAGCGGAGGATATCGGCCAGAGTGATTCGTTCGGCGGGGCGGGCGAGCGTCAAACACCTGCCTCGCTCGCCATCCAACCCTTGGACCAGCCCGGCGCGCTCGAGAAGGTCGGTGAAGGAATGAATGATTCGCATCGGAAGCCCGACTCGCCCGCGGAGACCCTCGGCGCTGAGGTTCTCGCCGCGCGTAAAGGAACTCCCAATCTCCACCATGATCGGGACCAGCCACTGAGGGTCCCCGGCCAGCAGTTCCCCCGTCTCTTCATCTTCATCGCGGGAGGGGACGCGGCCGGGGGCTGTCTGCAGCGTATACGTCCAGACGAGCCCGAAGAGAATAATGAACCACGTCACATAGACCCAGAACAAGAACAGCGGGATCAGCCCCAGCGAACCATAGAGTTTTGAATAGGGGACGGCGGTCGAGACATAAACTTGAAACCCAAACTTCGCGATCTCCCAGAGCACGGCCGCGACGAACGAACCGACCAGTGCGGCGCGGACCGAGACCTTGGTATTGGGCATGAGCGAATAAAGCAGAAACAGGAGCACCCATCCGGCCAGGAGCGCCAGGAGGTGGTTGGCATAGGCGGTCACCGACCAGCCTGTCGCCTGCGTCAGATAATCGACCAACTGGCCGCTGAGGTACAGGCTCATCGTCAGCAGCGCTGACCCGAGCGTGATGATCGACCAGTGAATCGCCACGCGAAGATGGAGAGGCCTCCCGGCGGGGGCATCGTAAATCAAATTAAAAACACTCTCCACAGAACTGGCCAGCGCAATCGCCGCATAGAGAAACAGCAGCAATCCGAAGACTCCGATGCTCGCGAAATCGACGCTTGCGACCTTCTCGGTGAGCTCGCGAAGGACCCAGCGAATGCTGGCCTGCGCCTCCTCGGGGGGCTGCCCAGGAGGGCGGCGATCGACACCCTGATCGGTATCTTGGAGGGCCGCGGGTTCGAGGGGCGCTGCAGCGATTGGTGCGCCTTGGGAGTCCTGGGCGCGCGAGTCTCGGGCGGGTGAGTTCTCGGCGGGTGAATTTTCTGCGGGCGAGCTTTCTACTGGAGCATCTTCCCCACTCGCAGGTTCTTCCGCGGGGCTCTCTGACGAGGCACTCTCCGGCAGTGGCGAGGGGTCCGGCTGGCTGTAGGAAACTTCGGGAACATCAGGGATGCCGAAGAAGGAGACGAGCTGGTCTCCGACTCGGCTTTCAATCTCGCTGAGTCCCCCAAAGATTCGCACCGTCACCAGCCCGAGAACGACGACCGGGATGAGCGAGAAAATCGTCCGGTAGGTGAGTTCCGCTGCCATCCCTTCGGCGCGGTGTCGATCGAGCACGCGCCAGCAGTGAGCGACCAGATCCCAGGCAAAACGGAGCTGCTGCTGCCTCTGAGTGAGCTGGGCGCGGGGACGGCCGATCGCATCACCGACAAAAGTCACCAGTCGCCCGAACATGCTTGACGCCCCAATTGCGAAAAATGGCGAAGTGAAAACCGCGAAGGACCGAACCGCTCCCAGGCACCAGAAGCGCCACTCCATTGTGGCATCGAAGGTGGGAATTGGTAACTACGCTTCGATTGAGCTAGAATCATCCGCTGCAAGCCGCACAAGCCCTGTTTCCCGTGGGGCCTCCTGCGGGCCATGACGGCTCCAAATGCTGCACCTGGCGATCTCCCAGCTTCGTCCTCCAAACCCCCGTCAGAAAAACTCATGATCCGTCCTCTGCTTTGGCTTCTGCTGGCCTTCGGACCTGCCTCGGTGTGGGGCGACGGCTTGGGAATCACTCCTCCGGAAGCTTTTCGCGTCCCCGCGGGTTTCGTCGTCGATCTGGTCTATGAGGTCCCGGCCGAGACCGAAGGTTCATGGGTCAGTTTGACGGTCGATCCCCAAGGCCGGCTCGTCACCTGCGACCAGTATGGAAGCCTCTTTCGAGTCACGCTACGCGATGGCGGCCAGCCACCGCTGGTCGAGCGACTCGAGGTGCAGATCGGCGCCGCGCAGGGGCTCCTTTTCGCCTTCGACAGTCTCTATGTGAATGTCAACGATGGTCGTGGTCGCAACGGCGGGATCCCGGGAGGTGTTTATCGACTTCGCGACACCGATGGGGATGACCAGTTCGATCGTGTCGAGCATTTGATCGAGCTGAACAATGCAGGGGAACATGGTCCGCATGCGCTGATCCTGACCCCCGATGGAAAGCGGATTGTGATGTGCGCGGGGAACAATACGGATCTTCCGGCCGGGATCACGACGAGCCGTGTCCCGCGACGCTGGGACGAAGACCATCTGCTCGGGCGAATGCCAGACGCGCGGGGGCACAATGTCGGCCGTCTTGCTCCGGGTGGCTTTGTCGCATCTTTCGATCCCGATGGAAAAAATATCGATCTCATCGCGACCGGGTTTCGCAATGAATATGACATTGCCTTCAGCCCTGATGGGGAGCTCTTCACCTACGACGCCGACATGGAATGGGATGTCGGGACCCCATGGTATCGACCCACGCGAGTAAACCATGTCGTCAGTGGCGCCGAGTTCGGATGGCGCAACGGTACCGGCAAATGGCCCGCCTACTACCCTGACAGCTTTGGTGCGGCGGTCGACATTGGCCCCGGCTCACCAACCGGAATCTGCTTTGGGACCGGAGCAAAGTTCCCCGCGAAGTACCAGCAGGCGCTGTTTATTGCCGACTGGAGCTATGGCCATATCCACGCTGTCTCGCTCGCGGAAAATGGCAGCACCTACGGCGGCAGCTTTGAACCCTTCGCGACTGCCGCTCCCCTCCCGGTCACCGACCTGGTCGTCCATCCCGGCGATGGTGCTCTTTATTTCACGATTGGGGGTCGCAGAACCCAATCGGGGCTCTACCGGATTCGGTACACGGGGGACGAGTCGACGGCGGCGGTGGAGACCAAGGGGGATGCCCAAGCGGTAAAGTCCGAAGCGGTAAAGAATCGAGCACTTCGCCATCAGCTCGAGTCGTTCCATGGCCAATCGCAGCTGACCCCCGAGGCGCGTGCCGCGGCGATCGATCTGGCCCTGGAGTCCCTGGGTAGCGAAGATTTTGGGATTCGTTTCGCCGCTCGGATTGCCCTTGAACACCAGAGCCTTGAACACCAGAGCCTTGAACACCAGAGCCTTGAACACCAGAGCCTTGAACACCAGAGCCTTGAACTGTGGCGGGAGAAAGTCCTACGGCTCAAGGATCATGGCGGGCGGATCCTCGGCATCGTCGCCCTCGCACGATGCGGCTCCCCTGCGGACCAGTCTGCCGCGATCTCTAGTCTGCTGGAAGTCGATTGGAAGCAACTCGATCCCCAGTCGCGACTGGACCTGCTCCGCGCGTACGCGCTGGTCTTCCTCCGCCTCGGAGGAAAACCGACGCCAGCCGAACAAGCGGCGATCGTTGCCCAGCTCCAAGCTCCTTTTGCGGCTGGCGGAGAAACCGATCCCCGCATCCGCCGCGAGCTGGCAATGATCCTCGTTTATCTTGGCGCCCCCGGCGCGATTTCCAGGACGCTCGATCTGCTCGAGGATGCGCCGAGCCAGGAAGATCCGATGTACTACGCGTTCATCCTCCGCGATCAGCAATCTGGCTGGACGCTACCCGATCGGGAGCGGTACTTTACGTGGTTCCAAGCCGCCGCCGCGGCCCGCGGTGGGATGTCGTTTGGAGGCTTTTTGGAAAACATTCGCACTGCGGCCATCGCAACCCTCAGCGACCAGGAACGCCAGTCGCTCGGATCGTTACTCGACGCCCCTAAGCCGCTCGACCCGAGCGATTCCCTGAAGCCACGCCCTGTCGTCCGCCAGTGGTCGCTCGCAGACCTCGAGGGTGCACTCGCCAGCGACGCCCACCAGGCCGATTATCAGCGAGGCAAAGAGATGTTTGCTCTGGCGCAGTGCGCCAAGTGCCATCGGATGGGAATCAGTGGCGGGATCCTCGGCCCCGACCTGACAGGCGCCGGAGGCCGCTTCAGCCCCAAAGACCTCCTCGTCGCAATTCTCAACCCCAATCAGGAGGTCAGCGACCAGTACGCAGCGACGCAGTTCATGACCTCCTCCGGCCAAGTCGTCGTCGGCAAGGTGATCAATATGAACGGGCGGGACTTGCAGATTCTCACCAACCTTCTCGACCCCTCCTCCCTCACGTCGCTCAAGCGAGAGGATATCGAAACAGCTCGACCAGCCCCGAATTCGCTCATGCCCTCAGGCCTGCTCGATACCCTCTCGGAAGATGAAATTCTGGACCTCCTGGTCTTCCTCCGCAGCGGAGGAGACCCGCAGCACCCCCTCTACTCGGCGGCAGGTGCCGGACGCTAACCTCATCTTTTTCTCGCAGAGCGCGAAACTAGCGACTCGGCGGCCGGTTTCACTTGGTATCGTTCTTTTTGTGAAAAATTTCCCATCCCCCTGCACGACTCTTTTTTGGAGTGACCTCCACACTATGAAATCTCGTCTCGCTCAATCGATCTCGGCCGCCCTTTTGGCGGTTGCAATCTGCGCTTCTTCCGGGTTTTGCCAGGAACAAGGACAAGGGGGAGGACCCGGTGGTCGCCGCGGCGGCCAGGGAGGTGGCCCTGGAGGAGGTCCCGGAGGAGGATTCTTCGGGGGCGGCATGATGGGGGGCATGGGCATGATGGGCGGCGGTGGAGACATGATGCTCCTCGGTCTGCTGCGGATTGAAGAGGTCCAGAAGGAGATCGAACTGATGCCCGATCAAATCGAAGCCCTTGAGAAAGTCGGTGAATCGCTTCGCGCCGGGCGTGGAAATGACCAGCAGCCGCGGATCGATTTCCGCAATGCCAGCGAAGAGGAGCGAAACAAATTCATGGAGGAAATGCGGAAGCGAAACGAGGAAAATGCAAAAAAGGTGACCGATGAACTCGAAGTGGTTCTGCTTCCAGAACAACTCGATCGCGCTCGGCAAATCGCCGTCCAGCAGCAAGGGTTCATGGCCTTTCTCGATCCCGCGATCGTCAAGAAATTAGGGCTCAGCGAAGAACAGCAAACGAAACTCCGCACGCAGCGCGACAAGTCGATGGAAACGATGCGCGATTCGATGCGGGAGCTCTTCCAGTCAGGCGACCGTGAAGCGATCGGCAAGAAATTGACCGAGATGCGCGACCAGCAACTGGCCGATGCAAAGAAGGTCCTCGATGAGGCGCAGAGCAAGTCGTACGAAGAGCTGCGGGGTGAACCGTTTGATCTCCCGCAAAGCGCGATGATGGGGGGATTTGGAGGAGGTCGCGGGGGCCGCGGTGGACCGGGCGCAGGTCCTGGAGGTCCTGGAGGTCCCGGTGGGGGACGCGGAGGTCGCGGCGGCAATCGCGAGGGTGGCCGCAGCGAGCGAGATAACGACGCCTAGGGACTCGAAGGCTGCGGGGTAAGCAACCCCGCGGTGCGGAAGGTCGCCGGAAGTCCGCGGACGACATAACGGGGAAGAGCCAGGAGCAGCGTGCGGGATCCCGCATCGAACCATGTTCCTAGCTCTTCCCGTGGCTGACCCGCAGCAGCGGCCACAGCGTCCGTCGCAGCATCCGCATCGATTGCCTCGGGAAGAGCGAGGATCGCAAAAACCGGCATTTTTTCATACGCCTCTTCGCTTCCCAGCCACCACACGCCCTGCCCCGCGTCGCGAACGACCAAGGCGTTCAGCTGGAGGATTTCACGTAGAATGTCCGTTCGGTCCCTTCCTTGGTACCACGGGAGCACGCGCGAGGCAGGGGTCAACCCATGCTCCCATGCCGAAGTCCAGTCGACGACGAGCGAGGCATCGACCTCCTCGGCCAAGCGGCGGACGATCCGCTCGATCGGTTCGGCTTGGTCGGCGTTATAGAGCACTTTCCCCGCCGGAACTTGTTTCCAAGCGGCCAGTCCCTCAAGGTCCCCGTTCACCGCAGGACCTTCCGCCGCTTCGGCCGGTGACCAGCGATAGATCCACCGCTCTGCGGCAACCGGAGCAAGCCGTCCGGGAAGCTGACGCCCGAGACGAATCGCTTCGAAAACGAGCGCCGCGCGGAATTTGGCTCGCGGTGGACCGTCGATCAACACCACCGGTCCTTGAAATTCAATCTTCAGGTCCTCTTCCAGTGGACCAATCAAACCCTCGAGTTCTGCTTCGCCAAGGGGTACGTCATCCCCAAGATCACGAAGGTCAAACGCAGCGGTGAGGACCTGGCTCGTCGCGGCCGTTCCCGGCACGACCATCGCCACCCCTTCGCGTATTCCAAGACCAAAACCTCCTGCTTCCGCAGCGCGGCGGAGGACCTGCACCACCTCCAGCTCGCGTCCCGAAACAGAGACTCGCTTTCCAGGGGAAAGCCCCACCACGTCAGCCCCCAGCAGATCGATCTCAATCGGACACATCGCCACCTGCGAGAGGATCTCGACGATTTTGTCCAGCGGCTTGTCCACCGCTTCGAACCCCATGATCTTTGCCCCCATCTGCTTGCGAACATCGACTCGTGGGGCCGCCAGCGGATGTTCGCTCATGGCCACTTCGAGCTGCGGCATGCGAACCTTCAGTTCCTCGAGAGTCGGAGGTGGAGGAAGTGGATTCTTGGCAGCGATCGCCGATGGTTGGCTCAGCTGCAGCTGCTGGACATACTGGCTCAGCCCCTCGGGAAGCTCGGTTGCGGTTCCCCGCTGGTCCTCGTCCGCGGGTGCCGGAGGCCCCGGAGTGGAAAGCGGATCGAGCGGACCATCTCCCGCGTTCTCTGGAGGTTTAGAATCGCCTGGATCTCTTTCCACGGGCGGTTCTGTCCCCCTGGGCGGTGCCTCGGGTCCTGCTCCTGGCTTCTCTGCAGGCACCGCCGCTCGATCAGGGGATGGCTCGGGACTGCCAGGTGCTGGGGTATCAGGTGCTGAGGTATCAGGTGTTGGGGTTGCAGGCGCTGGGCTCTCAGGCGCTGCGGTTTCAGGAGTTACAGCCGGGGGCGGACCTTCCATGGCGGCCGTCTGCTGCGCATTGCGCCACGAGCGAACGACGGCGAAGAAGGTCGCCACAGCAAGCGTTGTCGTGATCGCTAGGAGCGTGATGATTCCGAACAACTGCCGTCGCCGCGCCCCACCGGCGCTCTCCCACGCCACCGGCGGGAGGGCTGTCGTCGGCAGAATGGGTTCGGATGATGGCGGGGGCACAGGGTTTGACGTGCCGGGAGACCAGTTCCCCACCTGCGGCGTTGGGGGGGCGTTCTGAAGCCCCTCGAGAATCCGATCGAGATCTGCTTCGAGGCCCCCCGGCTGCGTCACCGCTTCGCTATCGACACTCCCCTCCCCAACGACCAGCTGGCTTGGGACCTCGCTGTGCGGCGCAAATCCCCGCGGATTCCCGTGCGGAGCATTTGCCACCGCAGTTTCGTCGGGAGAATCCACACGGCCCGGAGCCTGGACAAGGACCATCCCCTGGCATTTGGGACAGGCCACAATCTGGCCGATCAGCTTGCGGTCTCGGACCCGCAGCTTGCCACCACACGTGGAACAGATGACGCGAAAACCTTCCAAATCAGCCATGCTGCTCGGCTTTCCAAGGACCATCGAGGCAACTTCTGAACATCGCTAGTGTAGGCGATGTCCGCGCGTTTGTCCTTCGAAAAAGATTCCGTGCGGGGACTTGGGTGCGGAGCGCTGGGCGACTCTCGCTCGAGGCGCGATCGATCTCTTCTTCTTCAAGTTCCAAGCGTCAAGTTTCAAAGGGAATTAGCCCCCGACGGCATCCGACGCGCTCTTTTCGGCCGCATCGAGAACGGCTCGGTGGAACGCTGCCAATTCCCGCTCGCGACGAGCGTTGTCTTGATACAAGCGGGACATCTCGTCACGCGTCTGCTGCAGATCGGTCTCCAGCTTGGTTACGAAATCTTTGATCGCGATGAGTTCTTTGCTGAGCTGGGCTTCGTCTTTCTCCAGCTCCAGCCGCCGCTGCTGACCCTTGGTCTGCATCTCCGTCGTCAAATCAACAGCCGCCTGCAAGACGAGCTTTTGACGCTCCAGTTCCCCTGTCTGTTTGACGAGATATTCGATCTGCCGTCGTAAACCGGGCAAGAGTCCTTCGTAGCTGTTCATCGGGCGGACGAAATAACGGTCGATCCGTTTTGCGACACCGTCGGCAATCAATCGCTCGGCCGCCTCCGCCTTGACGATCAACTGCTGCCCGACTTCGAACGTGACTTCCGAACCACGTTCGGCCCCACGCTGCAGCCGATTGTCGACAGCCTGCCCGTTGGTATTGAAAAAACCACCATCGGAAGCGGCGCGCATCTCGTCGGCGTCGACTTTAATCAAATGCTTTTTCGTAAATTCGATCTTGTCCCACCGCGACTCCGGTGGATCGTTATCTTCGGCTCGGCTTCCATCGCGTTGATACGATTTTAAGGTCTGCGGAAGAACGCTTGTTCCCAGCAATCCACCGATGATCTGATCGTCGACGCGGCCAAAGATATGGTCGTCGTCAGGAGCACTTCCCGTAGCGATAAAAACCAAATGTCCGTCGATCGGCATCTTTTCATAGACGGCCCATCGCATCTGCGTGTTGGCCATCTGCTGCTGCCCTGGCGCCAAGGGAAAGGTGGGGAGAAGAGTAACGCTCTGTGCGTCCCCTCCCTGGACCCGATATTCGCCAAGGTAAAACCGTGGCAGCGCTGGGCCCCCTTCTACAAGCGGTTGCTCGGCAAATGCATGGACGATCGAACCGACCGGAGCAAGTCCCCCTTGATCCGCCACGGGCGCTGCCGCAGCCCCCTCCCCTTCGATCGGCAATCCGTCGGGGGAGAGCGGAACGGGCGGGGCGGCGCGCACCAAGACAAACCCATTCGCATTTCGATCGCGAATCTCAAGATCGCGATAGACGCGCCCGACCTCGGTCTTGAACCCTCGCATTTTTCCTTGAAGAACAAGGAGCCCCGGATCGCGCTGCGCATCCCCAGGGACACCATACACCCAGCCCTTGTACTCCTTTTCCGCCCGCGATAATCGCGCTTCATGATCTTCCTTGATCCGGTTCCATTCCGCCCGGCTCTTCAAAACCACTGCCGTCAGCGGCAGCAGCGGGATTGCCAACAAGAAAATCAGCGAGACCAGCACCAAATGGTACCAGCGCCAGTCCGCCGCACTCTTCCAGATACACCAGAAGAAAAAAACGACAAAGAAGAAGAGAAGGACGAGCAGAACGATGTTCATGAGCGACCGCCCAAGAGGCATTCGACGCGCAAGCAAAAAACCAAATCTCGCTTCGCAGCGCCCGGCAAGCGACAAAAATCCACGCTTCGATGTTAAGTGGGGGGATCTGGAGCGTCAAGTTTTCTCCCCGCCCGACAGGCAATCATTCCATGATCTTCACCACTAGAGGGGCATTCTTTCCACTCCTTCCCCCCCTAAACAGGATTTCCGGCCGAATCCTCACATCCGCTTCACATCGCAGAAAGCCCCTCCGCGATACATGCCGAACCGCACGTTCGGCGACTTCCCGACAACCGTGCTGACCCGATCAAGAGTTACGCGCCGCATTACCGAACCAAACGGTGAGGTGCTTGCCCGCATTGCCGGCAGTCCGATAAGGGGTCTGACCCTTTCTCTCCAAAGGTTCAGACCCCTTTTCGGAGCGGCTCTTCTTCCCATTCCCACTTTCCGTCAGACGAGTCATGAACCAGCTTCGAGCGCGTGGAAACGAGTCCCTGAGTGGAAAAGGGCAACACAGCCTGCCGCGCCGTCGACGTCTGCGTGCGGCCCTCCTGGTGATCGCGGGGATGGGTTTGGCATCCTCCGTGGCCTGCCATCGGTCTTACTACCGGACACAGGCCGATCATGAGGCACACTGCATCCTCGAAGAAAAAGTTCGCGATTCGCAGGAGCTTCCTCCGCACCCCCTGCGGGTTGAAATCGATCGGCATAGCCGCATGTACAACCCCTTCGATCAGGACCGCCCACCGATGCCGGTCGATGATCCGAAGAGCCACCAGTACATGCACAAAGTCGATGGACGACGTGGCTATCCGCTCTGGTATGCCAATGGCCAAACGAATGCGACGCAGAGTCCCGACTGGTGGCAATTCCTGCCGCTCGATGAGAATGGAGTGCTGGTCCTCAGCGCCGACAAGGCGGTCCAGCTCGCCCTGCTGCATTCCCCCGATTACCAGCGGCAGCTCGAAACATTATTCCTTGCCGCCCTCGATGTCAGCAGCGAACGTTTCCAGTTCGATACCCAGTTCTTCGGCGGCGCGCAAACCTCCGCGGCGGTGTTTGGTGAAGATGTTTCGGGGCGTGGACAACCCTCGACCAAGATTGGCCTTGGGCCGCGGCCGATCCGCATGCAGCGCTCCTTTGTAACCGGTGCTGATCTCGTCGTCGGTCTGGCCAATTCGATCGTCTGGGACCTGAGCAAACCGACGCTCGAAACGGGGAACGGGGTGCTCGACTTCTCCCTCATCCAACCCCTTCTGCGGCGCGGGGGTCGCGATCGAGTGATGGAACGGCTGACCCTTTCAGAACGCCGTCTGCTGGCCAACATCCGCACCTTCGAGCGTTATCGCCGGAGCTTTTACCTCAATATCACCACGGGCCGCGCCGCCGAAGCAAGCGTCGCCCGCTCCGGTGGGGTCTTCGGCGTCGGTCTCGGCGGGTTCACGGGGCTCGGGAGTGGATTTGCGGGGCTCGGCGGTGGCGGCGGTGGGTTTGGAGGAGGTGGTGGGGGTGTTGCCCAAGCGGGCGGATTTATCGGTCTGCTCCAAGACCAGTTGCAGATCCGCAACCAAGAGGAAAACATCACGCGGCTCCGCGAAAACCTCCTTCTGCTCGAGGATACGCTCCGCCTCCAGCTGACCACCATTCCGGACGACCAGGAAGCGATCCCGCGCCAACGCCTGCAAATTGCACAGGCCCGCAGCGCACTGTTCAGCGCCAACAGCCAGCTCCTCCAGGCGCGGACGGCTTACGAAGCGTCGGTCGATGCTTTTTTGAACCAGCTCGGGCTGCCTCCCTATCTCTGTGTCCGCCTTGACGATCCCCTGCTCGACCAGTTTGAGCTGATCACACCGACACTGAAACAGCGACGCGAGGAGATCACCGACCTGCGATTTGCCGTCGGCCAAGCCAATACGCAGATGCTGAACCTGAGCACCGAAATGGTCGATCCCGTCGCCGGCACGCCGCGGCGAAACATCAAACCCTCGGTCGAACTTGCCTCTGCACTCCAGCAACTGCAGGCGCAGACCGAGCCGATGAGCCTCCTCCGCGAGGAGCTCGTGAGCAGCGATCTTCCAGAAGTCGCGGGAGACATCGAGCGGTTCCGCAAGAACTTTCCTGAACGCCAGGGCCAGGCGGATCGACTGTCGCGAGTCTATGAAGCGGAGAAGGAGCAAATCTGCTCGCTCCTCCCGATCTCATCGATCAGCCCCGAGCTTTTTCAGCTCGATGAAATCTCGTCTCTCGCCGACACGCTCGCCGAGGAACATCGCAAGCTCGCCGAACGACTGGCCAGCTTCGAGGAACGCCAGCAGCAGCTCGAAGCGAACCTCGAACAGCTCATCGCCGATGTCGCTCAGAATCTCAACCAGGAAGAGGTCCCCGCGCAGCCCAATGCGGCCCGCGAGGACGAGAGCTTTACTCGCCGCATCCTCGATGAAGCGATCCTCAGCAGCCAGAGTCTGCTCTCCGATCTGGCCGATACGACTCTCGCCCTACAGCTGCTGCAGGCGCGTGCGCGGACCGAAAGCATCGTCCTCCCCGAAGTCGATTTGACCCCTGCCGAAGCGTTTGAGATCGCCCAGGAAAACCGCCGTGACCTGGCCAATGCACGGGCTTCGCTGGTCGATTCGTGGCGGCTCGTCGAATTCAATGCGGACGACCTCGAGAGTGCCCTCGATTTCACCTTCAGCGGCGGCGTGACCAACAAGGATACCAGCAACCCACTCGATTTCCGCGACAGTCGCGGGAACCTCCGCGTCGGTCTCCAGTGGGATGCCCCGATCACACGGCTCCAGGAACGCAACACCTATCGCCAAGCTTTGATCGAATTCCAGCAAGCGCGACGGACTTTCTACCTCGCCGAAGACAACATCTGGCGACTCCTGCGCGGCCAGCTCCGCCAGCTCCGCGCGAACCAAATCAACTTCGAACTCCAGCGCCAAGCGGTGCGGATCGCCGCCGATCAAATCACGCTCAACGAAGACCTCCGCCAGCTTCGCGATGCACGCGGTTTATCGAGCGGACCGACCGCTGCGCGGGACATCATCTTTGCACTCAATGACCTCCTCTCGGCGCAAAATGCATTCCTCAACATCTGGGTCAATTACGAAGTCGTCCGCCGCAACCTCGACCTCGACCTGGAGACCATGGAACTGACTCCGGAAGGGCTTTGGATCGATCCCGGGACCATCCGTGCCGAGACGGTCGGGCT
>Ga0169931_10005390_pt1 | contig 19495 bp, 18 predicted proteins | sample Kivu_15m_20L_FD_129675 | JGI IMG/M metagenome (GOLD analysis project Ga0169931, IMG submission 129675) | Freshwater microbial communities from Lake Kivu, Western Province, Rwanda to study Microbial Dark Matter (Phase II) - Kivu_15m_20L... | ecosystem: Environmental > Aquatic > Freshwater > Lake... | reverse complement strand
GTAAATGATGGAGAAACCGGACTTGTAGCTGTTCACCTAGCAACGCCTAATGGCGTTGTACGCTTGGATTAATTCTTACAAAGCTTGAAGCTTTAAAGTATCGCCGCCCTAGCTCAGTTGGTAGAGCCTCGCTCTCGTAAAGCGAAGGTCATGAGTTCGATTCTCATGGGCGGCTCCATCAAGTGAAGGGAAAGAGGATTGTCTGGGTCCCAGATAATGACCGCGCAGGCCTTGAATGCTCACTTGCAATCGAAGAAGTTCTCAAGTTAGAAGTAAGTAGTTGGCACGTATGAATCGGGGACCAAGGCGAAGATGCTCGAGTTGCCCAGTTGTGAAATCTTAAATCTGCAGTACCTGAGTTAACCTTAAATGGAGAGGTGGCTTCGGGATATTTTCGTACATTCTCCGAGCCGGTCACCTTTGCCGGCAGCAAGAAATAAGTATTGAGCTCATCATTTTCTTTCAACTCCTTAATCATGCTGGCAGATTCAATCATATTTCTGCGTAATTCAGACTCCGAAAGATCCCCCATTTCTGCACTTCTGGAAGCGCCGTGATTGATTTCAAAGGCCTTGGTATCGTGAATTAAAATATTTGAGAGCTATCCTTTCTGCATCTCCTACTGTAATACCTGTTAATTGATTACCTATTAGCACACATCCTTTTGGATTAAGGTTAAATTTCTTTACCATATTCAGAATCATTCCAGGTGACGGTTTCTTACACTTACATTAATTAGCTGCAAAAGGATATTCTTACCATGCGAGTGATGGAAAATACTTGAAAACTATCAATTAGGTTTAACTCGTTTAAAGTGTTGAAAATTTTGCACATTTTATTCGAAATCTAAACGAGCAATTTTACCTGTGCTACCAGAGTTTGATCGGTGACTACAATGATCGCGGACATTTCTCTTTCGTAAAGCACACTAGTAAACTAAATTAATCGTATTACTACCCCTAGAAGTCCCTTTAGTACTTCTCCAGCTCTTTTGTTTGGCCACAAGAACCCATCTGCATCAAAAAAACACCGATTTTGGATGCATGTGACATGGTCCAGTATTAGTCCTTTAGTTTTCTATTTCTGCTATATTTCACCAATTATTGAAAAGGGGTCAATGTGGCTGTTCGTTATTCATATTTAAGCCAACAATTTGAGAATTGTCCTGAATTATGGGAAGAACTCAAGACATTTGTTGCAACAGGCGATTTCACGCTGGGTAAACCGTTGCAAGAGTTTGAAGTTAATTTTGCAAAACTTATAGGGACCCAACATGCCATAGGCGTTAACAGCGGGACCGATGCAATAAAAATTGCACTTAAAGCGCTTGGGGTTATGCCTGGCGACGAGGTCATTACGGCGGCAAATACTTTTGTGGCTACAGTGGGTGCAATTAACGAAATTGGTGCGGTACCCGTTTTTGTCGACGTGGATGAAACGTTTTGTATTGATGTAAATCTAATAGAAACCGCAATTACCTCGAAAACAACCGCGATTGTCCCAGTACATTTCACGGGGTATATGACAAAAATGGACCGGGTAATGGAAATCGCGGAGAAGTACAAGTTGGTTGTGGTTGAAGATGCCTGTCAAGGAATACTTGCGGAATGGAAGGGGAAGAAATCTGGTACCTGGGGTCATGCTGCAGCATTTTCATTACACCCTCTAAAAAATCTAAACGTTTGGTCTGATGGTGGAATGATTGTCACGGATAACTCTAAATTGGATGCTGAGATTAGACTTCTGAGAAACCATGGGCTTATCGATCGAGATCATGTAGAGGTTTTAGGCTTCAACAGTAGATTGGATACATTTCAGGCTATTGTCGGAAATTGGCTTCTCCCTAGTGCTATAAACATTTCTAATCTTCGAATATCTAATGCCAAGAAGCTAGATGCTGGACTTTCCAAAATTAGTGCCATAACAATTCCGCAAAGGCCTACTGATATGAGAATCGTTTACCACCTCTATATAGTTTACGCCCAAAACAGAGATGACCTGCTTCAGTACTGCCAGCAAAAAGGAATAGAGGCCAAAGTCCATTACCCAGTGCCAATTTATAAACAAAAAGCCCTTGGTGCTAAGTATAACAAGTTGACTTTCTCAGAGACGGATTCTCAAGCAAAGAAAATAATTTCTTTTCCTTGCGACCAACATCTTTCGAACTCCCAAATCGACGAAATTATCAGCACGGTGCAGAGTTTTTACAAGAAGAATTAAGTATGGATGTTAGATACGTAGACCTTGGGGCCCAGTGGTCGGATATTCGCGAACGGGCACTCCCTGCCATTGATGCAATTCTTGAAAGTGGTATGTACCTTGAGCATCCAGTGGTTGCAGAGCTTGAATCAAGAATGGCGAAATTTTTAGGGCTTGAACATGGTATATCGCTAAATAGTGGCACGGATGCTCTTTTGATGTCGCTAGTTGCACTTGGAATTAAGCGTGGAGATGAGATCATTACGGTCCCAAATTCCTATATTGCCTCTGTTGCTGTTATTGAGCATGTCGGAGCAACTACTGTTTTTGTAGATGTTGGAGATGATCACTTAATTGATGTAGAAAAAATTGAATCCGCCATAACGGGGAGAACTCGAGCAATCATGCCTGTCCATCTGGAAGGCAAGATGGCCAACATGCCCCGGATTAAAGAAATAGCAGATAAACATGGACTCTTGGTTCTAGAGGATGCTGCTCAATCTTTTGGTTCACACCTTAATGGAAAAATGCCAGGAACTCTTTCAGATGTTGCATGCTTCTCAATGCATCCATTAAAGAATTTGAATGCAGCTGGCGATGGTGGATTTGTTGCAACAAATAGGAGCAGTATTGCTGAAAGACTCAGAGCTCTCAGAAATCATGGCCAAACCAGTAGAAATGTCTCAAATGAGTTTGGGTTTGTGTCTCGCCTTAATTCCATCCAAGCTGCGATACTTAACATTAAACTTGACGACTTAGGCAGCACAATTGCTCGGCGTCGCGAGACTGCAAATACATACAATCGAGGTCTCCAGGATCTAGCCCTGAAAACACCTGTAGTTAATAGCGAAGTTTTTCATTCTTATCATCTATACGTGATCGAAATTGACAATCGTGACTTAATTCAAAGTAAACTAGCCGAAGCTGGAATTGAAACTAAGATTCATTACCCCACTCTTATTTGTGATCAAATTGCATTTCGTAAAAAATATCCAGACGAAATAAAAGGCATCGATAAAGCGCGAAATCAATGTTCTCGAATTCTCTCCTTGCCAATTCACCAGAATTTAACCTCTGAGCAAATAGAAAAGGTCGTATTTACACTCCGGAGTTTGGTATGAGCGACGTCGGAAATATCTTGAAATTGCTACACCCTTCAAATAGTAATGATGTATTACTCAAAAGTTACACCGAGTTGAGGTACATCCGTGAAGTTGAAACTTTGATTGCCACAAATTATGCAAAGCAGCAGTTTAGATGCCCTGTGCATTTATCTGTTGGCCAAGAAGCCGTTGCGGTTGGTGTTTCCTCGAATTTGAAATTAAATGACAAAGTCGTTTCGACGCACCGCTCCCACGCTCACTATTTGGCAAAAGGTGGCAATTTATTTCGAATGTTTGCCGAATTAATGGGAAGTCCAAGTGGATGCTGTGGTGGTCGTGGCGGATCTATGCATCTATTCGACGATGAGGTTGGATTTATGGCAAGCATTCCAATTGTCGGTTCCTCTACCCCAATTGCATCTGGTTTAGCTTATGCCGAAAAAGTGCTTGAAACAGGCAATATAGCAATTTCATTTGTAGGCGATGCAGTTTTAGAATCAGGAGTTTTCTACGAAACAATGAATTTGGCGGCAGTTAAGAACTTGCCTTTACTGATAGTGATTGAAGATAACGGTTACTCAACATATGCTGATAAATCAGTTCGTGTCCCAAAAACTCGAGAAATTGAGAAGTTGATTCAGGGAATAGGGCTAAACTTCCTATCTGGAAATGGTGATGACGTAACTGAAGTAGCTCAAGTCAGTAATATAGCTATCAGAGAAGTTAGAAAAAATGTCCCATATGTATTACAGTTCGAGACTTTCAGGCGATATGAGCACTGCGGACCGAATATTGATGATTCGCTGGGCTACCGCACCGAAGCAGAGCTTGATTCATATGCAAAACGTGATCCTTTGGAAGTACTAAAGCAAAAAGTAATTGCCACTCAATGCTCGAGTATCGATGAATTGGGCTTGGTCGATTCTTTAATATCTGAATATGTAGATGGAATCTATGAAGAAGCTGTGCGTACTTGTGAGATTTCTATTTCAGCACTCAGGCAAGGTTCTTCTAAATGAAATTGACATACATTGAGGCTATTAAACTTGCATTCGATCATTCTTTAGCTCAAGATGAAAAAGTCATGTTATTTGGGTTGGGTGTAGGTGATGTTGGCGGTGTTTTTGGAACAACACTTGGATTACAAGATAAGTATGGCACTGACCGCGTTTTTGATATTCCACTCTCAGAAAATGCAATTACTGGTATGGCTTTAGGTCTGTCAATCCAAGGATTTCGTCCCATTATGGTTCATCAGCGTTCAGATTTCAGTTTCACATCAGCGGAACAAATCATTAATCAAATAGCTAAAACTGAGTACATGTCGAATGATCGCTATAAGGTGCCCATCGTTATAAGAATGATTGTCGGAAGAGGGTGGGGGCAAGGCCCCACCCATGCGCAAGCACCGCATGCCCTTTTCTCGCACGTTCCTGGGCTTAATGTAGTCGCACCAGCAAGTCCTTCTGATGGTTATCAATTACTACGAGCCGCTGTAAATACTGATAGTCCTGTAATTTTTATTGAGCATCGTTGGTTGCATCAAACAACTGAAGAATTTGTCCCAGATAATCCCGCTCCCAGCATTACTTCTAGTAAGATAGTTCGTAACGGAAATTCAGCGACCATAGTCTCCCTGTCATATGGCGTCTTAGAGTGTTTGAAAATTTCTGAAGTATTCGATTATTTTGGAATCTCACTTGAAGTTATAAACTTGCGATCAATTAAACCCTGGGACCAAGAAACTGTACTTACTAGTGCTGCACGAACCAAAAAAATAGCAATTTGGGACATTGGACATAAGGAATTTGGAGTGACAGCTGAGATTTCACACGTAATCCAAAATACACTTTTTGGAAACTTACTGGCCCCCGTAGAGCGATTCGGACTACCTTCAGAGCCAACTCCAAGCTCACCATTCCTTGCAATTGCGCATTATGAAGATTTAGACCGAGCTTTACTCCGGCTGAATAGTTCTTTTGGATTCCAAATCAATCCCGATTTATTGATTTCAATGCGCGAAAAACTACACCAACACCGCTCTATTTTTCAAGATCAACCAGATGTTGGGGAAGTAGGGCCTTTCTGATTTTTACAGGAAGTTAACATGCATCGGTTTTTGACCCAATGCCGGCATTATTCTCTCAATACCCTTAATGTGATTATCAAGGGCAGCGCTAATGTAATGTTGTATTGGTAGAGTTCCCATCATGGTTTGAGCGTCAAATGCTGTAGAAGCCAAATAGTCCATCGCTCGCCAATATCTTTCAGACTTAAACATGTCAATGAATCGCTCTTCTGCAAAATTTCCAATATGCAACTTAGAGAATTTGGCGTTAAAAAACATTCCGGAAGGTGCAATCAAACCAGAACCACTTATCTGTAACAAAAATTGGGGCCCATAAAAGCGGTTATATGTGGGGATTCCTTTTTCCATGATTTTTTCCCATTTGACGATTACTTTTGTGATATCATTGCTCATACTTTCAGCTTCCTCTAGCGCTCCATACATTTGTTCATATTTAGAATAATCAACACCTAGGCTTCCATTTTCGTCATCTGAGCAGTGTTTGATAACTCCGTAATCAACACCCAGGTCTACAGCAAGTTTTGCAAACGGAATTATCTCATCCGCAAATTCGGGCATTAGTACCATTTGAATACCAAGTGTTACTGAAAGATTATGCTTTTTCTTATACTCAACAGCATATTTTATATTTGCCATGGCTTTATCAAAAACTTGGGTGTGATCTGGACCCTTAAACATAATTTTTGCATAGCTCTCAGGTCGCCCCGCTGCAACTGTAAATCTCACCCACGTCATATATGGCAGTGTTGCTTCAATTTTTTCTGGGTTCCACTCCCATGCATTTGTTGCATTCCCAACATCAATTCCAAGTTCTGCAGCATGCTGAACGAACGGCACGTAAGCTTTAGAGATGGTGCTTTCGCCATCTGAAATTAGCGAGACACTCTTGACGCCAATTGCTTTGAAGTCATCTAACAATGCAAGGGCAGAATCAACCTTGATTGAACTACGTTCCTGTGGTTCTTGTACCATCGCATAGCAAAATGAACACATTGCTCCACATGCACGCGTGAGAGCCATATCAACACTAACAGGCGCAATTCGTTCACCAGCTTCCCAAGCTTGAACCTTATCCATATGATGTGAAAGTTTATGGGAGTCAAGAATAAGGATACCGTCTTTAGTAGCGATTTCTTTTACATTAGCTGTAGCCATTTATTCTCCCAATCACTACGAAATAACTTGTATGCCACGTAGATTACGAAGGGAATTTTTATCTCCTAGAGGTTCGCACCATAGATTTATACCCACTTCAACACTACTTTTAAAGTGTGACTCTAAATCTAAAAGTAAATTACCTCGTTCTGACGAATTAATATATTTATTCAGAGAGACATAAACTTGCCCGTTGTCTAATGCGCGCGTAAGAGTTACAAATTCTTCGAAGCGCGTGCCAAGTATTGCTGCAGATAACTCAATTATACGCTGTTCTTTTGATTTACTGACCCACGACGTTTTTACCGCATCAGTTGGAGTTGAAGCGAATTTAGTCATTTATACCTTTGGTTAATTTTCACGACTTAAGAATAACCTAAAATTCTCAAGAGAGGCGGCAGCTAAAGCTATTGAAGAGGCGCAAGCCAAAGCCTTGGACGGTGTCGGCTAGTGAATGAGGACAATCTTGCGAAATTGTTTGTATTTTTAAGACGAAGGTATCGTTAACCCCACGCACTCTTAAAGAGTTGAGATTGCAGAACCTGATCAGGTATCAGCCGCGACCCGGACAGAAATCATGAGGCAGTAGCTTCGCCTTCAATCGAGCCTTTGGATGCAATTCTGGATGCAACTGAACTGGATAAGGGGGTACAATAAAGGGAAAGAGTCCCTAAAGATGTCGGTGGATTGAGCGATAATGAACGAAGTGAGTCAATGGCGGGATAGAAGGTTTGAGAACTCGCAAAGTGAAGGTAATCAGCTCGATTCTCATGGGCGGCTCGATGAATTTCTGATTAAATTCCAGACTTGTTAGCAGGTTCATCAAACATCTATCTGATTACAATTCAGAAGGAGAAACCGAAAACCAATCTGTACATTGACTAAACTTTGGCTTTTTGTATAGATCAAATAAATCTAGGGTTTGGCTCAAAAGTGTTACGTATTTGTTTAAATTATAAACTAGCAAAGAAGTTATGTTAACAATTTGCTGTAATTGGTAGTCCAGTGTGTCAATTGAAGAGCGCGACGACTCTTTTGATTTAAATTCCACCCTTTTCGTTTTTATCATGCTATCGTGACGATATGATTTCATGGAGTCAGTATCTGCAGGAGGAAATAAAAATTGGAGATTTAGGCGGTGACGAGAAACATTTAACCAAAGTACTCCAATCTTTACTAAAAACAATCAATTCAAGCGATGGCATTATCTTTACGGCAGGTAATGGCGGGAGCGCCTCCACTGCCGAGCATTTTTCAGCAGATTTATCTCAAATGAAGAAGAGAGTGGGTGTAAATTGTAGGAGTATTTGTTTAACCTCAAATACGGCTCTTCACACTGCCATTTCGAATGATATTCACTATTTTGATGCCGCTGAGTATATATTTTCTACTTTACTAAACAAAAATAGCTTGGTAATAACCTTCTCGGCTTCTGGTAACTCTGAAAATATCATACGTCTTCACAAATCAACTATAGAATATGGAATTGGTTCATACGCTTTTTTAGGTTTCGACGGAGGAAAAGTTAGAAAATTACCAAATACAAACAGCATCTTATTCAAATCACAAAATGGATTATATGGTCATATTGAAAATCTCCACTTAACAGCATGTCATTATCTAATTGACGGATTAGTTGAAGCCTTTGAAAGAAAACAATAAATGAGAATTGTCGTTACGGGTGCTGCTGGCTTCATAGGGAGTCACCTTGTTGAAGAGTTAGTTCGTTTGAATCATGAAGTTATTGCTATCGATAACCTGAAAAGCGGGAAGCTCTCAAATTTAAAAACGATCATGAATGATATTGAGTTCCACGAGATTGATATTCGTTCCAAAAAGCTATCAGATTACTTCGTTGGTGCTAAACAGATTTTTCATCTTGCTGCCCTTGCAGATATCGTTCCCTCCATTTCTGATCCTTATGAGTATATGGAAGTAAACGTGATGGGAACGACAAGAGTACTAGAGGCCGCAAGAAGTGTCGGTGCAACTAGGGTAATATATGCCGCATCTTCATCCTGTTATGGCATTCCGGACCAATATCCAACTTCTGAATTATCTCAAATTAGTCCTCAATATCCCTACGCGCTTAGTAAGTACTTGGGTGAACTTACATTTTTTCATTGGTTAAATGTTTATGGAATAAAGGGTCTTAGCTTGAGGTTATTTAATGTGTATGGACCGAAGGCGCGAACTAGTGGTTCATATGGGGCAGTTTTGGGAGTTTTTCTCGCGCAGAAAAATGCAAATTTCCCATTAACAATCGTTGGAGATGGAACTCAAACTCGGGACTTCACTTATGTGAGTGATGTGATACGTGCTTTATTGGACGCGGGAGAATCTGACGTGAGTGGAGTCCCAATAAATATAGGAACATCACAAACCATTTCAATTAATTATCTCGCAGAGATGATAGGTGGTGAAGTGATATATATTCCAAAGAGGCCGGGAGAGCCAGCAGTAACTCAAGCTGATACAACTCGTGCAAAAAAACTTCTAGGTTGGCAATCGGAAATAAACATTGAGCGTGGGTTAGAAATGGTGATCTCTGCCCAAGAGACCTGGATAGATGCTCCCGTTTGGACTCTCGAGAGTATAGATAAGGCCACCTACGACTGGTTTAGATATCTTGGGAATTAGGATAGTTCCATGAAACGAGCCGTTATATACGTTGCTGACAACTTAAGTTTTAACAGTGAGGATCTTTCAAATGCAGTTTATTTGTGCAAATCCATTACCGAAACTCCAATAATACTTTGGGGACCGACAAAGAAGGATGACGGATTACACAAAGAGATGTTTAAGAATTTCTTCTTCATTAGTAGGAGTGAAAAAATATTGGATAATTTTGACTTACTAAAGACCCTTGACACCTATTCTCTACAGGATGAAGTTGTTATCGTATCGATCGGATCTACAGAGGATGTGAATAGATACTTATACAATCGAGTTCAATTAGAAGGTTTACCAACCGTTTGCTGGAATATTTTATCATCAAATTACGCTCGATATTCATTACTCCAGAGGCAACGATCATTAAGTGACTATATTCCTGTCGATACCAAGGGGTGGGTTCAAAACATAGTGGAAAAGTTTGGCTCAGATTACATTTTTAGTTGCCTCGATGAAATCGAAAAAGCCCAAACAATAGTTATTGGTGAAAGTATCGTTGATGAGTACATATATTGTGAAGCTCTTGGAAAAGTTTCAAAAGATCCAATAGTTGCGTTTCATACAAAAGAGAAGGTTCGTCAGGCCGGCGGAGTTCTGGCTGCAGCAAAACACTTCACTGGCCTCGGTTCACCAACAACAGTTATTAGTGAGTTAGGTAAAACTGATATTGATTTTACATTGGGAAATTTTGCCAATTCTGGTGGATTAATCTGTGATGTGAGTTCAAATTTCTCTAGCATTGTGAAAACAAGATTTGTAGATAGAGCAAGTGGTGTCCGGGTGTTTGAAACTTATGATTTGCCAGTAAATTATAACAATGAATCTTTTCACAGAAAATTAAAAAAGTACCTAGAGGAAGAGAATCTCAAAAATGTAAATTTTGTGGTGATGGATTATGGTCATGATTTACTTAGTAATGATTCTGTAAAATTACTTCTTGATTCTGGTATTGAGCTTTCGGTTAACACGCAATCTAATGCCGGGAATCGAGGATTTAATTCTATTGCACGATATAAAGGCGCCCAGAAAGCATTTCTAAATGGAGGCGAAGTGCAACTAGAAGCAAAAAACAAACACTCAGATTTGTCAGTAATAGTTCAAGATTTAGCTCAAAGGTTAGAGTTCAAGGAGATTTATGTCACAAATGGCTCTCGGGGGATCATTGCGGTTTCCTCAAACGAGGGTCAATATGTTGTCCCGGCATTTGCTCCGACAATTATTGATCGTGTAGGGGCAGGTGACGCCACGCTTGCAGTAATTTCTGCACTGAGGGCAGTAGATATTCCAATTGAAATCGCCGCATTTTATGGGAACATCGCGGGTGCGTTACTTGTAGGCACCATAGGTAATGAGACTACGATAACAAAGACACTTCTTAAAAAGGAAGCCGAGTCAATAGTAATGAAGGTTTCATAAACAGTGAGAAATGTACTTTTAATTGGCGGCGGTGGTTACGTAGGTACGGAGTTACAGCGCCATCTGTGTTTACTGGGATATAAATTGAGGGTCTATGATACCTTTTGGTATTCTAGAGGAAAGTGGCCGAGCGAAAGTTTTCCAGGAGCGAGTGGTATAGAATATAGAGTTGGGGACGTTAGAAATAAATGGCTAATTAAAGAAGCTCTTGAGGACATGGATGCTTGCATACACCTTGCTTGTATCTCAAATGATCCAAGTTATGAACTTGATCCACTTCTTGCCTACAACGTGAATTATGAGGCCTTCCGAGATTTGATTCCTGCAATTAATTCAAGCAGCATTAGACAGTTTATATTTGCTTCGTCATCCTCTGTTTATGGTGTCAAGAAAGAACCTAGTGTCACAGAAGAATTAAGTCTAGAACCCCTGACGGATTATTCTAAATATAAAGTTGAGTGCGAAAAATTGCTTCTAGATAGTATCAATTCGAACATTGTAACAACAATTCTTAGACCCTCAACAGTTTGTGGCTATTCTCGTAGACAAAGATTTGATCTAGTTGTAAATATCCTAACTTTGTCGGCACTGCGAGACGGTCTTATTAAGGTAGATGGAGGAGACCAATTCCGACCAAATTTACACATGAACGACATGTTGGAGAGCTATTCAATACTTCTTAACACAAATCGCAATTTAATTGACCGAGAAATTTTTAATGTTGCAGGTGAAAATCTCACAGTTCATGAGATTGCACTGAAAGTTGAGCAAGCTTTTGAATCTCCAATATCAATTGAATTTCTTCCAGTTAAGGATTCAAGATCTTATCGAGTTTCAGGAGAGAAAATTGCCCGGATACTTAACTTCCGGCCAAAATTTACAGTTGAAGAAGCAATATTGGACATTATGAATGCGTATAAACGAAATGAATATGGTGACACAAACTGGGTAGAGTATTACAATCTTAGGCGAATGAAAGAGTTATTAGAAAAGTAAATCAAAATTAGTCACTCATAAATTAGCTTAATTATGTATTGCCTTAGTCATAAAAATACGCACAGAGTGAAATTTGGAAGCCTGAGTATTAAATGAAATCTACATCCCATATTCTAAAAGGTCTCTTCCTGTTCCCCGGGTAGAGCTATCTTGAGTTTTGCCTGGTGCAAATTGGTTACGGAGTCTATTGCAAAGCGCCAGTCTTCCCACAAATAAACACTCATTGCATCAGAATTTATGAAATTCAATAATCTAGGAGAAAATGACTCTCCACGTAGCGCCTTAAAATCAGTAACATTAGAGAGATGAATTAGAAATAAGCCAGAACTAACTTGGATAAGTTCATCAGTCTCGGAATCAAACGGAACCTCAAAACCAGAATGCTCTATAATCTTTTCCATTGTGTTTTGAGGCTTTGATGAAATTACTTCGGATCTGGCCTTAAATCGTTCTCGATAGTGGCAGACTATGATTTGGGACTCAGTGCTCTTGGCAAATCTAACAAACTTACTAAAACCCTCAGAAGACAAAATCAAATCGCCATAAATAACTAAGGTTCGTCCCCTATTATTTTTTGAAAACTGAACTAGGGTTGCTGCTGGACCTAAAATGTCTGGCTCATAGAGAAAAGATGGACGAAATTTGTGCGGCGTATCTCGGAAGTGCAGTAGCATTTTTTCAGCACGGAAGCCTACGTTTATGTACACTGGTACTTCAGGTAACAAACTTCTGCATTGCCAAAGAATACGGTCTAGAATCGTTGTACCTCGAGAGTCTATTTCCAAGAGTGGCTTTGGCTTATCAATTGTTAGAGGATGAAGCCTTACACCTCTTCCTGCTGCTAAGATTAAGATATTGTCAATCATGTAGCATTAAAGCTTTCAGAATTTCTAAAGACTCAAGAAAATCTCGGGCAACTTTGAATGGAATGATATGTCCCTGCACTCCTTGAATTGCACTTTGATTCATTTCTAGCATTCTGTTTCCGAGCAACAAAACTGCAGAGTTAAGTCTTGCATTTTTCCCTGCCAAGATGTCGGTGATTCTATCTCCAATAATTATTGAGCGATTTGGCAGCAGGCTGTATTGTGAGATTAAACTATCGATCATGCCAGACTGAGGTTTTCTACATCCACAATCAATTATACGTAATGGAAGATACTCGGCGTTTGGGTGATGGAAGCAAACTCTATAGTCATCAATCAACATATCACTCTTTAATTTGTCAAATAGTGAGAAAACCTTTTCTTTGAAATCCCGATATGGCATTTCGCCTCGGGCAGCAAAGGTTTGATTAGTTACGACGCCAATGAATATTTCCTCTCGATTCCCCAGGGTTTCAATTAATTTAGTTAAGCGCATATTTGCTTCTACCATTCCATTGAGTAACCCACCAGGACCCATTTCAGGCCACAGAACTCCATCTGCATCTAAGAAGATGCTGTGCTTCATAGTTCCCATTCACCAACCTAGTCCCTAAAGAAAATTCTGATAGGCTTAAATCATACGTTAGGAGGCTGCTTTGGCAGTCAGATAGTCCTACTTGAGCCAACAATTTGCGGACCGCCCAGAACTTTGGGACGAACTTCGTAGCTGCGTTTTAACAGGAGACTTTACTCTCGGTAAACCATTGGAAGAATTTGAAACTAGTTTCGCCTCACTAATGAATATGCCTTATTCCGCAGGGAATTTCGATCACGAATTGGCTCACACCCAACATTGATACCTCTATCTACTCTTCCCTTTAAAAGCTGCTCTAAATCTAAAAACAGTGATCCGCGCTTACTCACGCCTATAGCCCCCACTAAGCTAACATAAATAGCGCCAGAAATTGTTGTCTTGCTGCACCTGACTAAGCCTGCAAATTCAGAATCTTCAATCGTGCTAGAAACAAGGGATAAACGATTGGCCGATTCCATGTTTTCCAAACCTGACTCACTCTGTCGGTCTCAGTCAGAAAGTACTTAACCAAGAGACTAGTGCACTAAACTAGCAGAAACCTTAATATTAACACTCTGGCCATCAATATTTCTTCTGTTTTGAAATTCGTCGATACAATTTTAATGGTAGTTTTGTCGCCAGAATATTGGTTACATGCTTCTGAGTCTTAGTTGCGTGTCTTAAAGGAATTAAACCCAAAACAGGTGACACCCTATAGAAGTAGCAAAAATTGTATTTTTTTAAATAATCTATGAAATCCTTTAGCGTTGGTGTTTGCATACCAAAGCTTTGTTGGTTGTTACTAGCTAGGACTTCAAAGATAATGAACCTAATTTTGTTTTCACTCAAAGACTTTGATGCGCCTTTTAAAACGAGCAAATCATGTCCTTCTGTATCTATCTTTAGTAAATCAAGGCATGAAAGTCGCAAATGAGACATTTCTATGTCGACTGTAGACATCTCAACTTGGCGATCTATAGCAATTCCAAGCTTTGCCTTCCTATCACCAACTCTTTGTCTATCTATAGAAGCCCACCCAGATGTTTCTGAGAGACCCTTACAATGGAAAGAAACTTTATATGAATTTTCTTTTAGAGCTAAAAACTTATCCTTCAATTCATTTTGAATGTCAAATGCATAAACTTTTGCATTTGAGCAAGATTCCAGGACACTCTTCGTAAACTCACCGTGGTTGGCGCCGACATCAAAAACCACACATTCCTCATCGAGAAATTTACATAGTTGTCTTTTCGTTACATCACCAGAATCTAATCCTAAACAATAGTCCAAATAGAACTTGATTCGACTCAAGCCTAGAACTATCAGAGAGGTCATGTATCACCAACCCTTGATATTGAGAACATCACTTAGCCCTTTTTTTGAGAGCACAAATACTTGTAGCCCCGAACAGTTTGTGTAAACTCGCCGGGTAGCTGAATGACTTCCTATAAACAAGTCTGTTCGTGAGTTGGACTTCTTCATAACTAGACTTTGTTAGACTTCTCCAAAACTCGTTAATAACCAACTCTGCGTCTCTAGACAAAGTTCCAACTTCTAGTGAAAAAAAGGATTTTTTTGTGAACAGCTTAGGAAATTGGATATTCGAATAAGGAATAATGGGAACGCGTCCGGCACTTAGAGCCTCAAAAAATCTTTGTGATGTATTTGCGTCACCTCGTGGCGAAAACACAAGGTCTGATCTAGTAAAACTTGATGTATATTCTAGGCGAAATTCTCGGGGACTAGATATCAAGCTTGCTGCTCCGCCATAGTGCGTTCGCAATTTAAAAATTGTTGGCATGTCAATGGAATTAAGGTTCTTCACACCAATTCTGCGAATAAGAGCTCCATTCTCCATAAAGGGATGCCTTGGATTTATCATGACGCCTCGAATCAGGCGTGAAACAGTAACCTTCGGTACATAACCAACAAAGCTGATTGTTGGGTATGTGTTAAGGGGTCGGAAGGGTAAGTCCTCGAGTGACATTACATTAGGCGCGATGAGATATACTAAATGATCATCATTAGGCATTTTTTGCAATTGAACGCTTAGCGAGTTTTTTACCACGTTTTTTCTCGGGAAATCTCCACGATTGAAGTAAAGAATAAAATGTTTTTTAGAGATATCAAGTATGAATTCTAAGTATTCTTTTGGCCAAAACTTCGCGTCGTGTGGTACGACAAGGACATCAGCTTTATTTTCAATATCTATGAAGTATTTTGAAACGTCAGGGACTTCACCTTGGTAAATTTGTCTGTTTTTGGTTAGCAAATCTAACTTCTCAATGTTTGGGCATTCCTGAATCCATGAAAATTTCACAAGGGTAGACTAGAGGAAAAATGTCTTTCCTGCCTTATTTATCGGCTTGAGTGGTTGGGGTTGCACAAATATACCAGTTGGTTACTACTTTTGTATATTCTTTAAGATGTTGAGATGTCTCAATAACTAGGAAATTTAGTTCTGCGCGATTCCAAGTTTTCCTCAATTGCAATCCATGCTAGATTTATTGTAACTCTAGAAATCAAAGAGGTTTAATGCTTTACAATTTAGAATTGCATAATTTGATACTCAATTAATCATCGGCGGGAACAACAGTCGCTCTTTTTGCATTTTAGAGTAGATTTTCGAGTGCGCCTTCTGGGTATTTTCTATGGAGAAGTTTAAGAGTTGCTTCTCTTGGTATTCCAAGCACTCTTGAGTTCTAAATTTATCCAAACAAAAATCTTTAATTCTATCTGCTATAAGTTCCGGTTGAGACGAATAAACTAGGCCCGGGTGATCTACTCCTAGAACCTCAACTATTGCAGAAACTCCACGAGCAATTATGGGCAGCCTCTTTGACATCGCCTCTAATAAGACTAACCCAAAACCTTCATAATCTGAGGTTAAAATAAAAATATCTTGAGATTTATAAAAATCATCAACTTGAACTACTTGACCTTTCCAAAAAACATAGTCCTGTAGGTTAAGAGATTGAGAGAGTTGTCTTAACTGTCGTTCCTGCGGGCCTGTTCCAACCACGGTTAAAGCAATTCTTATTTTATAATGACTTTGTACTACGCTTACAGATTTCAGAAGCAAGGGAATATTTTTTTGAGAAGTCAAACGACCAATCGTTCCAATTCGGATGTAACCTTCACTATCCTCTGTCACAAAATTTGATTCTACTTTGACATTTGAAATACCATAATAAATTACGTAAGGAGCTTTTGATCTTGAAATTTCCTTATTTTCACTTAGAAATTGTGAAACAGATCTAGATATAGCAACACAGGCATATGCTTTACTAAGAACTGCCCTAGACAAAAGGCCTGATATAGCCTTAGGTGCCGAAGGAAAGAACTTCTCCGAATTGTGCCTCGTAACAAGAAAAGTTTTTGAACTTAGAGCAAGTGCGCATAGTAATTCCGATCGAGGTAGATGAGCGTGATAAATTACTCCCAAATCCTCTCTAAACTTTTTTAGCTTTCTTAGAGACTTTACTTGACTAATGAAATTTAGATTAGCGAAGTCAGAGTTAATTCTGATTCCTGACTCCTCAAACTGAGCTTTTAGTACGGGATTACCCTTTAGAAATATTACTTCGACAGAGTATCCATGTTTCTTTTGACAAGACGCAAGAGTTAAAAGTTGTTTTTCAGCACCGCCTAAATCAATTGTAGTTATAACATGACAAACTCTAATTTTATCACCTTCTTTAGTGTAAACTTTATTTGCGAAAAAGGGCAACTGCCGTCACTCGACTTAAGTTGGTTCTGAATCATAACAGTATTCATACTTTCACATGAGCTGACCCTTTAGGCGATTGTTGTTTAGCCTCTATTACGGCCTGGTGATTCAAATGAATTTAAGCCGGTATTCCTCAGAAACAACTGTAGATATGATTTTGCCATCAATCTATGATAGCCCGATTGATGTGGGGTTCAGCAATTTGAAGTTCGCATGGAGGCAGAAAGTTGTTAAGGTTATACCTAGAAGCATAACTACGTCTACAAATGGAGGATTTTAGATGGCTACATTACATATTGTGCGTCGAAAAGGTTTCAAATTAGCGTGAACCGTTTATCGTTTTATTTGAATGAGAGTACGGCTTTTATTATTCTTCAATTACTTTCTCAGCGAGACCGAAAAATCCTTCTATTATTAACAAGTACAACTCTCTTGCTTGCGATACTTGATTTATTCGGAGTACTTCTAATTGGCGTTATAGGCTCTTTGTCTTTGACCGGGATAAGCAACGGATCACCAGGAAATCGCGTGACTGCAGTCTTAAGATTCTTGAATCTTGATAAGATGGAACTAGAAAAGCAAGTAGTTGTTGTCGGCTTTTTAGCTGCCTTCCTTCTCTTATCGAAAACAATCCTGTCTTTGATAATAGTAAAAAAGACGATTTTCTTCATGTCGCGTCGTGCAGCTTTAATATCTTCAGAATTAGTCTTAAAGTATTTTTCATTAACTGTTGCAAAGCTTAATATGCGTTCAGCACAAAACTCTATTTTTTCACTCACTGATGGAGTCACCAGACTCATGATTTCGGTAATTGCTGCATCAGTATCACTTCTCGCTGACATCTCATTATTATTGGTTCTTATCCTTGGACTATTTCTTGTAGATCCATTAACTGCGCTAGGGTCTTTTTTAGTCTTTTCAGTCGTAGGTGTCGTGCTTTACATGAGAGTCCATAAACAAGTTCAGAAGTTTGGAGAACAGCAGGGTTCTCTAAAGATTGCTAGTGCTCAAAAAATCTATGATGCATTAAATAATTATAGAGAGCTCATGGTTAGGAATAGAAGGGGATTCTATGCGAGTCAAATCAGTGAAATTAGGTTCAAATTAGCACAAAGTCAGAGCATGCTAAGTTTCATGAACCAATTCAATAAGTACGCATTAGAAATTGTACTTGTGATAAGTTCTCTACTACTTGCATGGTATCAGTTTTCGAATAGCAGTGCAGTTAGAGCTATTGCAACTATAACTATATTTGTTGCTGCAAGCACCAGATTATTGCCAGCAATTCTGCGATTACAACAAGGAATCATTAATATCCGTGCTGCAATTTCTGAGGGAAAGCCAACTATCCAGTTGATTCATGACATCAAGGAAACAGATGCGGTTACTTATGAAAGTTCTCCAATTTCGCGAATGCACGATGGTTTCACTCCAAATATTCATATCTCTAAACTGGAATTTAGTTTTGAAAAAGCCAAGAAGGTAATTAATCACGTAGACATAAGAATAGAATCAGGTGAATTCATTGGAATTGTGGGAGGCTCTGGTGCAGGCAAAACGACCCTTCTTGATTTGGCTCTAGGAGCTCTTGAACCAGATAATGGCGATGTTAAAATCTCAGGCGTTTCCCCTCTACTGGCCTTCAAAAAGTGGCCTGGAGCAGTTTCTTATGTTTCTCAGAGTAGTCAACTGATAGAAGGCACCATTTATGAGAATCTAAGTCTTGGATATCCCCTCTCTGAAATTAAGGAAGATTACTGCTGGGAGAGTTTGGAATTGGCCAATCTAAGCAAGTATGTAGAGTCCTTGCCAGAAAAGTTGAATACCTTCATTGGAGATAAGGGAACCAAGTTAAGTGGTGGGCAGAAACAAAGGTTAATCATTGCGCGAGCTTTGATTACAAAACCTCGACTTTTGATTTTAGATGAGGCTACAAGTGCCTTGGATGGAGCAACTGAAGCTGCAATTTCAGATTCACTTATTCAGCTAAAAGGGGAAATCTCATTAATGGTGGTAGCGCATCGCCTGTCAACACTTCTTCATGCAGACAGAATTTACTTTATAGAAGATGGAAAAATAAGTGGATTAGGAACCTTTTCTCAGCTGCGGTCGGAAAACGCAGAATTTAGAAGACAAGCGGAGATAATGGGGCTTTAAGAATTACAGGGGAAAAGAGTCTGATGATCAATAAAAATATTTAACATTTGGCCACATCTGGTAGGGCTAAGTCGGATGCTCCAGAGATTCTCGCTAATTTATATTACGCAGATACTTTAGTGTTGCAGTTAGATGAGGCGAGGTTAAGGATGTACCCTTATAATTTCAATGCCAAAAGAGCAAAGGATTTCCTTTTGAAGCGAATTGGCTGAGAACTTCGCCCTACTAGAGTTAGGAATTATATGGGATCAGTAGTAAAAAAACGCCGCAAGCGCATGGCTAAGAAGAAGCATAAAAAGCTTCTAAAGAAGACTCGTATTCAGCGCAGAAATAAGAAGTAGATCTTAGAGTTTTACAAGAACTAACTTTTTAGAAATCGAGATCACCGCATAGCGGACCTTATTGATTGTGACCATGGCGCTATCTTTAACATTGTTAAGGATGGCGCCATTGTTTAATTTAGGCGTGGAACTGTAGGACCCGACTGAGCAGATTCGATCTTGGCACCCAAAGACCATTCCTTTGCTATCTATTAGT
>Ga0169931_10005389_pt1 | contig 19495 bp, 17 predicted proteins | sample Kivu_15m_20L_FD_129675 | JGI IMG/M metagenome (GOLD analysis project Ga0169931, IMG submission 129675) | Freshwater microbial communities from Lake Kivu, Western Province, Rwanda to study Microbial Dark Matter (Phase II) - Kivu_15m_20L... | ecosystem: Environmental > Aquatic > Freshwater > Lake... | reverse complement strand
ACTCCTTTTGTTCTCTGCGGCGCCCAGCTCCCCGATCAGCATTACTGCTCGGTTGGCCGCGACAACACCGCAGGGGCGGCCCGGGCGACGGGTCATCTGGTCCGCCTGGGTCGCAGGCGCATCATGTTTCTGGGCGACACGACTGACCCCGAACCTGCTCAGCGCTATGCGGGCTATCTTGAGGCCCTGGAGAAGGCGTGCCTTACCCCCGACCCCCGGCTCTCGGTTCCAGCGCATTTTGAGGTTGAATCGGCCGAAGCGGCCGTTGACGCTCTGATGCGCGATGGCGTCTCCTTTGATGGCGTCGTCGCCGCCAGCGACGTGATTGCGCTGGGCGCGATCCGGGCCCTTCGCCGCGCCGGCGTTTCGACACCCGGAGATGTCTCGGTTGTGGGTTTCGACAATGTCCGCTTCGCCCGCTATGCGACGCCAACCCTGAGCACGGTGGCGCAGGATACGTCTCTGGCCGGACGTCTGCTTGTCTCCAAATTGCTTGACGCCGGTTCCGGCCGGGTCCGCAGCCGCTCCGAACGCCTTCCGACCGATCTCATCGTTCGCGAATCGTGCGGCGGCTAGGGCGTCTGTCATAGTCTTTGCGCCACCAGACCGGCGAGCGCTGGAAGCGTACCGGCCGCCTGATCAGACAGGTTGACGCTCGTAACGATCATCCACCCCTCCGGAAGCGACCAGCGGACCGGTTGATCGCCGAGATTGAAGGCGCACAGAAGCGCCCGCTCGCCCTCTCCGCGGGTAAAGACAAGAAGGTTCTCGCCGGCCTCAGTGACCGTCATCGCGCCTGTTCGCAGTTCGCCAAAGCGCCGGCGGAGGTCGATGATGCGTCGGGTCAGGTGCAGGGTCGACTCGCGCCTTGCTTCCTGAACATCGACGGCCAGAGGGTGATGGGACGGATCTACCGGAAGCCATGGCCGCGCCGGAGAGAAGCCGGCGTTGGCGGCTCCCGAGCGCCAGGGCATGGGCGTGCGTGCGCCATCGCGGCCAAGCGTGTGGGGCCAGTTGGCGATGGCTTCGGGGTCCTGCAGGCGATCAGGCGGCACATCGGCCTGTGGCAGACCCAGTTCCTCGCCCTGGTAGAGAAACACGCTGCCGCGAACAGTCATGAGCAGGAGAATGGCCATCCGCGCAAAGGCGGTCATGTCCCGGTTTCCCGCCCAGCGGGATACGACGCGCGGGGCGTCGTGGTTCGAAAAGGCCCAGGACGGCCAGCCCTCGCCCTTTTCCCCGCGCCAGCGGTCCGAACAGTCGCGGATAAGGCCCGGGGTCAGGGTGTCAGCGTAGAGAAAGTGAAAGCCATAAGCGCTGTGCAGGTGGGTGTCGCCCTCGGTGTAGAGCTTCATCTCCGCATCCGCCTGCTCACCGCCTACCTCGGCGACGAGGAAGATGGCGCCGCGTTTTTCAGTGAGCTGTCTGACCCGGGTGAGGAAGCGGGGTATATCGGGGTGCGACTGATTATAGATGTGATGCTGGTAGTCGAACGGACGCAGACGCCTCGCTTCACCGATGACGGGGGGATTGTCCCGCAGCTGCGGATCATGCATCGCGAAATTGATTGCATCGAGACGAAAGCCGTCCACGCCGCGGTCGAGCCAGAAGCGCGCGACCTCCAGAAGAGCGTCCTGAACCTCAGGATGGCGAACGTTGAGGTCGGGCTGATCAGACTGGAAGTTGTTGAGGTAATACTGCCGGCGTCGGGCGTCCCACGTCCATGCGGCCGCCTTGAACACTGACTGCCAGTTGGTCGGAGGCGACCCGTCGGGCTTGGGATCAGCCCAGACATACCAGTCGGCTTTCGGGTTGGTCCGGTTGCTCCGGCTCTCACGAAACCAGGGATGTTCTGTGGATGTATGCGAGTAGACCTGATCGACGATGACGCGCAGCCCCAGGCTGTGGGCCCTGGCGATCAGTCTGTCAAAATCGCTCAGGGAGCCAAATCCCGGATCGACGTCGCAATAGTCGGAGATGTCATATCCGAAGTCGCGCATGGGAGAACGATAGAAGGGCGAGAGCCAGATCGCGTCGACGCCGAGAGAGGCGATATAGTCCAGTTTCGCCGTGACGCCCGGCAGATCCCCGCGGCCATCGCCATCGGCGTCAGCAAAGCTCAGCGGATAGACATGGTAGATGACGGCGCCGCGCCACCACTCTGACTGGGTCGCCAGCGTCTGGCGCGCCTCGGGCAGGATCTCGACACTCACGCCTCAGGCTCCGACAGGCACACGATGTAATCGAACGGAGCAATCTCCACGCTGTAGCTGCCCGGAGCGGACGATGCAGGCGCACAGGCGCCATGCAGAGAGCGCCAGGCGTCGGAACCTGCATCAACCTCGACATTTGCGCGAAGCGGGGCGGGGCCGGTATTGAAGGCGATCAGGACTTCGCTGCCTTCGTGCAGGCGGGAGAAGGCGAACAGGCCAGGGGTTTCAACATAATTGCGGACTATCTGCCGTCCGCGGCGCAGGGCCGGCGTCGCCGACCGTATGGCGCTCATGCCGGCGATGGCTTTGTAGATCGGGTGGCTGGCGTCGAAGTTACTTTCGGCGGTCGTGGCGGCTGTTCCGACCAGACGATTGTCATTGTAGGAGGCTGTGAGGCTTGCGAACATGTCCTCGCGCGCGTCCTGATCATTGCCATCGCCGGTGAAGCCCTGCTCGTCGCCATAGTAGATGACCGGAACGCCACGCGCAAACATCATGAAGGCATGACCCAGTATGGTGCGCCTGAGCAGCTCTTCGTCAGACAGAGAGGGGTTCTCGCGCAGCAGGAAATGCGCAAAGCGCCCCATATCATGATTGCCGAGGAAGGTTGGCAGCTTTCCGGCCGTCTCCGTCCCGCCTTCGTAGAGGACGTCTGATTCAAACAGCGTGTTCAGACGGTCCGTGCCCGTGCTGCGTACGAAGGCGTCATAGACGGCCGACTGGAAGGCGAAGTCCAGAACGGTCGGGAAGCCATCGACCCGGGTAAAACGCGCCAGGCGACCCGGATCGGGATCATAGACTTCTCCGAAAATGTAAAAGTGGCCGATACCCCGCTTGCGCGCGCGCTCCTGCATGGCCGGAACGAAGGCCTGCCAGAATTCCGGATTGACGTGACGGGCTGTGTCGATGCGAAAGCCGTCAATACCGAACTCGTCGATCCAGGCCCCATAGATATCAATCATGCCCTGAACAACGCGCGGATGTTCGGTGAAGAGATCATCCAGACCGGCAAAGTCACCCGCCTGAGAGCTCTCGCCGCGGAACGTCGTGTTGCCGCGATTATGGTAATAAATGGGCTCATTCAGCCAGTCCGGCGTTTTGACGGACTGTTCGGCCTCAGGAACGGTCACTTCATAGGCATAGTTGGGATTGGTCAGGCGGGTGAAATTCTCCGCGCTGAGGTCGCGCTCGCCCACAAAGCCTTCATTGATCGCCGGACCGCCGATGCCGCCGCGTCGGGTATAGGGGTAATCTGCGCGTGAGCGGTAGGGGCAGGCCTGGATGGGGCAGCCCTCATACTGAATGACGTCGGCGGTATGGTTGGTGATGATGTCCATATAGACACGCATGCCGCGTGCATGGGCGGCTTCAACGAAGGCGGCGAACTCCTCGCGCGTACCGAAGTGCGGGTCGATCTGTGTGAAATCGGTAATCCAGTAGCCATGATAGCCAGCTGATTCCTGACCCGGAGCCCCCTGGACGGGCTTGTTCTTGTAGACCGGCGCCAGCCAGATAGCCGTCACCCCGAGGCCCTGGATGTAGTCCAGGCGGCGGGTGAGACCGGCGATGTCGCCGCCATGATAAAACCCCTTATGAGCAGGGTCAAAACCCGTCGCCAGCCGGTCGCCGGTCAGCCCGCCGCGATCATTGTCCGGACGGGCGTTCTCGAACCGGTCAGGCAGAACGAAATAGACGATCTCGTCCTCGGCCATACGGGCGGGGGGCGGGGCGGGCGCGCCGTCCGACGCGACGTCATTCGTGCAGGCGGCAAGCCAGAGCAACCCTGCCAGCGACGCGCTTCGCCACATCTGCGTTTCCCCCTGTTCTCTCCCCGGCCGCCGCACGGCCGGAGCGCGGCCGTGCGGAGGCCAACACTTTATTTGCATAAATTTGCATTGCGGCTCGAGGGTGTCAAGGACTGGATGTTTGGCCAGATGTGGGGGCTTTTCTCCTTTGAGGCGACCGGCTGGCGGCGCATGTTCGGCAATTGACGGCAAATCTTTTTGCATTACTTTACATAACAATTACGCGACATCCGTACGCGTACGTCGCCTGCCGCGCCTGATCGCGGCAGCAGGGGAGGAGATGGATATGCGCTTCGACTTCAGTGAACCTCGGGCTCGTCTGCTTGCTGCAGCCAGCTCGACTGTTCTGGCTTTTGCACTGGGTGGACCCGCGTTTGCGCAGGCGCCCGCCGCTCAGCCGGCCGCCGAGGAGACCGATGAGGGCGATGTCGTTATCGTCACCGGCTTCCGCGCCAGCCTCCAGAGCTCGGCGGAGACCAAGCGTGGCAGCGACGCCATCGTCGAGGCGGTGACCGCCGAAGACGTGGGCAAGCTTCCCGACAGCTCCATCACCGACGCCCTGTCGCGCCTTCCCGGCCTCAGCACGCAGCGTCTCTTCGGGCGCGGCCAGGTCCTCTCCGTGCGCGGTCTCGCCCCGGACTTCACCACGGCCCTCCTGAACGGTCGTGAGCAGGTCACCGCAGGCGATAACCGTGGGGTCGAGTTCGACCAGTATCCCTCTGAACTTCTCCAGCGCGTCGTTGTCTACAAGACGCCGACCGCCTCGCTGATCGGACAGGGCCTTGCTGGCACCGCCGACATGGAAACGGTTCGTCCCCTCTCAGTCGGAGAGCGCGTTCTGGCCGCCAGCGCCCGCTATGAATGGAACGGCTCCGGCGCTCTCGTCGAGGGTGGAGACGATTCCGGCTATCGCCTGACCGGCTCTTATGTCGACCAGACGGAAGATGGAACTCTGGGATGGGCGCTTGGGATCACCAGCATGTCATCCCCGACGCAGGCCGAGCGCTTCGAGGCCTGGGGCTATCCGACAACCGGCGCCGGCGCCTTTATCATCGGTGGCGCCAAGCCCTATGTGCAGTCGAGCCTTCTTGAGCGCGACGCTGTTATGGGCGTCATCGAATTCAAGCCGTCGAACTCGCTCAGCGGTCGTATCGACGCCTTCTATTCGGAATTCAATGAAACGCAGGACCTGAAGGGCATCGAATTCCCGCTCTGGTGGTCGTCTGCTTCTCTTCAGCCGGGCGCGACGGTCACGAACGGCCTGGTCACCAAAGGCGCCTTCACCGGCGTTGATGGCGTGGTCCGCAACGACATCCGCACCCGCGAAACGACCCTGAGCGCACTCGGCGGCAACCTGAAGTGGGATATTGACGCTGACTGGTCGACAGAGCTCGACATCAGCACCTCAAGCATCGACCGCAACGATCTGGACCTTGAGACGTATGCCGGCACGGGGCCGGGCTCGGCTGGCGCCAACGCCACGCTGAATTTCCAGACCGGCAATGGCAGCTATATCTTCGGCTCCAACCTCAATTATGCCGACCCGGCGCTCATTCTCCTCACCGATCCTCAGGGCTGGGGTCAGTCAGGCTATATCAAGGAGCCGCAGATCACCGACGAGCTCACCGCTCTTCGGATCAGCGCGACACGTCAGCTCTCCGAAGGTCCCGTCAGCTCCATCGAGTTTGGCGTGAACCTCAGCCACCGCGAGAAGAACAAGGCGAGCATCGAGAGCTTTATCGATCTCGACTGCCCGGGGACGACGCCGAACAATCAGTGCGCCGCGCCGATCCCGACGGGGCTGCGTCAGAGCCCGACCGCTCTTGCGTTCCTCGGCATACCGGGAATGGTCTCGTATGATCCGCTCGCCGTCCTGGCGACGCATGGTCTTTATGTCCGCCGTCCCAACTCCAACGCCGACGTCATTTCCAAGCGCTGGGGCGTGGAGGAGGACATCAACACCTTCTTCCTGCAGTTCAACGTCGACTCAGCGATCGGCGACATGCCGCTCACCGGCAATGTCGGCCTGCAGGTGGTGGATACCGATCAGAACTCGACCGGCTGCGTGCGCAACGCGGGCGGGACTGCGACGACCGTCAAGCAGGGCGCCACCTACACCGAGGCTCTCCCGAGCGCGAACTTTGCGCTTGAGTTTTCCCCGAACAACTTCCTGCGTCTGGGTCTTGCGCGCACGCTCGCGCGTCCGAGAATGGATGAGATGCGCGCCAGCTTCGAGGTGGGCTACAACATCCCGCAGTTCGCCAACGCCAATCCGACAACCCCGGCGAATTCCTACTGGGGTGGTGGCGGAGGTAACCCCAAGCTGCGTCCGTGGATCGCCAACGCTGTCGACATCTCCTGGGAAAATTATTTTGGCGATGCGGGCGGCTATGTGGCCGTGGCCGCGTTCTACAAAGAGCTCGAGAGCTACGTCTATCCGGAAACCATTCCGTACGACTTCACGGGCTTCCCGAGCCATAACGGCGCAACGCCCGCCTCCTTCCGGGGCTTTGCATCGGCCCCGCAGAATGGGGAAGGTGGCGAAATCCAGGGTATCGAGCTGAGCGCGAACATCCCGGGTGAGACCCTGACGCCTGCTCTTGAAGGCTTCGGTCTGCTCTTCAACGCCTCCTCCACCGACAGCTCGATCCAGCCGCCGAACACCCCCGGCAACGCTCTGCCGGGTCTGTCGGAAAACGTTGTCAACACGACGCTCTATTATGAGCGCGATGGCTTCGAGGCGCGGATCAGCAATCGTTATCGCTCTGACTTCCTTGGCGAGGTCACTGGCTTTGGCGCCGGCCGCGAACTGCGGTTCGTGAACGGAGAATCGCTGCTCGATGCGCAGATCGGCTATCGTTTTGGCGCCGGTCCGCTGGAGGGCATCGCAATCCAGCTCCAGGCGTACAACCTGACGGACGAGCCCTTCTCGGGCTACGCCAATAATGATGAAAGACTGGTCCGTGACTACCAGACCTATGGCACGACCTATCTCCTGGGCGTCAGCTACCGTAACTGATCGCTTCTGAGGTAAGACAATGCGCCCCGCCGACCCTGTCGGCGGGGCGTTTGTGTGGGTGAAGGGGCAGGCGGGCAGTCATGACTGATACAGGACGGATCCGGCGGGTTGTCATTGCAGGCGGGGGGACGGCCGGATGGCTGACCGCGGCGGCCCTCTCGCACCTGATGGCGGGCATTGTTGAGGTTCACCTCGTTGAATCCGAGGAGATTGGCATCGTCGGCGTCGGGGAGGCGACGATTCCCCAGATCCGGACCTATAACGGCGCGCTGGGAATTGACGAAAACGCCTTCGTGCGCGCCACGCAGGGAACATTCAAGCTCGGCATCGCCTTTCTGAACTGGCGCCGTCAGGGGCATGCCTATCTGCACACCTTCGGTGACGCCGGCATGCCGCTCGGACGCACGCCCTTTCATCACTACTGGCTGCGCGCACGCACAGATCCGCGTTTTGCCGACCTCTGGACGTTCAATCCCAACGCGCAGGCGGCCAGCAGCGGGCGTTTCTCCCCCCAGCCCTTCCCCATGGGCTCGCGCACCGGTGTTGTCGCCCACGCCTTTCATTTCGACGCCGCTCTCTATGCGAAGTTTCTGAGGAGCCTCTCGGAGGCCGCCGGCGTCCGGCGCACAGAGGGAAGGATCGCCGCCGTCGAACAGCATCCCGAAAGCGGGTACGTCACCGGGGTGCGCCTTGAAACGGGCGTGCTGGTAAGCGGGGATCTCTTCATCGACTGTTCGGGCTTTCGCGGCCTTCTCATAGAAGGAGCGCTGAAGACCGGTTACCAGGACTGGTCGCACTGGCTGCCGTGTGACCGCGCCTGGGCCGTCCCGACACGCAATGTCGCTCCTCCGCGACCCTATACCCAGTCCATTGCGCACGAGGCCGGCTGGCAGTGGCGCATTCCTCTTCAGCACCGCACGGGCAATGGTCACGTCTTCTGCAGCGCTTACATCAGCGAGGATGAGGCCTGTGCGCGGCTGATGGGCAATCTCGAGGGCGAGGCGCTCGCCGAGCCGCGGCTGATCCGCTTTCTGACAGGACGTCGCAATAAATTCTGGAACAAAAACGTCGTGGCGCTCGGACTTGCGAGCGGGTTTCTTGAGCCGCTTGAATCAACCAGCATCCACCTCATCCAGTCCGGCGTGAGCCGTCTCCTGGCGCTCTTTCCCCATACGGGCATCGATCCGGCGCAGATCGAGGAGTATAATCGTCAGTGCGGTCTCGAGTTCGAGCGCATCCGGGACTTCATTATCCTTCACTATCATGCGACCGAGCGCACGGATTCGGCTTTCTGGCGGGACCGGCGGGCGATGCAGATCCCTGAGGATCTGGCGCGCAAGATGGCCCTGTTCGCGGCAAACGGCGTCATCTATCGCGATCAGGAGGATCTTTTCACCGAATCGAGCTGGCTCCAGGTGATGCTGGGACAGGGTGTCGAACCCCGTGGCTATCATCCCATGGCTGACCAGCTCAGTGACACTGAACTTGCCGGCTTCCTGACAGACCTGAACGGCGTGATCACGCGCGCGGTCAGGATGATGCCATCACATGAGGACTACATCGCCGCCAACTGTTCCGCCGCCGGCTCCTGATCGTCCTGTCAGGTCGGGCGCGGCGATCCCATGCGTCTACAGACGTGAGAGCGAGCGCATCAGGTGATCCCTGATGGCGAGATGACGTTCGCGTGTCATTGCGCCAAATATGCCGCGGGCGTGTTCAGGCAGATGGGCGAACGGATCGCCGTTGGTCTCGAAGATGTAATGCTCAAAAAGACCGCGCCAGGCTTCGCGTTCCCTCGCCGGCAGATCGCGCAGGGTCATCAGCGCATGAAGCATGGTCAGGAATGGCGTCACAAGATGAGCCGGTCCCTCGCGCCACCAGATATTCATCATGACCCCGAAGCTGTCGCGCGCCTCGACATGGTGGATCCACAGGCTTGGCATGTAGAGCGCATCGCCTGGCTCGAGATCAGCAATCTCGGCGGCGTCCATAGCATTCCGGAATTTCGGATAGAGGCTGAAGTCGGGATCGTGAAAATCGACAAGGCTTGAGGGCTGGCCGGCAAGCGTCATGTCGAGGGGACCAATATAGAGGTTGGGAACCTGTTCCGTCGGAAAAAGCGTGAAGCGGCGGCGGCCGCTGATCACGCAGGCGAGGTTCTGCGGCAGGTCCCAGTGGGCCGGCGTTCGCCCGCGATTACCGATCCACAGGGAGACCAGCTTTTCCTCAACGCTGGAGAGCAGGGGGATGGCGTGATCGGCCAGAAGCCCTGGTGCGTGAAGCGGTACGTTGATGGCGCCAGCATAAAGCGATGGGGGATCCTGAAGAGAACGCGATGCGAGGAGCCGGTCAAGAAGCTCGCCAAGTCCGGCTTTTCGGCGCTCGAAGTTGAAACCGCGCATATCCGTTGTGTACGCATAGCGTCCCTGAGCGGCCGCCGGGGCTTCAAAATAGTCGACGGGCTGTCCGCCCGAGGCTGCTTTGAGCAGGTCGCAGAGCGCTTCAGGTCCGCGCGCAGCGGCTGCAACCGCCGGCCAGTCTGAGACGAGGCCGCGCAGGACAGCCGGTCGTCCCAGCGGCTGGATCTCGTTGATAAAGAGGTTCTGGTCGACATTATGCCAGATCCGCGCAGGCGGGGTGTTGCTCCAGGGTCCGCTCATGTCCGCTCCAGCCCCCGCCATCCGGGCCCTCACACAGGCTAGCCATAACCGGCCCGAACACAACGACCACCTGTCAGGCCCGTCCCCTTGCCGGAGGCCGCCAGCCCTGCGCCGGGCGTCCATCCGCCGCTTTCCTCATCCCCGGCGCAGCCATGCCGGTCCAGCGCCGCCCCCCTGCGGCAGGCTTTTGTGTCATGAATTGAAGACATTGCAGCGTCCACCTGAGACCCCGGCAGTTTTCCATTTATCAATCGTGCAAAACTCATTAGGGGAGCGGACAGGTCGTTCCGTCAGCGCGGGGATGCTATGCGAGCCCTACTCGATATCGTTTTCATTGTCCTTGAGCTCTACATCTGGGTCCTGATCATTCAGGCTATCCTCTCCTGGCTGCTTGTCTTTAATGTCGTCAACGCGCGTAACCAGGTGGTGGCGACGATCTGGCGCCTGACGCTCGCCCTGACCGAGCCCGTTCTCAAGCCGATACGAAGGCTCATCCGGCCGATCAATGGTCTTGATCTTGCCCCTCTCATACTCATCCTGCTCATCATCTTCACCCGCCAGGTGCTGAGCTATTACGTTTATCCGAACGTATTCTGAAACAGACGGGCCGGCTTAGTCCGCCAGCGCCTCACGCACCGGAGAGCGAAACATGCCCGCCAGGCTTATCGATGGAAAGATCGTAGCCGAACAGGTTCGCGCCCGCGTCAGCGCTGCGGTAGGCCGGCTGCCAGCACAACCCTGCCTCGCCGTCGTTCTGGTTGGTGATGATCCTGCCAGCGCCATCTATGTGAAATCCAAAGGCGAAAAGACCGAGGCTGCCGGCATGCGGTCAGTGACGCGGCGCTTTCCGGCCAGCGCCTCACAGCAGGAGGTCGAGGCTGAGCTGAGGGCGCTCAGCGCCGATCCTGAGGTGGATGGCATACTGCTGCAGCTGCCTCTGCCCCGGGGGCTTGATGAGGCCCGGGCGCTGGCCTGTATTGATCCGCAGAAGGATGTCGATGGTCTCACCGAGCTCTCGGCTGGGCGTCTTGTCCTTGGCAAGCCGGGTCTTCGCCCCTGCACGCCGGTCGGCTGCGTCATCATGGCGAAGTATGCGCTGGGCCCTGATCTTTCCGGCCGTCATGTCGTGGTCATCGGCCGGTCGATCCTCGTTGGAAAGCCCGTATCGCTGCTCTTCCTGGCTGAGAACTGCACCGTCACCATGGCGCATTCCAGAACCCGCGATCTCAGCGCCCTCTGCCGGACCGCCGACATCCTTGTTCCCGCTGTGGGCCGGCCTGAAATGGTGCGGGGCGACTGGCTGAAACCTGGCGCCGTGCTCATTGATGTCGGTATCAACCGCGTTCCTGCGCCGGACAAAGGCGAGGGGCGGACGCGGGTGGTCGGTGATGCGCATTTTGGCGAATGCGAGCAGACGGCGGGCTGGATAACGCCCGTGCCGGGCGGTGTAGGGCTCATGACCGTCGCCTGCCTCATGCGCAATACGGTCCTTGCGGCCTGTGCGCGCCGGGGCTGGGCCATACCGGCTGACCTCGATGACGCCACCGTATGAGCCTGTTTGACGATCTGTGGACACGCCAGGACGGGCGCTGCGCTCTTTGCGGACAGGCCATGCCAGCGGCGAGGTTTGATGTCCCGCACGCCACCGTCTGGAAGAAGAAACGTCCGACCTTCGATCATATCCGTCCGGTCGCAAAGGGCGGTCGCCACTGCCCGTCCAATCTTCAGCTCGCTCATGCCGTATGTAACTGGACAAAGGGTGCGCGCTGGACAGGCGGCAGGGCGCCAGCCGCACCGACCAGCGCAGGCGCAGACACGACGGGCGCCTGACCGGCTGGCGGCGGCTGACGAGCTGGCCTGGTCAGGAGCGGGTGTCGTAAGGGGCAGTTGTTTTCAGGGTCATGTGTCTTCAGGCTGATGTGTCGTCAGGCTGATGTGTCTTCAGGCCCGGGCAGTGGCCCGCTGGCCGGCCGCCAGCTTCCATATGCGCCAAGCCAGAAGCGCTGCAAGAATGACCGCGTGCACGAGCGGGGCGCCATAGATCACTTTGACCATGAGCAGATTGTGCGCAACAGCAAGAACAGCCAGCGGATAGATAAGCCAGTGCAGTCTGTCCCAGGCCTTGCGACCGAGGCGGCGTATCATTCCGTTTGTTGAGGTCAGCGCCAGGGGCAGCATCAGGACCAGCGCCAGCATGCCCAGCATGATGTAGGTGCGCAGCACCATATCTTCCCACAGCAGTGCGAGGTCCCAGTTCTGGTCGAGCCAGAGATAGGCGATCATGTGCAGGGCCGAGTAGATAAAGGCCGCAACTCCGATCCGCCGGCGCACGAGCGCCAGCGGCGCCCAGCCGGTCAGATCGCGTAGCGGCGTTATCGCCAGCGTGATCAGCAGGACGCGGATCGCCGTGTCGCCGAGAAAGTGATGCGTATAGGCGACGAAATCCGTCCCCATGGCGCGCGGATCAATGCCCGTGAGGACCTGGATCCACTGCCAGGCGAGAAAGATGAACGGCAGAGCGAGCGCCAGAAGCGTCAGCGGCTTCAGCCACAATCTGCCAAAGGCGCGAAGGGCGGCGTTGCCGGCCATTGATGCCCTCGCCCGGACTAGTGGAACTTAATCAGGTCAATGTCCTTGTAGAGATAGGCGACCTGGCTTTCATAGCCATTGAACATCTCGGTCCGGCGCTGCGGATTAAATCCGCCTACGCCCAGCACCCGTTCCATCGTCTGGCTCCAGCGCGGATGGGAGCGGTTGGGATTGACGTTCGACAGGAAGCCGTACTCGGACGGGTTGGCGGTGTTCCAGGCTGTTGGCGGCTGGCTTGTTGTGAAGCGGATGGTGGAGACCGACTTCGCGCCCTTGTAGCCATACTTCCAGGGAACAACTGTCCGGATGGGCGCGCCGTTCTGCTGCTTCAGGCCCTTGCCGTAGGCCCCGACCGCGAGGAAAGCGAGATCGTTCCTGGCTTCATTGAGGTGCAGGGCTTCCGAGTAGGGCCAGTCAAGACCGCCGAAGCCAAGCCCGACCATGGAGGAAGGATCAAGGCGGGTGAGGAACTGCACATACCTGGCTTCCGGCTTCGGCTTCAGCCTGTTCAGGACCGGCCACATCGGTACGCCGATCCACGGCACCACCATCGACCAGCGCTCGACACAGCGGTGGCGGTAGACCCGCTCCTCGAGAGCTGCGTAGTCGATGAGGCTGGTCAGATCATAGACGCCCGGCGCATCCGTCTCGCCCTCCACCGTGACCTTCCAGTTCGCCACGTTCATCTTTCCGGCGTTACGGGGCGGGTCGTCCTTGTCCATGCCGAACTCGTAGAAGTTACAGTAGGAGGTAAAGTCCTGTTCGGCCGCTGTCGGATCAGCGACGGTGTAGGCCGATGTGCGGGCCTTCATGGCTCCGCCCGGCGCGATCTGTACGGCTGCGCCCTGGGCGGATGCGGTCTGGGCGTGTGCGGGCAGGCCGCCCAGCAGGCCGGCGGCCCCCGTGAAGCCTGCGGCCGCGAGAAACTCCCGTCGGCGGATATAGCTCTCGTGCGGCGTCATTTCGCTGCGAAGCGCCTGATAGGCTTCGTTGCGGCGGAATGTGAGCTCCATCAGCCTTATCCTTCTGTCCTGCCCTGAGCGACGTTTACGTCTGCCCCGGCTCGCCCGATCACCGGCCGGATCAGACCTACTGGTCTGGCCGCCACCATCGTAAGGCCACGGCCGCCCGGACGCCAGTCGGCGGCTGAGCCAAAGGCATGATAGGCCGCCATAAATTTTTCATGATTCGCAGGAGGTCCGGCGTGATCAGGACAGCGCTCGCGGCCGGCCTTGCCGCCGGCCTTCTCGGGTGTGCTTCGCCCCTGCCGCAGACCGGCATGCCGGCCCCTCAGACCGCTGGCCAGGCGCTTGCCCAGCTTGCCTGTCCCCATCGCATCGCGCAGGCGCGCGCCTGGGTGAACCACATGCCGGGCATCGGCCGCGCGCCGCGCGACCTGACCGTCGATGTCAGGCTCGCAGAAGCCACCGATACGGCGGTCATGCTCAAATCCGTGGCCAGCACAGGGGATCATCTGGTTCTGGAGATCAGGACAGCCCCTGCCGCGCCAATGCCAGGTCGTCTGTCCTATCGCGAGCCTGCGTCCGACAGGCTTTACACCCGCATCAGTTTCTTCTGCCGTGGCGGTCAGATCCATGTTCTTGACGCCGTCGAACACGTCTACTGAGGCCGCCGCCCGGGTCAGCTGCGCATTTGCCCTCCTGCCCCGGGTCGGCTAGACCCGGCGCCCAAAGGAAGAGAGCATGCGACTGGCGTTTTTTGGCGATGTTGTCGGCCGCGCCGGCAGGCTTGCCCTGCTTGATCATCTGCCGCGGCTCAGAAGCCAGCTGAGGCTCGATTTCGTGATCGTGAACGGCGAAAACGCCGCGGGCGGTTTTGGCATCACCGCCATGACGGCGCAGGACCTGTTTGAGGCCGGGGCTGATTGTATCACGCTGGGCAACCACTCGTGGGATCAGTCCGAGGCGCTCGTTTACATCGACAGGGAGCCGCGGCTTCTGCGCCCGTTCAACTATCCCCAGAGCCTGAGTATTCCGGGCCGGGGCGCCCAGCTCTTCACAACATCGGGCGGGGCGCGGGTGTTTGTCATACAGATCCATGGCTCTGCATTCATGGAAGCGCTTGACGATCCCATTCAGGGCGTCCAGCGGGCCCTCGAGGAGGCGCCTCTGGGTCAGGTGGCGGATGCGGTGATCGTCGAGATGCATGCAGAGGCGACCGCGGAAAAATACGTCATGGGACATTTCTGTGATGGGCGGGCGACAGCTGTTATCGGCGCCCACACGCACGTACCGACCGCGGATGCGCAGATCCTGCCCGGGGGCACAGCCTATGTCAGCGACGCCGGCATGTGCGGAGATTATGACAGCGTCATCGGAATGAAGAAGGGGCCGCTTGTCCGCAAGGCCGCCACGCGGCTGCCGGTCGAGCGTAAGTCTCCGGCTGAGGGTCCCGCAACCGTATGCGGCGTCTTTGTCGAATCCGATGACCGCAGCGGTCTGGCCCTGCGTATCGAGCCGATCCGCGTTGGCGGCCGGCTCAGCCAGTGTGTGCCGGATGCAGACAGATAGGCCACGCGAAGGCTGACGTCCGGCCTGCGGCGGGCGAGGGCGGGGCCCGGGCGGGCTTCCGGATCGCTGTCCTGTGACTGGAGAATTGACCTCGCCAGAAATTGGCAGCTAATGTGCCAATATATTCCGAGGGGTCCGGTTCATGGCGCTACTCCCGCCGAGCAGCAATGGCGACTATCGTGGCGCGCGGGTGTCGGCGTGGTTTCTCATGCTCGCCGCTATCGCCGAACTCATTCCGGGCCTGATCCACTACTGCCTGCCTGACGGCGGGGCAGGGGTGATCGCCGGTCTCGACCTGACGCATAACCGGCAAACAATCATTGCCGTGTTTGCATGGGTCGGGGCCGTGCAGATCCCCTTCGCACTGTGCCTTTTTCTGATCGGTCTTCGCTATCGTACACTGGTTCCGCTGGGGCTTCTTGCACTGATCATCGAACGGGCCCTGATGGCGCTTGACGCCTGGTTTCTCAAAGGCGCCGCCGGCGGGCATCATCCTCCTGAACATTTCGCCAGCCCGCTCGCCGTACTTCTGGCCCTGATTTTTTTCATCCTGTCGCTGCGCCGACATCCGGCGCAGGCTGCGTGAACGGATGTCGCTGCGCTCGCTTCTCATTCCGCCTGTCGCTGAACGTCTGACCGGTGTTGCGCGCCTGAACCGGCTGCGGGAGAAAGCTGAGAGACAGCGCCGGGCGGCAGGCGAACCACATCGGGTGGATTACTTCCATCAGGCCGATGACCCTTACTCCTGTCTGCTCGCCCAGCTTCTGCCGGTCTTCGCCGAGCGTTATGATATAAGGCTGCATTGTCATCTCGTACCGGCCCCGCCGGACTGGGCGGCTCCGGAGCGCAGGCGCCTTGAAGCCTGGTCCCTGAAGGATGCTCACCTCCTCGCGAGGAAGGCGGGACTGGCTTTTCCAGAGGCGGCGGCTGCGCCATCGGCTGAACGCAGGCTCCAGGCCGAGGCCGTTCTGGCCGCCAGCCTCGCCGCCGGACGCTTCCCTGCTGAGGCTGGCGCCACGTCTCTGGCGCTGTGGGCCGGAGAGGGTCTTCCCGCCGTGCGCCAGTCCGCAGACGCAGCCAAAGCCCGGGGCGAGGCGCTGCGTGAGCGTCTGGGCCATTATCTGGGCGGCATGCTTCACTATGGGGGGGAATGGTACTGGGGCGTCGACCGCCTGCACTATCTCGAAGAGCGACTGGCCGAGCTCGGCGCCCGGCGCGCGCCCTGGCCTGTGACGCCGCTCTATGCTCAGCCGGTGACGCCGCTGGCCGACGCCGCGCCCGGCTCAGGCGGAGAGCTCCACGCTTATCTGTCCTTCCGCAGCCCTTACTCGTGGATCGCAGCCCGGAGGGTGAAGACGCTGGCGGAGCGTTATGGCCTTCAGCTCAGGGTGCGCATGGTGATGCCCATGGTGATGCGCGGCCTGCCGGTGCCGGCGCGCAAGCGGTCCTACATCATGGCTGACGCAGCGCGCGAGGCGCGGCGCGCAGGGGTACCCTTCGGTCGTATCTGCGACCCGGTCGGCCGTCCGGTCGAACGCGGATACGCCCTGCTTCCCTGGGCGAGGGACCAGGGCCGGGGCTTTGAGTACTGCGAGGCGTTCATGCGTGCGACCTGGTCGATGGGGATTGATGCGGGAACCGGTCCTGGACTTGCGCGTATCGTCGCGGCGGCCGGCCTTGACTGGCGCCTGGCGCGCCCGCTCACTGGCGAGACGGGCTGGCGTGAGGAGGCGGAGATGAACCGGCGGGAACTCCTGTCGCTGGGCCTCTGGGGTGTTCCCTCCCTCAGGTTCGGGGACACATCAGCCTGGGGGCAGGACAGGCTCTGGGTGATCGAGGATGCGATCCGTGCAGAACGGGTGAAGGACAGTCGAGGAGACAGGCATGCAGGTAACTAACGACGTCTACCCCAGCGATCCGGCGCAGATTGAGGCGCTGCGCGAGAAAGGGCCGGATGGCCCGATCTTCATGGTCAATCTTCTGAAATTCCGGGACAGGGCGGAGTATGAGGATGGACGCGCCACGACACTGACGGGCCGGGAAGCCTACCAGATCTATGGACGCGCCGTGGCCGGCATTCTTCCAAAATTTGGCGGACAGGCGATTTTTGTCGCTGATGTCAGTTTTCTGTCTCTGGGGCGGGTCGAAGAGCTGTGGGATGAGGTGGCTATTGCAGCCTACCCTGAGCGCGGCGCGATGGTTGCGATGTCGTTCTCGCCTGAGTGGCGCGAGGCGGCCGTTCATCGTACGGCCGGCCTCAAGGGTCAGCTCAACATTGAAACCGTCCTGTCGCCGGAGTTCAAGCCCGACTGGCTGACGAGCCTCGTCCGGACCATGCAGGCAAAGGCATAGGTGATGCTCTGGAGGTATCTGGCCCTTCTGACGGTCGTTCTGGGCGCTCTGGCGGGCGCCTCCTACCTCATGTTCCAGCGCCAGATCGGCGAGGCCGTCTTCAGGCAGGCGGCCGCTGACAGTATCGGGCGGGACCGTACGGCGGATCTGCCTGATGGCCTGCATATCTTTGTATGCGGATCAGGATCGCCCATGCCCGATCCGGACAGGGCGGGCCCCTGTCTCGGGGTCGTTGCGGGGCCCCGCGTCTTTGTGATCGACGCCGGATCGGGCGGGCCGAGGCGCCTGGCGCGCATGGGCTTTCCCGTTGGCCGGATCGAGCGTGTCTACCTCACGCATCTTCATTCGGACCATATCGACTCTCTGGGCGAACTGATGCTGCAGGCGTGGATCGGCGGCTCGCGCCGCCAGCCGCTTCCCGTCGCCGGACCTCAGGGTGTTGAGGACGTTGTCGCCGGTTTCAACACGGCCTATCGCACTGACAGCGCTTACCGCACGGCGCATCATGGACCGGAGGTGGCGGATCCGGCAGGGTTTGGCGGCGTAGCTGAGGTCATTCCCGCGCCGGAGGGGCCTGAACGCCGCTCGGTCATACTCAAGGAAGGCGATCTCACTCTGAGCGTCATCGCCGTCGATCATGCGCCGGTCTCGCCAGCCTTCGGGTTCCGGATCGACTACAGGGACAGATCCGTCGTCGTCAGCGGCGATACCACCTATTCAGCCGATCTCATCGCCGCCGCCAGGGGTGCAGATGTGATGCTGCATGAAGCTCTGCGGCCGCAGATGGTGGCGGTGATGCGCGATGCAGCCGCCGCCAGGGGGGCCGGGAACCTCGCAAAGGTGATGGATGACATCCGTGACTATCATGCCTCGCCTGAGGACGCAGCGCGTGCGGCCCGACAGGCCGGCGCGCAGGAGCTTGTCCTCTATCACCTCGTGCCGCCGCTTCCGTCAGCCATGCTGGATGCAGCCTTTCTGGGTGATGCGCCGGCGATATTCCAGGGTCCCGTTCATCTTGCGCAGGACGGACTGATGATTTCCCTGCCGGCCGGACAGACATCCATCAACATGTCGGTCATCCCCTGATACTGGGGTGTCGACAGGCGATTTCCCGACGGCATAATGGGTCCTCGCTGGCGCTTCAGGAGGCAGGGAGGGCATGCAGGCGGTGAGGCGGCGGGTCTTGGCTGGCGAGCGGTTAAATCGCGAACGGACAGATGTCGCGCCTGTCCCCGCGGCGGCAGGCGAGGCTGACGGCCGGCGCCAGCGTTCCAGCCGCAGTCGCGCCAGGATCGTACGCGCACTCATCGAGTTGATCCGCGCCGGCGAGATGACGCCTGCAGCTGCGCGCGTTGCAGACAGAGCCGGCGTCGGGCTGCGCACGGTCTTTCGTCACTTCGAGGAGATGGATACGCTGAACAGGGAAATCAGCGTGCTCGTCGAGGCCGAGATACGGCCGTTCATCGAAAGACCCTTTACCGGGGCCACGTGGCGCCACAGGCTGAACGAACTGCTGGAACGGCGTGCAGAGATCTATGAGCGCGTCATGCCGCTGAAGGTGGCGGGCAGTCTCCAGCGGTTCCGCTCGACATTCCTGATGGAAGATTATACCCGCTTTCTTCGCATGGAGCGCGATGGCCTCAGGCGTGTCATGCCGGCCAGGCTCCTCAGTGACACCGTTCTGTTTCATGCTGTCGAGATGGCGGCGGGCTTTCAGAGCTGGCGCCGTCTGAGACAGGATCAGGGTCTTTCACCGACGGATGCGCTGGGCGTCATGCGTTTCACAGTCGACAAGCTGGTGGCTGGAAAATGAAGCATCGATCACTCCTGTGTGCGGCGGTTCTGCTCGCTTCCTGCTCGGGCGAGAGCGCGCCTGGCGCTGAGACAGACGCCCTTTCTGCGGGATCGGCGGCGATACGCGCCGCCCCGCCCGCATGCGGGCTCAGGCCTGAACAGGAGGGTGCGTTCGTGGCGATTCCTGAAGGTCGCTTCATGCAGGGTGAACAGGGCGTCTATCCCGAGGAAGGGCCTGCCCGCGAGGTTCGTGTCGCCGCCTTCAGTCTGCAGGCTCATGAGGTGACGAACCGGCAGTTCGAAGCGTTCGTGGCGGCCACCGGCTATGTCACGGACGCTGAGCGGACATCGGCCTCCGGCGATCCGGCAGGCGGCTCGGGCCTCTTCACTCTGCCGCCGTCCGGGGGCGGCATGGGGTCATGGGCGCTGGTGCGGGGCGCTACATGGAAGACGCCTGAGGGGCCTGGCAGCGGTCTTGCCGGGCGCATGGATCAGCCCGTGGTCCATGTCTCGCTGAATGATGCGCGCGCTT
>Ga0169931_10005388_pt1 | contig 19496 bp, 15 predicted proteins | sample Kivu_15m_20L_FD_129675 | JGI IMG/M metagenome (GOLD analysis project Ga0169931, IMG submission 129675) | Freshwater microbial communities from Lake Kivu, Western Province, Rwanda to study Microbial Dark Matter (Phase II) - Kivu_15m_20L... | ecosystem: Environmental > Aquatic > Freshwater > Lake... | reverse complement strand
CCCGCCGTACCAATGAATTCTAAATTGGAGCAAGCCATGTTACCTAATCCAGAAAAAGTGGCGGAAAGACTCAGGCAGTTGCTGAATAATTAATCAATTATTCTTTACGTCTGTTCGAATCTGTAATTCTTTTAATTGATGTTCATCAATTGTAGCAGGTGCATCGAGCATCACATCTCGTCCTGCGTTGTTTTTGGGGAAGGCAATAAAGTCGCGGATGCTTTCACTGCCTCCTAAAAGTGCACATAGCCGATCAAACCCAAAAGCAATTCCTCCATGTGGAGGTGCTCCATATTCAAAAGCACCTAATAAAAATCCAAACTTGTGTTGTTGTTCCTCTCGACTCATTCCAAGTGCCTCAAACATTTTTTCCTGTAACTCTCTTTGGAAAATGCGGATAGATCCGCCTCCAATCTCATTTCCATTTAGCACCATATCATAGGCATTTGCCTTGATAGAAGCATAGGGATGTTGTAAATAGTTGGCTGCTTCTTTAATGGTTGGATTATTCTCGATCATGGTCTGTATCTGTGCAGGTTTGGGTGCCGTGAAAGGGTGGTGGCGTGCAACCCAACGATTTCCCTCTGGGTCATATTCAAAAAGTGGGAAGTCCAATACCCAAAGTAATTTGTATTCATTGGGTTTGCGCAATCCCAGTCGCTCACCCATCTCCAACCGAAGCTCACTGATTGCTTTTCTAGTTCTCTCTTCTCCCCCTGCTAAAATCAGTACTAAATCGCCAGGATTAGCACCCGCTGCTAACGCAATGGCTTTTCTTTTTTCTTCGTCATAAAATTTATCGATACTGCTTTTGCAAGTGCCATCAGTATTATGTCGAAGGGTTGCTAGTCCCTTCATCCCAATTTGAGGACGCTTTACCCACTCCGTCAATTCATCAGTTTGTTTTCGGGTAAATTCCGCAGCGCCTGGAACGGCAATAGCTAGTACTGTTTCAGCTTCCTCAAATACAGCGAAAGAAGCGCCTTCAATTAAATTTCGATTATCAGTACGATCACTAAAAACAGACGCTGGTTTTTTTAAAGTGAGGATCGGCATGCCAAATCGAATATCTGGTTTATCATTCCCAAATTTCCACATCGCTTCCTCCCAGGTCATGCGTTCAACAGGTGCTGTGTATGCGATTCCTTTCACCTCCTGAAAAATGTGTTTGATCAATCCTTCAAACATATTTAGAATGTCTTCTTGCTCAACAAAAGACATTTCACAATCAATTTGTGTGAATTCCGGTTGTCTATCTGCGCGAAGATCCTCGTCTCGAAAACATTTTACAATTTGATAGTAACGGTCATAACCACTCACCATCAGTAACTGTTTGAATGTTTGTGGGGATTGTGGCAATGCATAAAATTGACCGGGATTCATGCGTGAGGGAACTACAAAATCACGTGCTCCCTCTGGAGTAGACTTTATTAAGAAAGGGGTTTCAATATCCAGAAAGTTTTGCTGATGCAAGTAATTGCGGGCAGCCCTGTTCACAGCATATCGAAGCTCCAGATTCTGTCTAACTGGCGTTCTTCTCAGATCTAAAAAGCGATATTTCATACGCAGATCATCTCCGCCGTCTGTGTCGTCTTGTATGGTGAAGGGGGGTACTGCAGCTCGGTTTAAGATGGCGTATTGTTGAATATCAATTTCAATATCTCCTGTAGGAAGTTGAGCATTTTTATTACTGCGCTCAATAACCGTTCCACTTATTTGTAGTACAAACTCACGTCCGATTGGGTTGCTGTCTAGTTGTGCATTGATAGCCTCTCCGAATAAAAGCTGTGTGACTCCATAGCGATCTCGTAAATCTACAAATGTGATGGAGCCATATTTTCGGATGGTTTGAACCCAGCCAGCTAACTGCACTTGTTTTCCTTTGTCTTGCAAACGTAATTCTCCACAGGTATGCGATCTATACATATTCTTTTGACAGTTAACGTTTCAACGTATAGTGGTTTGTTTTAACTTAATTTCAGTAGGACGTTGAATTAAGTAATAGCGAATAAGAATTAATAAGCCAATAGTAAAGGGAATCATGGATAGCTGCTTTCCCGTCAACCACCCTAAAAAAATTGTTGCGTCTTGTTTTATGAATTCCATAATCATCCAAGTGGAATTAGCGCAGATCCAAAACGCTACTGCTAGGTTATGGGCCAACTCGGAATGAATATGGCGCGTTCGCCATGAATTAAAAATTGCCAATAGTAAAGTGGGTACAATCATGGCGATTGCCAACACTTTCCAGCCCATGCACCAGCTCATATCTTTTATGATCCAAAATACAATATGGAGGTTCTCCATACGTCTAAAACGCGCCGGAATTGAGTAGATAGATTCTTGAGGGTTTTGCATTGGTGATTTCTTTGCCGAAAGATAGGAAAAAACAACCCTTTTTACTGGAATCGGGTGCAATTAGCTTCAGGATCAATAGCACTGCCCTGAATCATATTTTCAACTAATTGAGAAGCAAAGTAGGGAGCTAGTGAACAGCCTTTGGTGCCCATTCCATTTAGCAAACCCCATTTTTTTTCAGGCGAGTCAAATCCCACCAATGGTCTTCTTTCCATGGTACCCATTCTAACGGCTGCACGTTGTTCAATTACCTCAAATGGAATGGCCAGCCACTTTTCCAAAGCCAATACTGTCTGTTCCTTAAAAAGGGAAGTAGGGCGGGTATGCTCAAAAGCCCATTCATAGCTGGATCCAACCCACCAGTAATCGGTTTCTGCAAGGGGTAGCAAGGTTTATTTATTCTTATAAACATAGGAAGAGGGGAGTCCTTTTATTTTTAATATCAGGGCCTCTCCTTTTGTAGGAGCTAGCGGGATGGATGTCGAAATGTTGCGTTCTTGAATAGTTGCTCCATCACAAAATATGATTCGCTTGCAAGAAATGTATTGGTACTTGAACCCCTTGTCTGTTTCAATCAAATGGTTCAAATCAAAATTGTATTCGCCAATTTTTCCGAGACCACGAAGCTTAGCTCTCCATTGGGAAAGAAGTAGTGGTACGTTAACTACCAATGCAGGTTTTATCAATCCGAGTTCTTTACAGTTTTGAAATAAATTCAGTTGAATAGGGTTGGCATTGGGTATTTCTAAGTATTGTGGATTCTCTTTCACTCTCCTGGAAAATAAAGCGGCTGCTTCGGGGTTGGTAAAACATTCAATGATAGCTTTTGATTCAACCACAGCTATACCCAGGTAGTCACCTATTTGTTGGTAGGCTGTCATGCAAAAAGGAAGCAGTTGATCTGCCAACCATGTTTTCACTTTATTTCTTCCAGTAACTGGGTTTATTAATCCACCAGCTTGTCGGGATGCCGTGTGCGGGTTTTCTTGGTCAATTACAAAGTAATCAATACCGTTTTTTTCCAGATAGAAACTAAGCCAAGTTCCGCTTATTCCCTGCCCAATGATCAAAACATCTGTGTTCATGGGAGCTTACGTTGTTCAATATGTAGAGAGGAATAGGACGAACGAATGAAAGGAGTTGGAAGTTCATCACCGCTGACCACTGCCGGAGGAATCTGAAACCAACCGGTGTACCTTGCTATGAGTTGGTAAGATATTTTTAGTGGCATATCAGTAGCGCTTAACCACTCTAACTGCAACTCCTCTTGGCTTAATTGGAGGACTTTACTGGCTCCAGTATGCGTACTCAATGTTCTGACCATATTTGGTTGTGTTCCTGCAGGCCATTGTTCAATCAAAATGATTTTCCTGGATTTGCTTTTAGTCATTTCAATTTCAACTAAAGGCGTATCTCCAATTCTAACGGTGGCGTTATCTGTTAGTAATTCCTCTCGAGTGCGTCCATCTTTGGTAATAAGTCTTTTGGTTTTTTTTACAACTATTGGCCCCTCCGGATCGCTGGCTGCCGTAGTAGCTTCGGCAGCATATTTCCAGGGTTCAAGTTGAAGATTACCCGTAGTGAACAAAGTGGATGTGTCCGTTTTTATTCGCAACTCCCAAGCTGTGGGTTTATTAAATTCAAACGGAATATGAATAGGAAATTCAATCCATTCTTTTTTTGCAGGCTCTATGGTGAAGTATTGATTTCCTTGTTGATTAAAAAACCATCCGTCCACAGGCTGGTCTTGTAAAGTATCTACTAACTGAAAATGGATAGTACCAGTCCAATCTTTTTTTGAATTATTGAAAAGCTGAAAACCAACTAAGGGTTGATCTCCTTGCCTTACAAAAGGCGGAATGGAAGTTTGGTTAATTCCAGCAGTCTTTTGCTGTGCCATCAGCGCCCCTGGCAATGATAAAAGTATACTTAGCAGAAATTTCATAGGCATTGCTATCGATAAAAAAACCCCTCGCGGGGTTTGTGTTATTTTTTTAAGATACTAGCCATTTTAATACCAATATCTGCCGGGCTACTTACTACCTGTATACCACATTCGCTCATGATCTGCATTTTAGCAGCAGCAGTATCCTCAGCCCCACCTACGATGGCACCCGCGTGTCCCATTCTTCTGCCTGGAGGGGCTGTTTGTCCAGCTATAAATCCAACTACAGGTTTTTTGTTTCCGTTTGCCTTAATCCAACGAGCGGCTTCAGCCTCCATGCCCCCGCCAATCTCACCAATCATTACAATGGCATCTGTTTCCGGGTCATTCATAAAGAGCTCCACCGCTTCTTTAGTGGTGGTTCCAATAATTGGATCTCCTCCAATTCCCACAGCAGTGGATATACCCAATCCAGCTTTTGCAACCTGGTCTGCTGCCTCATAAGTAAGTGTACCTGATTTGGAAACTATTCCTACACGACCCTTTACAAAAACAAAACCAGGCATGATACCTACCTTACATTCTCCAGCAGTAATTACGCCTGGGCAATTGGGCCCTACTAATCTGGTATTTTTTCCGAGTAGATAGTTTTTGACTTTTACCATGTCCTGTACGGGTATTCCCTCGGTAATACAAACTACTAATTCAATACCTGCTTCAGCGGCTTCCATAATGGCATCAGCTGCAAATGCGGGGGGTACAAAAATGATACTAACGTTTGCACCCGTTACTTTAACCCCATCAGCTACTGAGTTGAATACAGGCCGATCTAAGTGTAGTGTTCCCCCTTTACCTGGCGTTACACCACCCACAACCTGGGTTCCATACTCAATCATTTGGGTGGCATGAAATGTACCTTCGGTACCCGTAAAACCCTGAACCAGGATTTTAGAATTTTTAGAAATCAGGGTGCTCATAATAATGGTCTAAAAGTTGCCGCAAAGGTAGGGAAATGTGCTCAGGGTCTGGTCATTTGGTCCATGTCTCTTTCATTGGGGATTTTGCCTGTTTCTTCCAGCATACGCATGTCTTTAGCATCTCTCAAAAACTCAGAAGCAAAGATGAAATCGTTTAACCGTTGATTCTTGCTAAATATGATTTCTTTTCGGGTGCCTTCCCATTCTTTTTTACCTTGGTACATGTATAAAATATAGTCCCCAATTTCCATTACACTATTCATATCATGGGTGTTGATTACTGTTGTAATCTGATATTCCAAGGTCAAATCACGAATCAATTTATCAATAACCAGCGAAGTTTGGGGATCCAGTCCTGAATTGGGCTCGTCACAAAAAAGATACTTAGGATTTAGTACAATAGCGCGTGCAAGGGCTACTCGCTTTTTCATACCTCCGCTGAGTTCTGCCGGATATTTTTTATTGACACCTGGCAAATTCACTCGATCTAAGACGGTGTTGACTCTTTTTAATTTTTCACCCGTAGTATCTTTCGTGAACATATTGAGAGGAAACATAATATTTTCCTCAACGGTCAGTGAGTCAAATAAAGCTGACCCTTGAAATAACATTCCTATTTCTTTCCGGATCATAGTTTTTGACTCGGTGTCCATTGCGGTGAAACTATTGCCGTTGTAATAAATAGATCCCTGATCAGGTTGTAGTAATCCTACCATGCATTTCATCAACACAGTTTTTCCGCTGCCACTGGCACCAATGATCAGATTACAACGCCCGGCTTCCATCTGCGCACTGACCTCTTCGATTACCACTTTATCGCCAAACTTTTTTTGTATGTTTTTTACTTCAATCATGGTTGTTAGAGTAGCAAAGCGGAAAGTATATAATCAGCAAAAAGAATTAAGACACAACTAACCACTACGGCTTTAGTACTGGCATTACCAATTTCCAATGCACCCCCTCGTACATGATAGCCATAAAAAGCGGGAATGCTTGATAGGATAAATGCAAAGACATACGATTTAGTCAAGGCAAAAAATACATTGTAGGGTAGAAAATCAGACATCAAACCTTTATCGAATAAGTTTGGCGAGATGATTCCGGATGCTGTTCCCGCTAAACGACCTCCCCAAATTCCTAATGCCATTGCAATTATAACCAATAATGGTATCATCAGCAGGGCTGCAATTATTTTAGGTAGGATTAAATATGTTTTGGTATTGATTCCCATTATTTCTAAGGCATCTATCTGCTCACTCACCCGCATATTACCTAACTCACTGGCAATTCTACTTCCTGCCACGCCTGCTAATACTACACAAACTAAGGTGGGGGCAAATTCAAGAATCACTGTATCTCTGACAATTTGTGCAATGGTTGATATGGGTATAAGTGGACTTACTAGTTGGTATGCTGTTTGAATAGTGGATACAGCTCCAATAAAAACTGAAATAATAGTTACAATACCCAGGGATCCAAAGCCAATTTCTGTACACTGACGCATGAGTTCCTTCCAATACATTTGCCGGTTCTCTAATTTTTTTAACATGCCTTTTAGCATGAGTAAAAAACGGCCGATGTCAGAAAGTAAAGTCATAATGCTATCAACTTATTTTTTAAAACGTTTCCACCAACGAGATTTCTTAACAATTTCCTCGGAGTTAGTAGACTTGCATTTTAACTGGGCATCCACAATGGAAATGGCAGCCATGTTTACAATACTTCGGATAGAACTGCCTAATTGTAAAATGTGTACAGGTTTTTTCAGCCCCAGCAAAATTGGTCCAACGGCATCCGCTGTTCCCAGCTCTTTCATAAGGTTGTAGGCTATATTTCCGGCAGAAAGATTGGGGAATATTAATGTGTACACATCTTGATCAGCTAATTCGCTAAACGGATAATTTTCCTGCATCAATTCTTTGTTGAAAGCCAAGCTTGCTTGCATTTCTCCGTCAACTACCAGCGATGGCGCCTTCTCTTTTATTATTTTTCTTGCTTTGGCAACTAGTTTTGCTTCCGGGGAATTACTGCTTCCAAAATTAGAGTAGCTCAACAATGCTATACGGGGTGTAATATTGAATTGGCGAATCTCTTTGGCAGCTAACAAGGTAATTTCTGCCAACTCCTCGGCTGTTGGATGAAAATTAACAGTAGTGTCTGCTAAAAAAATAGGACCTCTCTTAGTAAGCATCATATACATGCCTGCAATTTTACTAACGCCCTCCTCCATTCCAATGATTTGAATAGCGGGTCTGATTGTGTCCGGGTAATTTTTAGTCAATCCCGAAATCATTGCATCTGCATCTCCGCATTCAACCATCATACAACCATAGTGGTTGCGATCTTTCATTATTTTTTTTGCCTCAGACGCATTAAAGCCTTTACGGCCCATTCTTGTCAATAAAAGTTCGGCATATTGGTTTCTCTTTTCTTCCGTGGCATCGCTGCGCGGATCAAAGATGGGTAAACTGTCCAGCTCCACTGCATTCTCCTCGGCTATTTTCTTGATTTTATCTTCATTACCTAATAGAATGGGAAAGCCTATGCCCTCATCAAATACTATTTGTGCAGCCTTTAATACTTTAGGATTGTCTGCCTCGGCAAATACAATACGTTTTGGATTTTTACGTGCTTTACTACCAATGGCACGCATTACCTGATTGTCAAGCCCCAGTCGTTTATTTAATTCTTGTCTGTAACGGTCCCAATCTTGTATGGGGGCCTTAGCCACTCCACTCTCCATAGCTGCTTTAGCAACGGCGGGTGCAACGCTGGCTAACAACCGTGGATCCAATGGTTTTGGAATAATATAATTAGGTCCAAAACATATATTGGATTCATTATAGGCCATGTTAACAATATCAGGTACTGGAGATTTAGTTAGTTCCGCGAGTGCCTTCACAGCAGCTAATTTCATTGCTTCATTAATAGTACTGGCTCTCACATCTAATGCTCCTCTGAAAATGTAGGGGAATCCCAACACGTTATTTACTTGATTTGGATAGTCACTTCTTCCAGTGGCCATGATAATATCCTTACGCGCTTCTGTAGCCTCCTCCCAGCTAATTTCTGGGTCAGGGTTGGCCATTGCAAACACAATAGAATTTTTAGCCATGCTCTTAATCATCTCTTTATTGAGCAAGCCTCCTTTACTTAGGCCAATAAATACATCCGCATCTTTCAATGCTTCAGCCAGCGACAAATTTTTCCCCTTAGCAAGAAATTCTTTTTTAAGTTCATCTAAGTCATTCCGACTTTCATGTACCAAGCCTTTTGAGTCATATACCCAAAAATTTTCTCGCTTGGCACCTAACGCAACATATAATTTCATGCAAGCCACCGCTGCGGCACCGGCTCCGCTCACCACAAATCTTAATTTATCCATTCGCTTTTTCTGTAGCTCACAAGCATTGAGTAATGCAGCCGCACTGATGATGGCTGTACCGTGCTGATCGTCGTGCATAATGGGAATCCGCATTTCCTCTTTCAGGCGTTTCTCAATGTAGAAACACTCCGGCGCTTTGATGTCTTCTAGATTGATGCCACCAAATGTGGGCTCAAGTGCTTTTACTATCTCTACAAATTTTGCGGGATCTTTTTCATTGATCTCAATGTCAAATACATCGATATCTGCAAATATTTTGAAAAGTACCCCTTTCCCTTCCATTACAGGTTTGCCAGCTTCGGGTCCAATATCGCCAAGTCCAAGCACTGCAGTTCCATTACTAATAACTGCCACTAAATTTCCTTTGGCAGTATATTTATAAACATCATCAGGATTTGCAGCAATTTCCAAGCAGGGCGAGGCTACACCTGGTGAATAAGCCAGCGATAAATCTCGTTGTGTTTTTGCTTCTTTGGTGGGGACTACTTCAATTTTTCCGGGCCTTCCTTTTGCATGATACTCCAAGGCCTGTTGCTTACGTAGATCACTAGCCATTTGTTGATATTAGTTTTAGATCCAGCAAAAACTGGATGGATTTGTAAAGGTAGGGCAAAATAATAGCCCATGTTCATTGAGGATGGAGTGTGTTAACTTGTGGGATTCACTGTTACGGCCAGCCAAGCCAGCAGTCCTGCTCCCTGTTCAAGGGCAGATTCATCCACATCAAATTTTGAAGTATGAACGCCGTGTGTAATTCCTTTCTCAGTATTGCGGGTTCCTAGCCTAAAAAAGCAATCAGGAATTTCTTGTGCATAAAATCCAAAATCTTCAGCGCCCATTCTGATTTCTGTTTCTGCTACATTCGGCTCGCCTAAAAATGTGCAGGCTAGTTGCTGTGCCTGTTTAGTTAAGTTGATTTCATTAATAACGCAAGGATATCCAATATCAATGTGTAAGTCAGCCTTGCCTCCCATTGATTCCACTAACTGTTCTGTTGTTTTTTTGATTAGTTCATGTGCCTCAAAGCGCCATTTTTCATTTAGCGCTCTAAATGTCCCCATCAATTTAACTTGATCAGGGATGACATTAGTGGTATTGCCTCCTTGTATAGATGTGATAGATAGTACCGAGGGATTAAAAGGATCATTTCTTCGACTAATCACTTGTTGTAAGGCTGTGATTAATTGGGCGCTGATTAGTATTGGGTCGATGACAGCCTGCGGGGAGGCCGCGTGCCCACCTTTGCCATGAACCGTTATATAAATTTCATCGGCACTTGCCATAACTTTTCCACCACGAAAACTAACTTTTCCAGCTTCGAGTGCGGTGTGAACATGTAAAGCAAAAATGGCAGTAGGTCGGGGGTTCTCCAACACACCTTCTTTAATGAGTAGTGAAGCACCGCCTGGATTTTTTTCTTCTCCCGGCTGAAAAATTAGTTTGATGGTGCCCTCCCAATGCTCTTTTGTCTCTACTAAAATTTTTGCTGCACCCAATAAGCAAGCGGTATGTACGTCATGTCCACAAGCGTGCATGATGCCTGGCTTGCAAGATTGGTAGGATGTATTGTTTTCCTCCTGAATTGGCAGCGCATCCAGGTCTGCACGAAGTGCAATTATTTTTTTATGGGGGTTATTGCCTTTTATTAAACCAATTACACCTGTTCCGGCCATTACCTGAAATGGAATTCCCCACTCACTTAATTTATCCTGTACAAACTTAGCTGTTTCAAATTCCTGATAGCTTAGCTCAGGATGTTGATGAAGGTGACGTCTCCAGTTTATTAATTCAGGCAAATAAGCTTTTGCTAATTGCTGTATCCTTGCTTGCATAGCACAAAAATAAGTTGTTCAGGGCTAGCCTAATCAGTCTTGTTCCAGTTGATCTTCCTCTCCAGGCAATCTTAGTTTAACTTCAATGATGTCGTTGATGATAAAGACTCCTTTTGGAAATAGTAGCTCTAATCTTCGCTGGTAAAGCTCGGCTTCTTTTCGATCTTTAAAATTACCTGCCTTTACTTTATAATAAGGCGATTGATGAAAGAGATAGGCTTTGAGCTCTGGAAAATAGGAATATACTTTTGTTTTTGCTGCTAGCGCTTCCTCACGTAGTGTAGTGCTAATGACTAATAGTCTAAAACCTTTATCCTGCCTTCTGGCATTACGGCTAGTTTCCTCGTTTATTTGGATTTGTTTCCTTATCAGGCCGTCAATGCGTTGGTCTTTTATTACAGACACGGTAGCAGTATCTCTTTTTGTAATGAATATACTATCCTGCGCTGCAGCAGAAAATATGATTGAGAGTAACCAGACGCCAACTAAAAGAGAGGAACGAAACATATAACAAAGATAGCGGCTTTAATAGGCGCCCCCGCTTCCGGCAATTGTTTGAATCGGATGCCAAGTAGTTTTTATTTCTTGCAAATCCATGATCAAGTAGGGGGATTGTCCTCCGGCACGCAGCAGCTGTTGGGTATTCCATCTAAACATTCGCTTCACATGTCCTGCACCATTTTCCTGAATTTTTTGCCAATCAGGTTTCTCTTGATCAAAACAAACAATTGCATTTATGTCCATATGTGTACTAATCCAATCAGTCAACTCTTGTTGATAGCCTGTTAAGATATTGACCACCCCATTGGGTACATCTGCGCTATGTAAGACTTCGGCAAAGCTCACTGCTGCGAGGGGCTTTTCTTGGTCGGCAAGTATTAAACAAGTATTTCCTCCTGCAATACAGGGGGCCATTAAGGATATTACTCCTAGTAAGGGGGCATTGGTGGGAGCTAGCATACCTACCACACCCATGGACTCAGGAACAGAAAAATTATAATGTGCAGAGGCTACCGGATTTACAGAACTGAAAAGCGCCTGATATTTATCACACCAACCTGCGTAATAGATAAGTCGGTCAATAGAAAGGTTGATTTCTCGCGTGGCAACTGTTGCGGTGTATCCTTGCGCCATCAGTTCGTCTTTCAGTTGCTTTTTTCTTCCCTCCAACATTTCTGCAATCCTGTATAAAATTTGTCCTCTGTTAAAGCCACTGCGATTATTCCATCCACCCCAGGCAGATCGGGCAGCGCTAACCGCATCTCTTACATCTTTCCGAGAAGACTGGCAGGCATTAGCGATAGTTTTTCCAACGCTATTTTTAATTGCGTAACTCCGTCCAGATTCTGTACGGGGAAACTGACCTCCAATATATATTTTGTAGGTTTTCCAAATTGCTAATCTTGATTGCTGCGTCATGATTTTGTTTTTAACTCAATTGAACATAGGGGTGTAGACCCTGTAATCCTCCTTCTCTGCCAAAGCCACTTTCTTTATATCCTCCAAAGGGGGAAGTAGGATCAAATAAATGATAGGTATTGGCCCAAATCACGCCCGCCCGAATTCGTTTAGACAAGTTGAAAATTCGAGCTCCTTTATCTGTCCAAATTCCTGCACTTAATCCATAAGGAGAATTGTTTGCTTTTTCAATCACTTCATCATCGGTTCGGAAAGTCAATATGCTAAGCACAGGTCCAAAAATTTCTTCTTTTGCAATTCGATTACTCTGGGCAACATTGGTAAATAGAGTAGGTCTGCAGAAAAATCCTTTTTTGGGAAGCACGCAATCAGTTTCGAAAAAAGTGGCACCCTCGGCTTTTCCAATTTTTATATAGGCCTGAATGGTTTTTAATTGTTGGGCTGAGTTTATAGCCCCAATGTCCGTATTCTTATCCATGGGATCACCCACTAGAAGCGTTCCGATGCGATCTTTTAATTTTTGAATGAACTTTTTTGCAATCGATTCTTGTACATACAAGCGAGAGCCGGCGCAACAAACATGTCCTTGATTAAAAAATATTCCATTTACCACACCTTCTACAGCTTGGTCAATGGGGGCATCCTCAAAAATTATATTAGCCCCCTTTCCCCCTAATTCCAGGGTTAATTTTTTTTGACTCCCTGCCAACGTGTGCTGGATTATTTTACCAACTTCGGTGGAACCGGTGAAAGCAATTTTGTTAACATCATTATGCTTGGTTAACCAAGCGCCAGTTTGACCATCTCCAGTAATAATATTGACAACTCCGGGTGGCAGCTCTGCTTCTTGAATGATTTCAGCCAGTTTCAAAGTAGTTAGTGAGGTGGTCTCCGCAGGTTTTAATACAACAGTATTCCCTGTGGCTAATGCTGGGGCAATTTTCCATGCCGCCATCAGCAATGGGAAATTCCAAGGTGTGATTTGCCCCGCTACACCTAAGGAATTTGCTTTTTTATTTGGAAATGCAAAATCTAACTTATCGGCCCAGCCTGCGTAATAAAAAAAATGGTTGGCTGCAGTAGGGATATCAAAATCACGGCTTTCTCTAATAGGCTTGCCACCATCCAATGTTTCAGTGACAGCTAATTCACGTGCTCTTTCTTGCATGATTCTTGCAATCCTGAAAATATATTTACCTCTTTCTGTGGGTGAAATTTTCTTCCAATATTTTTCATAGGCCTGCTTGGCAGCTTGTACGGCTTTATTTACATCTGTTTCATTAGCTGTTGCAATCTCACTCAATTTTTCCTCAGTGGCTGGGTTGATGCTGTTGAAATAGGTGCCACTGGAAGGCTTTTGCCATTTTCCATTTATAAAAAGCGCATACCTGCCAGCAATGGCTGCTGGTTGTTTGCTCTCCGGTGCCGGGGAATATTCCCATTTTTTTTTCTTAGCCATATATCTTTTTAATCAATTGAAAAGTAATTCGGCGATTGATAATTACCAGCTTTTTCTTTTGCAACTTGCATCAGTACATCATTGGCTAGACTGCTGGCGCCAAAACGAAACCAATGTTTGTCTAGCCAAACATCTCCCAATGTTTCTTTGACCATTACTAAATAGTGTAGCGCCAATTTTGATTTTGAAATTCCTCCAGCAGGCTTCATGCCTACTTTCTTACCTGTTTTCTGGAAGTGGTCACGTATAGTCTCCAACATTACCAAGGTAACAGGAAGAGTGGCAGCTGGTTGAATTTTCCCTGTTGATGTTTTAATAAAATCAGCACCCGCAGCTATTGCAATGGTGCTTGCTTTTCTCACCTGATCCAAGGTGCCTAGTTCGCCCGTTTCCAAAATAACTTTGAGCCGGGCTTTATCACAGGCTGCTTTTACGGCAGCAATTTCATCAAAAACATAAGCGTATTCTCCAGCATGAAATTTTCCCCGGCTAATTACCATGTCTACTTCATCTGCGCCTTGCTCCACCGCCAGTCGTGTATCAGCCAGTTTTATTCGAAGTGAGGATTGACCGCTGGGAAATGCGGTAGCAACTGAGGCCACATTAATCTTGGTTCCCTCCAATGCTTTCTTGGCAACGCTAACCATCGAGGGATAAACACATATAGCAGCAACAGTGGGGAGCCCAGGTATATGATCGTGTAGATGTTTGGCTTTGGTACACAGTTGGTTAACTTTCCCTGGCGTGTCTTTCCCCTCCAACGTAGTAAGATCAATCATACTGAGTACCAGCTCCAGCCCCTGCATTTTACTGGGACCTTTAATACTTCTTTTAGTAAAACGAACGGATCTTTCCTCTACACCGGTTTGTTCTACAGGAGGATGATTGAGAATCTGTGGGTTTAATACAGGTTTTTTAACAGTCATCAAATTGAAGCCTTTAGTAGGTTAAAAGTAAAACTAATTACCTATCATTGTTGTCCGTAATTTTTATTTCAATTAAAACTCTGGCTATGCGATTTTACAAGCTATTTATCTGGATGTTGCTGTTGTCAGCCACGTATGCTGTCCAGGGGCAACCCACTTTTCCTGAAAATGGAGTGGCTGATCCCCGCTCAGGTTTTTTTGTATTCACCCATGCAACTATTGTAAAAGATGCAGGTAACACATTGCAAGATGCTACACTAGTAATTCGCGATGGCCGCATTTTAGCTATTGGTTCAGGATTGTCTGTACCAGTAGGGGCAGTTGAAATAGATTGTAAGGGCAAATTTATTTATCCTTCTTTTATTGACTTGTACGCGGATTATGGTATCCCATCTTCACAGCAGCGGCCAGCCGGTCAGCCTTTTGATTTTTTTCGTAGTGCACAACTAGAAACAAACCAGAAAGGGCCTTACGGTTGGAATCAAGCTATACGAAGCGAGCAACAGGCACATACTGTATTTACTTCCGATGAGAACAAGGCCAAGGCTTTGCGTGAGTTAGGTTTTGGAACAGTGCTAAGTCATATTCGTGATGGAATTGCGCGTGGCACAGGTACACTGGTAACGCTGGCAAATGAAAAAGAGAATTTGATTATTCTCAAGGACAGAGCTACTGCACATTATTCTTTTAATAAAGGGAGCTCTACACAAAGCTATCCCAGTTCCATGATGGGTAATATTTCCTTGCTGCGTCAAACTTACCTGGATGCACAATGGTATAAATCTCAACCCCAGGAAGAAGGATATAACCTGACATTAAAAACATGGAACGAAAATCAATCATTGCCGCAGATTTTTGAGGCCAATGACAAATGGAATGATTTGCGGGCCTCTAGAATAGGAAAAGAATTTGGCGTACAGTTCATATTGAAAGCCGGGCAAAATGAATACCAACGAATCAGTGAGATGAAGGGCTTGGGCACGTCCTTTATTCTTCCGTTAAATTTCCCAGCAGCTCAGGATGTTGAAGATCCAGCAGAGGCTCGTTTCGTAGCACTCAATGATATGAAGCATTGGGAGTTGGCGCCCTCACAGCCTGCAGCTTTTGAAAAAGCCGGGATTCCCTTTGCCTTGACAACAGCAGATTTATCCAGTGTAAGTCAGTTTGCACGCAACCTGCAAAAAGCAAGAGAATATGGACTATCTGATACTAAAATTATTGAGGCACTTACTAAAACCCCTGCAGAAATCCTAGGTGTTTATGATAGAGTGGGTAGTTTGGAAAAAGGTAAGTTGGCTAATTTTTTAATTACTACCGGTCCTCTATTCCAAGATAAAACTGTCTTATTACAGAATTGGATTCAGGGTATTAAATATGCAATCAAGGAAGATGCAGGAAATGTAGCAGGAACCTACCAGTTAGTAGTTAATACACAAGGGGGTAAAGAAAACTATACATTAGAAGTTAAATCTGCAGGTGCCGCAACTTTATATGCAAAGGATACCTTGCTTTCGCGTTTTAACTTTGATGGCAAGCAATTAAAAATATATTATGCACCCGCCCCGGTTAGACAACGTCCAACAATGGACAGCACACGTGCAAGAGGCGCGGGTATGGGTGCTCGTTTCTCGGGAATGGCAGAGCAGCCATTACCATTAACGGCCACTAGATTGAGCGGTGTTGCCAATGGGAATGAATGGAATGGGGTAGGCTCTGATTCATTGGGCAATCCATTAACCTGGACTGCCACCTTGGTTAAGCAAGGGGCCATTACAATCGATAGTGTTCGTAAAAAGGACTTGCCTGCTGTGGGCAAAGTAGTTTATCCGTTTTTGCCATTTGGTTGGGAGGAAGGGCAGCAACCCAAATCAGAAACAATCCTGATACGAAATGCAACCGTATGGACAAATGAGGCACAGGGAGTGATCAAGAATGCAGATGTTTTATTAAAAGATGGAAAAATTGCAGCTGTTGGCCAAGGTCTTGCAGCGCCCACCGATGCGAATGTGATTGATGGAACCGGTAAACATGTTACGGCTGGTATTATCGATGAACATTCCCATATTGCTGCTGCTTCCATTAATGAGGGCGGCCAATCGGTAACATCTGAAGTTCGTATTAGTGATAATTTAAATCCAGATGATATTAATATCTATCGTCAACTTAGTGGAGGTGTTACTACCTCACACATTTTGCATGGCTCTGCAAACGTTATTGGCGGCCAAACGCAATTGATCAAGCTACGTTGGGGTGCCAATGATGAAGGGTTGAAGTTTGCAAATTGGCCCGGTCAAATCAAATTTGCATTAGGAGAAAATGTCAAACGTTCCGCCTCTCCCAATGGAAATAATCGCTATCCTGATACGCGTATGGGAGTAGAGCAGGTATCGATTGATGCTTTTACGCGCGCAAAAGATTACCAAAAGCAATGGCAGGATTTTGAAACTGCTCGCAAGGCCTTTGAGGCAAGTAAGAATAAAAAATTATTGACTGCACCAGTTGCACCTCGTCGTGATTTAGAATTAGACGCGCTGGTAGAAATTTTAGAAAAACGCCGATTCATTACTTGTCACTCGTATGTTCAAAGTGAAATTAATGGTGCCATGGAAGTAGCCAATAAAATGGGCTACACCGTGAATACATTTACGCATATTCTAGAAGGGTACAAGGTGGCGGATAAAATGAAAGAACATGGATCCTTTGCGTCCACCTTTTCTGATTGGTGGGCCTATAAAATGGAAGTAGAGGATGCTATTCCTTACAATGCTGCCATCATGCACAAGGTTGGATTAACGGTGGCCATCAATTCTGATGATGCAGAGATGGCACGTCGCCTGAACCAGGAAGCTGCTAAAGTGGTGAAATACGGTGGTGTCACAGAGGAAGAAGCGCTCAAAATGGTGACGCTGAATCCTGCAAAAATGTTACATGTTGCTGATCGCGTAGGTAGTTTATTACCCGGAAAGGATGCCGATGTAGTAGTATGGAGTGATCATCCACTGAGCATTTATGCTAAGTCCTTGTATACAATCGTGGATGGAACCATTTACTTTGATAGAAAGAAAGATGAAGAGTTGCAACAAAAAGTGGACCAAGAGAGAACAAGACTAGTGCGCAAGATGAATGGCGAAAAAAGAAGTGGTGCTCCTGTTATTCCTGCACAACCGAGCTATCAGCTGATGCACAGTTGTCATGATCACGGACACAGCCATGGTTTACTGGTAATTGATATTGAATAATTGAAATTGAAAAAAGCAGTCTTATGCAAAAGATAATTGTAAGTGCACTTTTAACAGCTTCTTTATCCTGTTTACAGGCACAAGAAACCGTATTACCTGCTAAAGAGCAGAAGGGTAGTTTTTATTTAACGAATGCTACTATTCATATTGGAAATGGTAAAGTGGTTCAAAAAGGCACTATTAAGGTGACCAATGGCAAAATTGAAGCGGTAGGGGATAATATATCTGTACCTGCTGGTGCAGATAATGTCACTGATTTGAAAGGACAGGACCTTTATCCTGGGTTAATCCTACCCACCAGTACATTGGGGCTTATTGAAATCAGTTCTGTGCGTGCTACACAAGATGCGCGAGAAATTGGTGAGTTAAATCCCAGTGTTCGTTCTATTGTAGCTTATAATTCTGACTCTAAAGTAATCAACACCCTGCGTTCAAATGGAATTTTGCTGGCGAATGTGGTCCCACAGGGAAATTTTGTTGCCGGTACATCCTCTGTTGTACAATTGGATGCCTGGAATTGGGAAGATGCTGCTTACAAGACTGATGCAGGTTTACATGTTTATATGCCTTCTTTACTTCCTCGTCCAAGTTTTGGTGGCCGTGGGGGTGGATTTGGAATGGGAAATTTTGGTGGACAAGGTGGTGATCCTGTGAAAGAGGGGTTGGAAAAAATGGAGGGGTTAAAAGCATTTTTTCGCGAGGCAAAGGCTTACCAGTCATTAACAGATCGGAAAGCTACCAACTTGAAGTTTGAGGCTGTGAAAGGGTTATTTGAAAAAAAGCAAAAATTATATATGCATGCCACAACTGCTAAGCAAATTTTAGTGGCACTTGATTTTGTAAAAGAATTTGGTTTTGAAATGGTAATAGTGGGAGGCAGTGAAAGTTATCAGGTTGCAGACCTATTAAAGCAGCATGATGTTTCAGTGATTTTACAGCAACCACATAGTTTGCCTACTGCAGGAGATGATGATGTAGATCAGCCTTACAAAACTGCGGCGCAGTTAAAAAAAGCCGGTGTATTATTTTCCATTTCTGATGATGATAGTCAAACGCGTGGAAGAAATTTGGCGTTTAATGCAGGTACAGCAGCTGCCTATGGTTTAGATAAGGAAGAAGCGTTGGCGGCTATTACACTAAATGCGGCACGTATTATGGGTGTAGCTGATAAAACAGGCAGTATTGAGATAGGAAAAGATGCAAATATTGTGGTGAGCAGTGGTGATCTTCTAGACATGCGTAACAGCAATGTGACAGCAGCTTACATACAAGGAAGAAAAATTGATCTGACTGATAAGCACAAGTTACTCAGCGATCGATTTGAGCAGAAATACGAACTGAAAGCACCTCGGAAAGGATTTTAATTACAAATCTCTTCCGTGGCATTGCTTGAACTTCTTGCCGCTTCCACAGGGGCATGGATCGTTTCTTCCAATTTTTGGTCCAGTTGTTACAGGAGTGGGTTTGTCTTGCTCATTGGCTGCATAATCTTGTCCGGCATTTTCAACGTCCTCTTTGTTGGCACGCATGCGACTCATGTCTGTGCGTTGCTGACGGCCCTCTTTTAATCCTGCTTCCTGCTGTTGAGCTGGCAGGGTAGCATGACAAAGAAAGTTGACAATATTACGATTGACGTCTGCATTCATGTTGCGGAACAACTGATAAGCCTCCATTTTGTAAATCACCAACGGATCTTTTTGTTCGAGGTAAGCCGTTTGGACACTTTGCTTCAGGTCATCCATAGAACGTAGATGCTCTTTCCAGTTTTCATCTATAACGGCCAGTGTCACTGAGCGCTCTAGGGCTTGCGAAAGTTCAACACCCTTTGAGTCCAGCGTTTTAGCTAGATTGGCCAATACGTTATACCCTTTACGACCATCTGTAAATGGAACAATAACATTTTCAATATTGGCTCCTTGTGTTAATCGGATATTTTTAAAAACAGGGATTGCTTGTTTTTCTATTTCTTCTTTGTGTTGGTTATAGCTGGTTATGGCTTCTTGATACAACCGGTCT
>Ga0169931_10005387_pt1 | contig 19496 bp, 20 predicted proteins | sample Kivu_15m_20L_FD_129675 | JGI IMG/M metagenome (GOLD analysis project Ga0169931, IMG submission 129675) | Freshwater microbial communities from Lake Kivu, Western Province, Rwanda to study Microbial Dark Matter (Phase II) - Kivu_15m_20L... | ecosystem: Environmental > Aquatic > Freshwater > Lake... | reverse complement strand
TCGAGCTTGTACAGCAACCACTCATCGATGCGAAAGTCACGATGGAACCACATCGCGTGATCGATGCTCGCCATCATCAAACCACTGTCGCCAATGGCATCGGAGTGCGGCCGCGTCGCCGTCGAAAGCAAGCCGAAATCTGACATGTAGGCGAGCAAACAACGATGCAGACGCGAATCATCGGGCAGGCGATCGACGAGCTTGAACCAAACATGCTGCAGGGGCGGCCCTGCCTCGGGGCGAATCAAATTCACGCACTCGACCGGGCGCATCTGAAACGGTCGCTCGCGAGCGAGGTACTGCTGCGTTTTCTCAGGCAACTTAGCGGCCATGTCGGGTGTGGGCCGGTCCCAATCGAGCAAGTCGTCGGGCGGTGGAACCTCGGGCATGGCGACTTGATGATCGAAGCCTTCTTCGGGTCTTTGGAACGAGGCCGAAAAAGTGAAGATCTGCTGCCCGTTCTGTATGGCGATGACCCGGCGCGAAGAAAAGGAATGTCCGTCACGACTGCGATCGACCTGATAGACGATGGGTAGGTTGAAGTCCCCGCGCCGCAGAAAATAGGCATGCAACGAGTGCACGACGAGCTCAGACGGCAATGTCGAACTTGCCGCCATCAGCGCTTGCCCGAGCACTTGACCGCCGTAGACCTGCGGGCTGCCGATGTCGCGACTTTCGCCCCTGAAGAGATTGACCTCGAGCCGCTCGAGCTCGAATTGTGTGAGCAGATCAGCGAGACGACGATCCATGGGTCAGGCCACTCCGAGCCGTTTCTGCATCACGGGGCTGGTCGTGGTGTATTGCAGGAACTGTTTCTTTTCCGGATAGAGCCACGACTGAATACCAAACGCGGCCAAGGCTGCTTCGTGGAACCCAGAGAGAATCAATTTCTTTTTGCCGGGATAGGTGTTGATGTCACCGACCGCAAAAATACCGGGCACACTGGTTTGAAACTTTTCGGTGTCGACCTTCAAGGCTTTACGTTCGAGTTCAAGCCCCCACTCGGCCACCGGCCCGAGCTTGGGGTGCAAACCGAAAAAAGCGAAGACGTGATCGGCAGGCAGGTCATGTAGCGTGCCGTCTTTTGCCTTGACGCGCACACCGGCGAACTGCTCACCGTCGCGCAAGATGTCCTCAGCCAAGCCTTCAATGAACCGCAGCTTGCCGGCGGCTTCAAGCTCACGCATACGAGCTACGGAGGCCGGTGCGGCACGGAACTCATCCCGACGATGCACCAGCGTGAGTGACGGCACCGTCTCTGCAAACTCAATCGCCCAGTCGAGCGCCGAATCACCGCCCCCGAAAATCACCAGACGCTGCGCGCGGTACGTATCGGCTTGTTTGACGCGATAGTGAATGCGAGTGCCCTCAAAAGCTTCCGATCCTGGTACGCCGAGACGACGCGGCTGAAACGAGCCGACACCGGCCGCGATGACGATGGCGCCGGCATCAAAACGCGTGCCCTTCGACGTTGCGACATCGAAACGGCGATCGGCGCGCGGCGTGACTTCGAGCACCTCTTCACCGAGATGAAAAGTTGGCTCGAACGGCTTGATCTGCTGCATCAGACGATCGACCAGCTCTTGGGCACCACACACTGGCAGCGCGGGGATGTCGTAGATCGGTTTATCGGGATAAAGCTCGGTGCATTGACCGCCCGGATTTGGCAACGAATCGAGCAAGTGCGCGCGCATGCCAAGCAGACCGAGTTCAAACACCTGGAACAGCCCACACGGGCCGGCACCAATGATGAGCGCTTCGGTTTTGATCGAATCTGTCACGTGAGCTCCCGGGCGAAAAGACGGCAGAAAACGGCTAAAGTTTAGCAGACCAACATCTTCCCGCTCTCGAGTGACCCGCCGTATGACCACAAATGAACAACTGACCACACGACGCCGCGCGGCGATCCCGCGTGGCCTTGGGCAATCTCTAGAGGTCTTTGCGGCCCGCGCCAGCAATGCTGAGATTTGGGATGTCGAGGGGCGGCGCTACATCGATTTCGCGAGCGGCATTGCCGTGCTCAACACCGGACACCGGCACCCGAAGGTGATGGCGGCCGTCACGCAGCAGCTCACGGCGTTCTCGCATGCCTGTTTTCAAGTGACGCCCTACGCCAACTACGTCGAGTTGACTGAAAGACTGAACGCGCTCATGCCCGGGCCTGGACCCAATAAAACATTGCTGCTCACGAGTGGCGCCGAAGCGGTCGAGAACGCCATCAAGATCGCGCGACACCACACCGGTCGCTCCGGCGTCATTGCTTTCAGCGGTGGCTTTCACGGTCGAACACTTGCCTGCATGAGTCTCACCGGCAAGGTGCAACCCTATAAGGCGGGCTTCGGAGCAATGCTACCCGAGGTCTTCCACGCGCCCTTCCCCATGCCTTACCACGGCATCTCGAGCGAGCAGGCCTTAAAGGCGCTGCAGCAGCTGTTCAAAGCCGACATCGATCCGTCTCGCGTGGCCGCCATCATCGTCGAGCCCGTGCAAGGCGAAGGCGGTTTCTACGTGGCACCACCCGAGTTTCTGCAGGCGCTGCGCACGCTCTGCGATCAACACGGCATCGTATTCATCGTCGATGAAATCCAGACCGGATTTGCGCGCACCGGTCGCCTGTTTGCCATCGAACACGCCGGTGTCAGCCCCGATCTTATGACCGTAGCCAAGAGCCTCGCCGGCGGCTTGCCGCTATCGGCGGTGATCGGTCGGGCCAACATCATGGACTCACCGGCTGTCGGTGGACTCGGCGGCACTTATGCGGGCTCGCCACTCGGCTGTGCCGCTGCGCTTGCCGTGCTCGAGGTCATTCACGAAGAAAAGCTTTGCGAGCGCGCCGTGCACATCGGTGAGAAGGTCAGCGCATACCTGCAACGACTGCAGCAGCGCTTCACCTGCATCGGCGAGGTTCGCGGTCAGGGCGCAATGATCGCGATGGAGCTCGTCAAAAACAGCGATCCACAGCAACCCGACTCAGAGCTCACTCGAGCGCTGGTTCAGGCGGCCGGTCGGCGCGGGCTCGTGCTGCTCTCCTGCGGCATCTATGCCAACGTCATCCGATTTTTGATGCCGCTCACGATCGAAGATGAAGTGCTCGCCGAAGGACTCGGCTTGCTCGAAGCCGCTCTCGATGAGGCGCTGCAGCCCGTCACCTAAGCGCGCAACACAGACGCACTACGACGACGCACTACGACGACGCTCTGCGACGACGCGCTAGGCGCGACCGACGTTGGAATCGTTTGGGCTGTGGTAATACTCGCTCTCTTGCGAGAGCTGCTTGATCAAGCGCTGCAGCTCGGCCATACGGCCCTCGGCGGTGCTCACCGGCAGGCACTCGGTGCAGCGTGGGTCTTTGCAGGGCTGCCGCGAATACAACCAATACTGAATCGCGCCGGCCAACAAACCATCGGCGATGTCCCACACATCGGCGTCGCGATCACGGTCCGCAAGCTTGTTGCCAAGATCGACGGCATCGGTGAAGGCGAGATCGAAACTGCTGGCCGGGGCTTCCGGAAAGTCCTTGTCCATGCCTTGATTCTAGCTGAAGGCCACAATTTAACCGTACCGGCTCGCGTTACTCTGTAACAAAACTACTGTCCTGTTACGGCAACTTAATGTCCTTGACTGTGGAAAGTACCTAATATCCGGTCATCCTATTGATAGGATGTTTCGGCAAACGGGGACTGACAATGACGGCCGATGGCGGAATCACCCTAGAACCCAAAGCGATCGAGCTGCCCACTGTGGAGCAAGCCCGAGCGCGTTTTGACTCGATTTCAGATTTGCATGTCGGGGTGCTGCGCGCGCCTGAATACGTGCTCGCCCATTTCCACGAGAAATTTCCAGCACAGCATATCGCTGCATTCTGCGGCCTCAGCCGTTTCCAGTTCAGCCGCAGTTTTCACACGATTTTTGGCATCACGTTCCGCGAGTACATGCTGCGCTATCGCATCTTGGCCGCCTGTGAGCGGCTGCGGCATAGCGACATGCCCGTGACCCAGATCGCCTACGCGGTGGGTTTCCATGACGGGTCATACTTCGCCCGCATGTTCCGCCGCTACACCGGTCTGCTGCCCTCGCAGTATGCTCGGCTGCATGCCACTCAAGACGGACGACCACCCGCAGGCCCCTGAGGGAACTCTGAAGACGCGCCAGTTGTGGCGCATTGCAGGCGCCGGGTCGCTGTCCCGGTTGCGTTTAGTTGAAGAAGCCTTATCTCCACCCGGCCCTGGCGAAGTTCAGGTTGCCATCCACGCCGTCGGCGTGAACTTTGCCGATATCTTTGCCTGCCTCGGCCTCTATTCGGCCACACCACAGGGCAGTTTCGTCCCGGGATTGGAAGCCGCAGGCGTCGTAGTAGCCGTTGCGGCCGATGTCAGTGACTGGCGACCGGGCGATCGCGTCATCGTGCTCACGCGTTTTGGCGGCTATGCGAGCGCTCTTAACGTACCAGCCGCAACGCTTTGGCCAATACCTCTCGGTTGGTCTTACGCCGAAGCCGCGGCTTACCCGGTACAAGCTCTCACGGCTTGGTATGGCATAGAAAAACTCGGCAACGCTCGCCGCGACAGCGTCGTGCTTGTGCAATCAGCAGCAGGTGGCGTTGGCATTCATGCCATGCGCGCGCTGCTGCGACTCGGTGCCAAACCCGTGGCGGTCGTTGGCCGCAGCAGCAAGCGCCATTGGCTCATCAACGAATTCGGACTGCCCCCCGCCACGGTCGTACTGCGCGATGATCGGTATGCAGCGTCGCTGGATGCGGCCCTGCAACATTGGGCAGCGCGTGGCTTTGATCTCGTCTTCGATGCGGTCTACGGCAAGAGCTTCGCGCCGGCCTATGCACGCTTGGCGGCCGAGGGTCGCTATGTGCTCTATGGTGCCGCCGACTTCATGAATACGGGCGCTAGAGCTAACCCGCTCAAACTTTTATGGGGCTGGCTGCGTCGGCCCCGGCTCGATCCGCTCGCCATGATTCCGCAGAACCGCGGCCTGCTGGCCTTCAACCTGATCTGGCTGTGGGAGCAAGCCGAGCGGTTACCCGATGCCATGCGTGCCACACTAGCGCTGATCCCGGAACGCCCGACGATCGGCGCCTGCTATGCGTTCGACAATGCGCTCGCGGCGATGCAGAGCCTGCAATCGGGCAACACCACCGGCAAGTTGGTGCTGACCGTAACTCAACCCGACGAGCCGCAACCCGACGCGTAAGCCGCACCGCGGATCGTGACTGGGGCTACAATCAGCAGATCATGGCCGACCCTTCCCTTGCTGACCGTCCGAAGGCCAAATCCCTCCGACCGCTCGCCGCTCTTGCGCCCTTCCTGACACCCTATCGTGGCGTGCTCGCTGCGGCACTTGTCGCCTTGTTGCTCGCTTCCGCCTCGATGCTGGCCCTGCCACTCGCACTGCGCGGCCTCATCGACAAGGGCATGGCGGTGGGCAGCGCCGATACCATCAACATTTACTTCATCGCCTTCTTAGGGGCAGCGGTACTGTTCGGTGGTTTTGCGGCACTGCGTTTCTATCTCGTGACTTGGCTCGGTGAGCGCGTGGTCGCTGATCTGCGCGAGGCGGTGTATCGCAATGTGATCCGCATGGATCCGCAATTCTTTGAAGTGACCCGTACCGGCGAAGTGCTATCGCGACTGACGACCGACACCACCTTGGTGCAATCAATTTCGGGTGTCGGTTTGTCGATCGCTCTGCGCTCGAGCATCAATCTTGTGGGCTCACTCGTGCTCTTGGCCTTCACCAGCCTCAAGCTTTTGTTGCTGATCTTGATTGCAATGCCGGTGGTGATCGTGCCGGTGATCGCACTCGGCCGTAAATTACGCAAGCTGTCACGCTCATCGCAAGACAGCATTGCCGACACCAGCGGTCTTGCGGGCGAAACACTCAATGCCATTCAGACAGTGCAAGCCTTCACGCTCGAAGCGCTCAATTCAAAGCGTTACGACACCGCTGTCGAGGCCGCCTTCGCTGTGGCCGTACGTCGCACGCGGGTGCGCGCCTGGTTGACCGCCCTCTCGACCATGCTGGTCTTCGGGGCGATCACGCTCGTGCTGTGGTTTGGTGCGCACCAAGTGCTTGCTGGCACGATGACCGGCGGCGAGCTCGGTCAGTTTCTGCTGCTCGCGGTGTATGCCGGCATCGCCGCGGCTTCGCTCAGTGAAATGTGGAGCGAAGTGCAGCGCGCCGCCGGTGCCATGGAACGTCTCGTCGAACTGCAGCAGGCCACGCCGGCCATCGCCGCGCCCGCCGCGGCTACACCACTGCCTGCCTACACCGACACCCAGTCGGCCGGCCGAGTCCGCTTCGAACAGGTGTCGTTTCATTATCCGTCGCGCCCGGACACACCGGCGCTCGATGACTTTTCGCTCAGCATTGAACCGGGTGAGACCGTCGCTTTCGTCGGGCCTTCCGGGGCGGGGAAAAGCACCACCTTCCAGCTGCTGCTGAGGTTCTATGACCCACAGCGCGGCAGCATTCGACTTGATGGCGTCGAACTCGCTGCAGCCGACCCACAAGATATCAGGCAGCGTATCGGTCTCGTGCCGCAGGAAACCATGCTCTTCGGTGCCACGGCGCGCGAGAACATACGTTATGGCCGACCCGACGCCACAGACGCCGAGGTCGAAGCTGCCGCGCAGGCCGCCGCAGCCGATGAGTTCATCCGCAAACTGCCTGAGGGTTACGAGACCTTTCTTGGTGAGCGCGGCACGCGACTCTCGGGCGGGCAACGTCAACGTATCGCCATCGCCCGCGCCATCCTCAAAAATCCGCCGCTGTTGTTGCTCGATGAAGCCACCAGCGCCCTCGATGCCGAAAGCGAGCTCGCCGTGCAACAGGCACTTGAGAAACTGATGCACACCCGTACCACGCTCATTATTGCGCATCGCTTGGCCACCGTGCTCAAGGCCGATCGCATCATCGTCATGGACCAAGGGCGCATCGTGGCCTCTGGCACTCACGAAGAACTGCTCGAGAGTAATCCACTCTACGCGAGGCTCGCTGCGTTGCAGTTCACCGACGGCCAAGCGGCTCTCGCATGAGCGCGCAATGCAAACCACAAGCCGTGCTGTTCGACTTCGACGGCACCTTGATCGATTCGGCACGGAGCGTCTTGGCAGGTCTTGCGCACGCGCTGCAAAGCGCTGCCATCACGCCCAAGCACCCGCTCGATGCGTCAATCATTGGCCCGCCGCTCGCTAAAACTTTGGCACATTTGGCTGGCAGCGCTGAACCTCAGTTGATTGCGCGCCTCGCGAGTGCTTTTCGCGAGCACTATGACGTCGCTGGCTATCGCGACACCGAGGTCTATCCCGGTGTGGCCGAACTGCTCGCCGGCCTGCACGAGAGTGGCATCCAACTTTATATCGTCACCAACAAACGTATCGCACCCACTCGGCTGATTCTCGCGCATCTCGGTTGGAGCCATTGGTTCAGCGGTGTGTATGCACTCGATGCTCTCGAACCGCCCGCACCCCACAAGCCCGCACTGGTCACCGAAGTATTGCGCAAGCATGGGCTACAGCATGAGCAGACTTGGATGGTCGGTGACTCGAGCGAAGATCGGCGTGCAGCCGAAGCCAACAAGCTGCGATTCTTTGCTGCAAGCTGGGGCTATGGCAGCGCGGGCGACGGGCTCAAAGATCCGCTCGCATTGCTCGCAGCAGCAACGGGCGAGTAGCCCACAGTCTCGTCAGATACGCATACCGCCATCGACGTCGATGCAGCGGCCGGTGAAAAAGTCGTTCTCGACGATGAAAAGTGCAGCGTGAGCGATCTCGTTCGCATCGCCTAAGCGTCGCAACGGAACCTGCGCCGTCAGTTTGTCGAGTATCTCGGGTCGCATCGCCGCGAGAATATCGGTTCGGGTGTAACCGGGTGCAATCGCGCCGGTGCGTATGCCATAGCGCGCCAGTTCTTTGGCCCAGACTTCGGCCATCGCAGCCACACCCGCCTTGGTCGCGGTGTAGTTGGTCTGCCCCGGGTTGCCGTAGCGCGAAACACTCGAGATGTTGATGATCACGCCACCTGCGCCGCCCTGCACCATGCGCTGCGCTGCCTCGCGGCCACACAAAAACACCCCGGTCAGATTGATGTCGATGACTGCCTGCCACTGATCGAGCGTCATCTTGCCCGTGACCGCGCCATCCTTGACCTTGAGCAACAGACCATCTTTAACGATGCCTGCATTGTTGATCAACACATCAAGACGACCGAAATCAGCGACGACTTGGTCCATGGCGGCAATGACCGTGGCTTCTTGGGTCACGTTGACGAGATAGCCACGCGCTTCGCCACCTGCGGCCGCGCACTCAGACACAGCCTGGTCGAGATCGGCCTGATTGAGATCAAACAACGCCAGTCGGGCCCCGCGCGCTGCAAAAGCTTTGGCCATTTCACGACCAATGCCACGGCCACCACCGGTGATGATGACGGTCTTGCCTTGTACTTGCATGCGGACTCTCCCGTTTACTGCAACTCTGCGTCTATAGTCAGCCGATTATACAAGGGAGCAACCATGCTGACTTTGCGCGAAGCACGAGCCGAAGACGCCGCCACGATAGTCGAGTTGATCCGTGGCCTCGCCGATTACGAAAAACTGTTGCATGAGGTCGAAGCCAACGAGGCCGCAATCAGCTCGGCGCTGTTTGGCAAGACACCGCGGGTGTTCTGCGACATCGCCGAGTGGCAAGGGGAAGTCGCCGGCTTTGCGCTGTGGTTCTACAATTTTTCGACCTTCAAGGCGCGGCATGGGCTCTATCTCGAAGACCTGTTCGTAAAACCGACCTATCGCGGCCGCGGCATCGGTAAAGCGCTGCTCATCCACCTCGCGCGGCGCTGCGTCGCAGAGGATCTTGGCCGCTTCGAGTGGTCGGTGCTCGATTGGAACACGCCAGCGCTCGAGTTCTACCGATCGCTAGGCGCCGAGGCCAAGTCAGAATGGTGGCCCCACCGAGTCAGCGGCACTGCACTCAAAGCGCTCGCCGCTCGAGACATTCCCGGATAGCGAGCCCGGCTTCGACGGTGAACTCTGCAGCGTCAAGTGCTGCCCTGATTTCATCGGCCGTGAGACAGAGAAACTCGGCGACTTCGCCATCGCGACCGAGTGGCTCGAAGTCATCAGGGACCATGAGGTCGGCCACGATGACCTGCTGATCGTGCACACCGAACATGGTCTCGCGCAGCGAACGGATGACCACGCCGGGGAAATCCACTTTGAGCGCAAGAGCTCGCGGCACACCAGCCTCTTCCCACAGTTCGCGCATCGCCGAGCGTTTGAAGGACTCACCCGCCGCCACGCCGCCCGCGGCCAGATTGTCCAACTTACCGGGGTCGGCCCGTTTCAGTTCACTACGACGCGCAACCCACAAACGACCGTCGGCGCGCACACCGTTGATGTGCACGGCACGATTCTGGATGCCAAGGGTACGAAAGACACCGCGCTCGCAACGGGCGATCTCGCTGCCCGTGCTATCCAAGACCGCGCACAACTCGTTACGCCAATCGGCAATCAAGCCGCGCCTACGTAGCTGCAGCGCCACGCTCTGCAGCAGACGACTGCGAGCGCTACGAGAGACCTGCTGATCCTTTAGCCTGACACCGGCATCGAAACGCTCGAGCTCGGCACATTCGAGCACGGCCGGTAACAGATCGAGCCGCACACGCCCGCGAATCTCACTGCCGATCCACAACGGCAGGTAGTGGGCCACCCCTGCGGACCGATCGGACTTCGCGCTGCTGTCGGCGTTCAATCGCGCAGAAAATCGCAGACCAGACGGGTGAACTCTTCGGCCTGCTCGACATTCGATAGATGCGCTGCATCAAGAATGACGAGATCGGCTCCGGTGATACCGCTTTGCAATGTCTCGGCTGCAGCGATCGGTGTCGTGGCATCAGCTGCACCGGCAATGACGAGTGTCGGCGCCATCACACTCGCAAGGGACGGGCTTAGATCAGCATCGCGCAGTGCAGCGCAAGCGGCTTGGTATCCAGCGCTCGTCGTGCGCTTCCAAAGCTCTCGTACCTTGCTGACTTCCGTAGCCGACTGCTCGCGAAAAGCTGCCGTGAACCAGCGTTCAATCGCTGCATCAGCCAAAGGCTGCAAGCCCTGGCTACGCAGCGATGCGATACGTTCATCCCACATTGCAGGCTCACCGAAGCGCGCCGCGGTGTTGGCAAGCGCCAATTTGTAGACTCGCTTTGATTGCAGCGCCGCGATGTGTAGCGCTACCGCCCCACCTAAAGACAGACCACAAAAATGCGCGCGCTCGACTTGGAGTGCAGCCAACACGGCGAGCACATCGTCGGCGAGATCAGCGAGCGTGCAATCGATCGATGAACCCGGAGATTCGACTTTTAGAGTCGAGCCACCATGGCCACGAAAGTCGATGCACACCAGCCGAAAGAACCTCTCGAACTCGGCACGCTGTGCGTCCCACACCTCGAGATTGACGCCAAGTGGGTGTAACAACACCAAAGCCGGGGCGTGATTACGCCCCGACATGCGGTAGTGAGCCCGCCCCCACGGCCGCTCGATATCGCCCTGCAACATTCGATAGCTATCCGATTAGTCAGCCTTGTACTTGTCGTGACAGGCTTTGCAGGTGCCACCGGCTGCGGCGAACAGCGGTCGCAGCGCATCGAAGTTTTCACCCTTGGCAGCCGCCGCCGAGAGCGCTGCCGTCTTGCTCTTCATGTCGTTCATGAGACGCTGTACGTCGGCGTCGTTGCGCCAATACTCCGCCTTGACCTTGCCGCCCGTCGAACCGGCTGGAAACAGATCAGGTACCACGGTTGCCATGAAGGCGGCGCGTTCAGCCGCCAGGCGGAAAGAGGCAGCCTCGTACGGCACCCGACCGGCCGCCATGGCACCCATTTGGCTCATCTGCGCACCGAGCACGGTGTAGGCCGCCTGGCGCAGCTTGATCTGTTGCGCGACGCGCGCGTCTTGGGCGAACGCGGGTGCGGCCACGACGGCTAACACGGCCAGAATGAGGGTTGAACGCATGAGAACTCTCCTTGTGGGTGACGCAGCGTTGATGACGCAGCCGAGATTTACTCACAGTGCACGCCGAGGTCGCAACCGGTATCGCCCTCTGTTACGCTGCGCGACCTTTTTTGTCCGGTATTTTTGCCATGTCCAGCGCTCGTCCGATTCGCAATATCGCCATCATCGCCCACGTCGATCATGGCAAGACGACGCTGGTCGATTGCCTGCTCAAACAATCGGGCACTTTCGCCGCGCACGAGCGTGTCGGCGAGCGCGTCATGGACTCCAACGATCTCGAGCGTGAGCGCGGCATCACCATCCTCGCCAAGAACTGCGCGATCGATTACCAGGGAACCCGCATTAACATCGTCGACACACCGGGCCACGCCGACTTCGGTGGTGAAGTCGAACGCGTGCTCTCGATGGTCGACGCCGTGCTGCTGGTCGTCGATGCCGTCGAAGGCCCGATGCCGCAAACCCGCTTCGTCACCCGCAAGGCGCTGGCTCTCGGCCACAAGGCCATCGTCGTGGTCAACAAAGTCGATAGACCAGGTTCGCGTCCCAACTGGGTGATCGATCGCACCTTCGAACTGTTCGACAAGCTCGGTGCGAGCGACGAACAACTCGACTTTCCGATCGTGTACGCCTCGGCGCTGCAAGGCTGGGCGACTACGGATATCGAGAAACCCGCGACGGATATGACGGCCCTCTATCAGGCGGTGCTGCAACACGTGCCGCCCCCGGCGATCGACGTCGATGCGCCACTACAGCTGCAGATCTCGCAGCTCGACTACAACTCCTACGTCGGTCGCATCGGCATTGGCCGCATCCGTCGCGGAACCCTGAAATCGGGCCGCAACGTAGCGTTGCGCTGGGGCGATGAAGATCGCGGCACGGGCAAGATCGGCCAAATATTGAGTTTCCGCGGCCTTGAGCGCGTGCCCGTAGATGAAGCTGTGGCTGGTGACATCGTTGCCATCACTGGTATCGAAGAGGTCAACATCGGCATCACGATCTGCGACGTCGAATCAGCCCAAGGGCTGCCGCCGATCAAGGTCGATGAGCCCACACTCTCAATGACTTTCCAGGTCAACACATCGCCGCTCGCGGGCCGTGAGGGCAAGTTCGTCACCAGCCGTCAAATTCGTGATCGCCTGATGCGCGAACTGCAGAGCAACGTTGCACTGCGGGTCGAAGAAACCGCCGATGCCGACGTGTTCCGTGTTTCAGGGCGCGGCGAACTGCACTTGACGATCTTGATCGAGAACATGCGCCGCGAAGGCTACGAGCTCGCGGTCGGCAAGCCGCAGGTGCTGCGCAAGGTGGTCGACGGCGTAACGATGGAGCCTTTCGAAGCCCTCACGATCGATATCGATGAGGGTTTGCAAGGCGGCATCATGTCCGAGCTCGGCACGCGTCGTGGCGAGCTGCTCGACATGGTCATCGAGGGTGATCCCACCGGCCGCGGTCAGGGCCGTGTACGACTCGAATATCGCATCCCGGCTCGCGGACTCATCGGCTTTCAGGGCGAGTTTCTGACAATGACGCGTGGCACCGGTCTCATGAGCCACATCTTCGATGGCTACGACGTCGTCAAGGGCGACATCCCCGAGCGTCACAATGGCGTATTGATCTCGAACGAAAACGGCGAAGCGGTCGCCTATTCCTTGTTCACTCTTCAGGAGCGTGGTCGATTGTTCGTGGAACACGGCTCCAAGGTCTACGAGGGCATGATCATCGGCATACACAGCCGCGATAACGATCTCGTCGTCAACCCGATCAAAGAAAAGAAGCTCTCGAACGTACGCGCAGCCGGTAAGGACGACGCATTGCTGCTGGTACCGCCGATTCCACTGACGCTCGAATATGCGGTCGAGTTCATCAACGAGGACGAACTCGTCGAGATCACCCCCGAATCGATCCGCCTGCGCAAACGCTTCTTGAAAGAGTATGAGCGCAAGCGAGCTTCGCGCGAGGCCGAGGCCGGCTGATCCGTCGCTTAGACTGACCCGTCACTTAGACTGATCAGCCTGCTTGACTGATCAGTCTTTTCTCGGGCCGGGGATGAAAGCGTTGGTGCGCCGAATGTATTCGGCGTAATCAGGCCGTCGCTGACCGATGTCGCGTTCGAGCAGCTTCACGCCCGAGATCTTCAGCAACAAAACCGTCATGATCGCCGGGCCAATGATGCTCCACCATGCGCCAGCCGAGAGCGCGATCGCGTAGAAACCCCACCACACGCAAGCATCACCGAAATAGTTCGGGTGGCGCGTGTAGCGCCAGAAACCACGATCCATGACTTTGCCGGCATTAGCTGGGTCGCGCTTGAAACGCGCGAGCTGCCAATCACCGCCCGCCTCAAAGCTGAAGCCGATTACCCACAGCGCGACACCGAGATAATCAAGTAGCCCGAGCTCGTTGCTGCTATTGACTGCGCCGTGCAGCGGCAGGGAAATGATCCAGGCGAGCACCGCCTGAAACAAAAACACGCGATAGACACTGCTGAAAGCGAAGCCCGGTTCGTTGCGCCTGCGGATGGCCTGATAGCGACGGTCTTCTTCGTGGCCCCAGTTGCGCGCGGTGATGTAGATCGCAAGACGCAGCGCCCAGATTGCCACCAGCACCAACACCAGACGACCCCGCACGGTCTCGGGCTCGAAGCCGGCATACAACACGACCGACAGCAGGAACATCAGTGACCAGAGGGTGTCGACGACATCGACATTACGTCGCGGCAGTGAAATGAGCCAACCGAGCACGGCCAGCAACATGAGACCAGGCAAGGCCTGCAGATAATTCATAGCGTCGAACATGGGGCTAAAGCCTCGCAACAAACTGCCGTTATGGAACAGTGTGACCTGCGCCTTCGTTGAGCACAACCGTAGGATGCAGCCACACCCTTGTCATTGTCGCCCAAGGATTCCAGAACCTCATCATGATAGCGCTCATCGGTTCGATCATAGTCGTGGTCTCGGTCGTCACCGGATTCACGATGGTCGGCGGCAACCTGCTGCTGCTGTGGCACCCCTCAGAAGTCATCATCATCTGCGGCGCTGCACTCGGCGCCTTCATCACCAGCAATTCGACCAAAGTGGTCAAGCTGTCGTTCTCGAAGGCCATCGGGCTCATCAAGCCACCGCGCTATAACCGACAGAGCTATGTCGATCTGCTCAAGTTGATATTCGACCTTTTGGTCAAATCACGCAAAGAAGGTTTGCTTGCGATCGAAAACGACATCGAGAGTCCCGAGAAAAGTCCGGTCTTCTCCAAGTACCCGAACATTCTCGCCGACCACCACATGATGGAGTTCATCGTCGATTGTCTGCGACTGATGGTCGGCGGAAATCTCGACCCCAACGAACTCGAAACACTGCTCGATTACGAACTCGAGACCCATCACAAGGAAGCGCATGAACCCGCGCACGCGGTACAGGTGGTGGCCGACGCCCTGCCCGGCTTCGGTATCGTTGCGGCCGTGCTCGGTATCGTCAACACCATGGCAGCGGTTGCCGATTCGACGAGTGCTGAGCTCGGCGCCAAGGTCGGTGCTGCACTGGTCGGAACTTTTCTTGGAATTTTGCTCGCCTACGGTTTCGTCGGCCCGATCGCTGCGGCCATGAAAGCCCGTGCCGATGAAGAAGGCAAAGCCTTCGAAGTGGTGAAGATGGCGTTGGTCGCGAGCGTGCGCGGCTATCCGCCGCAAATCGCCGTCGAGTTCGCTCGCAAGCTGCTCTTCAGCGAGGTGCGTCCGACCTTCGATGATCTCGAAGGCCATCTGAAATCCAAGCCCAAGGCGTGAGTCGGCGAGCAGCTTCGGCATGAGCACCCCAAAGAAAACCGAGGAGGCGCGGCCAGTCATCATTCGCCGCAAAAAAGTGGTCGCCGGTGGTCACCACGGCGGCGCTTGGAAAGTGGCCTACGCCGACTTTGTTACGGCGCTGATGGCGTTCTTTCTCGTGATGTGGCTGGTCGCCTCCGCCAACGATCAGCAAAAATCGGCGATCTTCGATTACTTCAAAAACCCGAGCATGGAACGCGGCGCAGCACCGGTTCCAGCGCCCGGTCGAGACGGACCCGGCGGCGCGAGCACGAGCCCGATCGAGCTGCGCGGTGGACTCACCGCCTCGGCACCCGCACCGATTGCAGAATCTGGCGCCGGCGCACCGATTTCTGATCGGCCCGAACAAATGCGCCGCTTGCGCACCGACACCGGCGGTCAAACCGAGGCCCAGCAACTCGAAGCACTACGGACCGAACTTCGCGAGGCCATCGACAAGAGCAAGGCACTGGAAGCGTTCAAAAATCAGCTGCTGCTCGATATCACACCCGAGGGGCTGCGCATTCAGATCGTCGATGCGCAGAACCGACCCATGTTTGATCTAGCCGGTACCGAGCTCAAAGATTACGCTACTGCCCTCTTGGTCGAAGTCGGCAAATATCTCAACACCGTGCCCAATCGCATTACGATCTCGGGGCACACCGACGACACGCCCTTTACGGGACGCAGGCCAAACTACAGCAACTGGGAACTCTCGGCAGATCGCGCCAACGCAGCACGGCGTGCGCTGATCAACGGTGGTCTTGCCTATGACAAGGTCGCACGAGTCATCGGCATGTCGTCTTATGTACTGCTCGATAAAGAAAACCCGCGCAGCCCGATCAACCGGCGCATCAGCGTCATCGTGATGACCAAGGCCGCCGAAGAGGCGCTGCTGCGCACCGACAACCCAACCGTGAATCGCTAGCTCGGCGCCCCGAGATCGCGCGATAACGACTCGATTAAGGCGCGTGCCTGTTGCAGGCGTTGCGCCGTTTCATCGCCGCTCGGCTGATAGGCATCGACCGTCGCCGTATCGAGCAGACCGTGCCGCTGCAACAGGCTCTCGTGCGTAGCAACGCGCTCGCGCAACGCCGACAGCTCCATCGCAAGCCGCAGCGTCACCGCCACGAGCTGCGAAATATCGGCCGCCGCGAGCGGTTGGTCCTGACCCGACGCAGGGGCGATAATTGGCCGTTCAGTCACGCTGGCCACCAAAGAAATAGTAATGCCCGGCGCCAAGTGGCTCGTAATCGGCGATCAGGGTCTCTTCAGGGAAGCCCGCTGCACGCAACAAAGCTGGAACATTGCTGTCCGCGAAGCCTGTCCAGAACGGCTCGCCGTTGTTACGCACTTGCCAGTCGTTGGTCACCTGTTTGGGCACCGACAAGCGCTCGGGCTGGTACGGCACGTCGGCATTGAGAAAGACACCACCCGGCGCCAGGATACGGTGCGCCTCGGCGAAAATTTGCGGCATAACGTCAGGCCCCGTTTCGTGAAACAGGATGTGCGAAACGATGAGATCGAAGTGGCCATCGGCAAAGCCCGTGCGCCGGGCATCCGCTTGCCGAAAATGCAACTCGACGCCGCGCTCTTCGGCCCAGGCGTGACCGAAACGCACGAACGATTCGGATAGATCAAGCCCATGCACCTCGGCGCTCGGGAACGCCTCTTTGTACGCAATGGTTTCGCTGCCTGGACCACAACCGAGATCAAGAATGCGCAAGGGTCGAAGCAGAGGAAAGCGTCGCTTGACGACCCCAGCGATGAAGCGCCCGATGCCGGGCTCTCCGACCGGCGCATGGGCGGTAAGACCCTTGGCAGCGCGGTAGAGCTCGAGCGTGCCGAAATAGATGAGTGCTGCGTGCAAATCGTTATCGTGGCTGCGGTGAAAGTAGCCACCCGGTTGACGGTGGATGTTCACATCGGCGATGGGTTTCGGCACCACGAGCGCAGGGTCGAGCTGCAATGACCCTCGCGGCTTGGACGAAAGCTCGGCCGCTCGCGCCTCGAAATCAGGCCCAATGCGCCGACAGGTCTCACCCACGCTCTGCCACATCAGCGATTGCGAGGCGTAGACCATCGAACCCCAGAGTTGATAGAGCGGGTCTTCCTCGAAGCCCGCGCGTGCATCGACGCGATTACGGGGCGCATGACCCAGCAGTTGTTCGAGCCGAGGCTTGATGTCGCGCTCATAGTGCAGAGCGAGCTGCTGCTCGAGGGTGGCATTGGCATAGCCCTTGAGCACGCCCACAAAGCGCTGTCTGGCAGCCTCGTCGTGACTCGGCCGGTAAAGCGTGGCGAGGGTCGCGGTCTCAGTCTCTGGGTTCATCTTGCCCTCCTCATGCGGTCGATCATAGCCGGCTTGCTGCGTCCCGAGTAACATTGCGACCCATGGGTCGTATATTCGAAGTTCGTAAGCACACGATGTTCGCGCGCTGGAACCGCATGGCCAAGCAGTTCGCGCGTATCTCGAAAGACATCAACATGGCCGTGAAGTCGGGTGGCCCCGACCCGCAGTCCAATCCGATGCTGCGGCGCATTCTGCAAAATGCGCGCGCCGTCAACATGCCGAAAGACAAGGTCGAGGCTGCTATCAAGCGCGCGAGCGGCCGCGACGCGACCAACTACGAGACGGTGATCTACGAGGGCTATGCACCGCATGGTGCGCCACTGCTCGTCGAAACCGCGACCGACAACCCGACCCGCACCGTTGCGACCGTGCGCAACCTGTTTCAGAAGAACGGCGGCAATCTCGGCACCAGCGGCAGCGTCGCCTTCATGTTCAAAAAGATGGGCGTCTTTCGTCTCGACCCGACAGGCATCGATCAGGATGACCTCGAGCTCTATCTGATCGACCACGGCCTTGAGGAAATGGGCGAGAGCACCGGCGAAAAAGGCGAACCGCAACTCGTGGTGCGCTGCGCTTTCGAAGACTTCGGCAAGGTGCAGCTGGCGCTCGAAGCGCGCAAGATCAACCCGATCTCAGCCGAACACGAATATCTGCCGACGGCACCGAGTGAACTCGGCGAAACCGAAGCCGCCGAGGTTCTGGCGCTCGTCGACAAGCTCGAACAAGACGACGACGTGCAGAGCGTCTTTCACACCATCGCCTGACGGCTAGGTGCGCGGCCGCACCGGCAGATCAAGCGTGAGCACTTTACCGCTCTGAAACCGCAAGGTCAGCGGCAGGGTCTCGCCCGCCGCGAGCGGCGCGCTCAGCCCCATGAGCATGATGTGCAAGCCACCGGGCTCGAGCGCAACGCTTGCACCGGCTGCAATAGCCACCCCCTCGACTTCGCGCATCCGCATCACGCCACCGTCCATCGAGGTGGAATGGATCTGCACGCTGGCCGCGCGCGGGCTTTCGGCTGCGACAAGCGTATCGGTCTGTCGCCCCGTGTTCTTCAAGGTCATGTAGGCGGCACTGACCGGCACACCCGGCGCGCTCACCCGCGCCCAAGCGCCTTCCACCTGCACCTCACCCGCCTGCGCGCTCAAAGAAATGAGCGCGAGCGCAATGCTCATGAAGGCCTTAAAGCCGTTTTTTATCGCTGTCATGGTGAGAACCCGTCGTTTCGAATCGTAGTCTTGAACCACGATCATACCGAAACGTATCCGGCGACATCTCGATCGGAAAACCCTTACAGAGTTGCTCAGTCCGAAGGATTGATCTGCGCACCTGATGCGGTGAATACGCCGGCTGTTCACCGCACAAGCCTTGGCGGGTTCGGCAGATCATCAACAGAGGAGATGGCGCGCCCGAAGAGATTCGAACTCCTGACCTCATGGTTCGTAGCCATGCGCTCTATCCAACTGAGCTACGGGCGCGTCGAGAGGGGCGCGGATTATACACAGCGGCAGCCCGGCGGGGGAACCGCCCCCAAACAGGCGGACCCCTACCGCCCTCGGCTAGTACGACCTCGGCAGCCCGAGCACGTGCTCGGCCACATAAGAAAGGATGAGGTTGGTCGAAATCGGCGCCACTTGATAAAGCCGCGTTTCGCGGAACTTGCGCTCGACGTCGTACTCGCAGGCAAAGCCGAACCCGCCATGAGTCTGCAGGCAGGCATTGGCCGCCTCCCAAGACGCCTTGGCGGCGAGGTACTTAGCCATATTGGCCTCGGCTCCACAGGGCTTGCGCGCATCGTAGAGCTCGCAGGCCCGAAAGCGCATGAGGCTCGCCGCCTCGACTTCGATGTGCGCCTCGGCAAGCGGAAACTGCACGCCCTGGTTCTGGCCAATCGGTCGGTCGAAGACCACGCGATCATTGGCGTAGCGACTGGCGCGCTCGACGAACCAACGGCCATCGCCGATGCACTCGGCAGCGATCAGCACACGCTCGGCATTCAACCCATCGAGAATGTACTTGAACCCCTTGCCCTCTTCGCCGATGAGATTCTCGGCCGGAACCTCGAGACCATCAAAGAAAAGCTCATTGGTCTCATGGTTCACCATGTTGTCGATCGGCCTTAAATTCAAGCCTTTGCCGATCGCCTCACGGAGATCCACCATGAACACCGAGAGCCCCTCGGATTTCTTTTTGACTTCACTGAGCGGCGTCGTACGCGCAAGCAGCAACATCAACTCCGAGTGCTGCACGCGCGAGGTCCACACCTTCTGACCATTGATGACGTAGCGATCGCCCTTGCGAACGGCCGTGGTCTTAAGCTTTGTCGTGTC
>Ga0169931_10005386_pt1 | contig 19497 bp, 17 predicted proteins | sample Kivu_15m_20L_FD_129675 | JGI IMG/M metagenome (GOLD analysis project Ga0169931, IMG submission 129675) | Freshwater microbial communities from Lake Kivu, Western Province, Rwanda to study Microbial Dark Matter (Phase II) - Kivu_15m_20L... | ecosystem: Environmental > Aquatic > Freshwater > Lake... | reverse complement strand
CGTCAGGTCCAGGTCACTTCGTAGGTCGCGCGCGTCGGCGTCGTCGACAGCAGCGCCGCTCGCGGCTCTTTGGCGCCGCCCACATCGAGCGCAGCGAGGATGACCGCCGGAAAGCACCGCACAAACAACGGCGGAGAGAGGTGCGGGGGCCCCTCAAGATGGACCCTGCGCGCGCCTGGTGCGGTCTCGACGGAGACCTTCGAGCCTCGGTGCATCTGGCCAAAGACCTGTGCGCCGCCCGCAACAATGCGCTCCGACGACAAGAAGCGCAGCAGGGCCCCCGGCATGAGCGTGTCGACGAGAGACGACCAAAGCGCGCCCTTGGCGAGACACTCAGTCGAACCCAGCCGGCAGGCGACCAAGCCATGCCTCCAGCTCGTCGTTCACAACACGATCAGAACGTCAGCCCTACGTGGACAAGGAAGCCGAGGTGCAGCGACTGCTCGATGCGCAGCCGTCGACCGACCGTGTCGATGGCCGGGTTGTAGTAGACGTTCCGCTCGGCCGGGTTGTCGAGGTCGATCTCGTCGTTGGCGTCGTCGAGGTCTCTGCCGAAGTCTTCGATCGTCAGGAAGTGCTCGGTGTCATAGTTGAGGACGCCCTGCAGATTGAAAAAGAAAATGTCGAACGTCTTGAACTTCAAGCCGGCGCGGCCGCCGAGCCGGATGAACTGGTCGGTGTAGGTCATCTCCTTGAAGAGGTCGGAGATCTCTGAGTAGTCGCGGCCTTCACTGAAGTACGTCGCGCCGGCCTGCAGCTCGAGGGCGAACTTTTGCTTCAGCTTCTTGTCCTCGTAGGGGACGACCTCGACGCCGGCGAGAAAGCCGCCGAATTGGCGCGGCTGGTGGCCGGCCACCTCAGGGGTCTCATTGCCGACAAACGGGATGGTGTACTCGAGGAGGAAATAGGGGTCGAAGATCGCCGTGCGCTTCGACATCGCCGCGCTGAAGTGGAACTTGTGCAGACCATCGGGGACGGGGCCCGGCGCAGCGGAGTCGGCGAGGGAGTCGCCCGTCGGGTTCTGCTGTTGAAAGAACGGCGCCGTGTAATCGGTTTGCAGCGTCACCGTCGGCTTCGTCTCGTCGCGCTCGTTGTTGAGCGGCGACCAGCGGATGCCGAACGAAGGGTTGTCGAGGCCAGCGCGGTACGCCTGGTAGGAGCCGTCGCCGGCCATGCCCCAATCGTTGTAGGCCTTGCCCGGAAAGCCGAACGTGCCGTTCTGGATCTCTTGCAGCGTGTTGCCGGCGCCGGCCGTCTCGGGCCAGCCGTCGACGACGGGGGTCGCGTTGGGCGCGAGGTCGCGCACGATGGTGCTGTTCGTCGCGTCGGTGCCCTCGGCGAAGCGCGTCGTCTGCTGGTCGAAGAGGATGACGGGCCACTCGGTGAACAGCGCGAGATCGCGAAAGACACCGACCTCGAGGCGTGGCCGCAGGCGTAGGCGTAGGCGCTCATACTCGAGCTCTTTCACGTCGGCGGTGCGCGGAGGACCGGCCGGGTCGTCGGGCGGCGGCTGGGTATTTTCTCTCGTCAGCAGGCCCGAGTGGCGCATGAGGTCGAACATGACCTCGATGTTGACGTCGATCGGGTCGTCAGTCTCTGCGGCGTCGGCGACGTCCGTGATCTGGGCCGCGCGCGCTGGCGTGGCGATTGACGTCGAGAGCAGCGCCCCGAACAGCGTGGCGCAGGTCGCTCCGCAGCGCAGAACGGGCGCAAACGAAGGGCAGGACGATCGTCGTGAGCCACGCATGGCGGCACGTTATGGAGGGGGCCCCCCGCGGGTCAAGAGTTCTGACAGAAGCGTGTGCTCTGGCCTGCACGGCGTCGGCCGGTCAGGTCGGCTCGTCGTCGCGCACGTCGTCGGCGCGGGCGTTGCCCTCGTCGCGCGCGACGCCTTCGTCGCCGTCGTCCTTGGCCTCGCGCAAGCCAAGCTCCTTCATCTTGATTTGCAGGCTCTTTCTCGAGATTTTCAGGCGCCGGGCCGCATGGGTGACGTTGCCTTGGGTCTCGTCGAGGGCCCTGGCGATCAGGTCCCTCTCGAGCTCGGCCGTCGCCTGGCGCACGATGTCCTTCATCGAGCCGCCCTCAGCGCGTGCGTCGGCGCGGGCCTGCTCTTTGACGCGTTCGACGAAGGCGCTCGCATCACCGTCGACGGCCGTGCCCTCAGCGGACCCATCGACCTCGCCGGGCGGTCGACTGTCGCTGTCGCCGCGTTGCACGAGGCGGGCGCTCACGAGGTCGACTTTGGCGACGAGCTCGGGCGGCAGGTCGCCGACGTCGACGTCAGCGCCGCTGCAGAACAGCAGCGTCCGCTCGACGATGTTTTCGAGCTCGCGGATGTTGCCGGGCCAGTTGTAGCGCTGGAGCATCGAGACGGCGGTGGGCGCAAAGCTCTCGACGCCCTTGTTCAGCCTCTTGTTGAGCTTCTTGCGGAACTCCTCGACGAGCAGCGGCACGTCCTCGGTGCGCTCGCGCAGCGGCGGCAGCTCGATCGGGATGACGTTCAGACGCCAGTAGAGGTCTTCGCGGAACGTGCCGTCGACGATGGCCTTCTTCAGATCGCGGTTGGTCGCCGCGATCAGGCGAATGTCGACGCGCAGGGTCTTGATGCCGCCGACGCGCTCGAAGGTCTGCTCCTGCAGGACGCGCAGCAGCTTCACCTGCATGTCGACGGGCAGCTCACCGATCTCGTCGAGAAAGAGCGTGCCGCCGTCGGCGAGCTCGAAGCGACCGGGCTTGCTTGTGACGGCGCCGGTAAACGCGCCTTTCTCGTGGCCAAAGAGCTCAGCCTCGATCAGCGTCGGCGGGATCGCCGCGGCGTTGATGCGGATGAAGGGCTTCTCCCTGCGCGAGCTCTTCTTGTGCAGCGCGAGGGCCACAAGCTCTTTGCCGGTGCCGCTCTCGCCGGTGATGAGCACCGTCGACGGGGAGTCGGCCACCTTGTCGATCACCTCCGTGACCTTCTGGATGCGCGCCGAGTTGCCCACGATCATCCGCTCGTCGCCGGCTTCGCCGCCCAAGCTCGGCTCGCGCTCGTCTTTGGCGCGGTGGGCGATCGCCTTCTTCACGACGGCCAACAGCTCGTCGCGCTCATAGGGCTTCGTGACGAAGTCGAACGCCCCCTGTTTGAGCGCTTGCACGGCGAGGTCGACGGTGCCGTGCGCCGTCAACATGACGACGGGGAGATCCTTGAAGCGGCGCTTGATGCGCGTCAGCAGCGTCATGCCGTCGACGCCCGGCATGCGCACATCCGAGATGACGAGCGAGAACGGCTCGCCGGTGTCTGGTTGCACCGACGCCTCGAGGACCTCCAGAGCCTCTTCGCCGTCCTTCACGGCGACGGCCTCATAGCCCTCGCGCCGCAGGGCCGAGGACAAGACCTTCCGAAGCGACGCCTCGTCGTCAGCGATGAGCACGCGGGCAGACATGCTGCTTCGTTATCATCTCGTGCTCGGCCACGTTGCCGAAAAGTGTCGTTGTGAGACGCGGGCGAGATAGCCGCGACACGCGCGTCCAAACCGGGTCAGAGTGCGGCGATGCGCGTGGTCGTCGCACTCACATGCCTGGCCTTCTCGGCCTGTGTCGCCGGCGACGCGGTCGAGGTGCCCGTGGCGAAGACAACCTCAGAGACGGCTGTCCCGGCGCCACCGTGGACCATCCAGCTCGCCGACGGCAGCGGCAACCTCTGGCGCTTCAGCCGTCCCCGCGCCGACGGGGCCGCCACCTGGAGCTACGTGCCTGTCACGCCCGCCGAGAGCAGCTCGGGTGTCTACAGCGGCGGCGCCCCCCGCGAAGGCACCTTGACCGACGCCCAGGTCCAAGCGCTCTGGCCGCTCGCCCGCGCCGTCGACGGCGACACCGCCCACCACATCGAGGCGAGGCGCATGGGGACCCACGCCCTCTCGCTCGGCGTTGGTGAGTCGAGACAGACTCGCCTCGTCGACGGGGGTGACGCCCTCGCTCGTTTCGTGGCTTTCCTCTCGTCGCTGTAGGAGGGCCGTGGAGGACTGACGTCAGAGCGTCAGCGGCGCAGCCGACGTCGCCGGCGCATCCTCGTGCGTCGCCAAGGAAGCTCACCTTCCTGCACGAGCTTGCTCAAGCGGCGATGGGCCACCACACCGAGGGGCAGCAGCACGAAGCCCGTGCTGACCAGCAGAGCGCCCCAGCCAAGGTGGCCGACGGCCTTCGCGCTCGAGAACACGACGGGGAAGACGGTGGTGACGACGAAGCGCGCGTGCATGGCCACCATGGCGACCACGGCCGACGGCGCACGGCGCGTGACGGCGACGGCGATGAGCGCGAGCGAACACACGACGATGAGCGCGCCCTCGGCGAACGGGCCGCCGAACTCGACCTTGGCGTAGGCAGGCATCGCGGCGATGAAGAGGCCAGCGGCCATGACGCGCGGTGCGTGGTGGCGCGAGGCGATGAGCAATGCGAACGCAGCGAGCGGCAGGGCGACGAACGTGACCGACACGGCCTTCGGCAACAAGAGCGCCGCCGGCACGAGCGCGATCCACACGAGCTGCTCGGTGCGGGCATGCATGACGACGGCGAGAAACATTGCGCCAGCGATGGCCAGCATGGCTTGGGGGCCGATGGCGAAGACGGCGTTGATGCCTTGGTAGGCGACGCCGAGGACAGCGATACCGACGATCGCGCGTTGCAGGCGCGGAAACATCACCGCACCGACCTCGGAGAGGGCGCGTGCCGACGTCATCGTCGGCCGCACGATGGCGGCAAGGGCGCTGACGGCGCAGACGGCAACGGCGAGGAAAGAGGGGGCGAGGTCAGCGACGTCTTCCATCATGCGCATGTGCGGCAGTGCGGCGACGGCGGCGGCGCCGAGCACGACGACGGCGTAGGCCGAGCGGTTGAGGCGAAGGCAGAAGGCCCAGACGAGCGCCCACACCTTCAGCGCGGTGAGAGCGACCCACGCGATGGTGAGCGCTTCATGGCCGGCCGTCGCGAGCGCGCTGACCTGCAGCGTCGGGTCGACGAGAAAGACCGCGGCGATCAGACCCAAGATCACGCCAGGTCGATGCTCGTTGAGGCGCCGATAGAGTAGGCCAGCCGTGCCAATGACGAGCCATTGGTAGAGCTCGACGACGCCGGTGAGCAGGGCGACGCTGCTGTCGCCGAGCGCGCGGCCGACGAGGAGCACGCCGCCGAGCACACACAGCGCGCTCGCCGTGAACAGCGGGTTGTACTGCACGAACCAACGCACAAAGAGGCGCGGGTCGGGCGCAAAGGGGTCGATGACGCGGGTACCGGTGATGCTGGGGTGGCTCATGCGCAGCCATGAGCAGCGATCGTGCCCAAGTGCCGGCGCAACACGATACGGTTGTGCCGTTGGAGCTGCTCAACATGAGCTGATCTGGTGTGCAAAAATCTAGGGCGACGGCTGCGGGACTGTGGCAGGCTGCGTCACAGGCGCGGCGCAGCGGAAGCCGAAGTGGTGCGGCGGCTTGTTTGAAGGCTGCCACGGACGCCGGTGCCAGGCGCGGGCGTGGCTCGCGGGCCAATACCAAGAGCCGCCCTTCACGAGCTTCTTTGGATGCCGCGCGCAGGTGGCCTCGCCAGCGCAGGGGCCTTTGGGGTCTGTGCCCTTGCACGTCTCACACGATGCGAGGTCGGCGACGAACCAATCAGAGACCCACTCCTCGGCGTTGCCGCGCATGTCGTAGAGACCAAACGGGCCGGGCGCCGTCGTCATCACCTCGATCACGCGGCCCTTCTCGGGGTGCGCGCCCTTCATCTTTTCGCCGCACGAGCGGCCGAGGGTGGCGTCCATGACGATCGTCGTCGGGCATGATGGCGCCGCAGCATCGAAGCTCGGATCGTCGCCGCGCGCGGCCCTCTCCCACTCTGCTTCCGTCGGCAGCCTCTTGCCCTGCGCGCGACAGAAGGTGTCGGCGTTAAACCACGACGTCGCCGTCACCGGCTGCTTGGGCCGATGAAAGTCGCTGTAGCGGGGTCCGTCCTTGGGACACTTCTTGTCTTTGACGCACTGGAGGTACGCCTCGTTCGTGACCTCGGTGACGTCCATGTAGAACGTCTCGACGGTGACCTCGACGGGCGGCCCGAACGTCGTCTTCTCGCCGCGGTTCTCGCCTTGTTCGCAGCGGTGCGCTTCGGTGGTGCCGCGCAAGAAGGTGGCGCCTGGCACGCACGCCATGCCCGCGATGGCGGGGCCGCAGGGCACGGCAGAGGTGAGGGCGAGGCTAGCAGCGACGACGACGACGGTCATGACGTCGGCGTGCCAGCCGCGGAGCCGCTCGGCAAGCACCCGCCCCTCAGCCCGTCGATTAGACGACGCCTTTGAGCTCGGCGAGGATCGGCAGGACCGAGTGGTCCTCGGTGACGTCTGACCCACGTGGCAGCCAAAGGCGGGCGCGCGCGCCGCCCAATGGACCATGCCCCTCGAGGGAGATCTCGCCGCCGTGTCGATGAGCGGCGGCCTGAGCGACCGACAGCCCGAGGCCAGACTGCATCCAGCGCCTCTTCTTGGTGAAGAACGGGTCAAAGACGAAGGGAAGGTCTGCGTCTTTGACGCCTGGGCCGTTGTCGTCGACGGTGACGGCGACGCCCGTGCGCAGGTCTTCGACGGTCACGGCGATCTCGGGCGCGGTCTGCTCACGCGACGCCTGCACGGCGTTGTCGACGAGCGCCGACAGGACCTCGCGCAGCTCGACGTCACAGCCATCGACGATGGCGCTCGCGCCAGCGACGCGCACGGCCGCGAGGTGCTCGAAGGCCGCTGCGACCTGTGCGGCGCGCGCGAACACGTCGACCGGCACGATGACGCGCTCGGTGTCACCGCCGATGGCGCACATGCGTCGCACGAGGACGGCGAGGCGTTTGCTGGCGGCGATGGCGTCGTCGACGGCGGCGGCGCGTTCTGCCGGATCTTCCTCTTCCTGCGCGAACTGCAATGACGCGATGAGCGCAGCGAGGGGGGAGTTCATCTCGTGAGCCAAGCCGTCGGCGAGGCGAAAGAGCCCCGTCTGTCGATGCTGCAGCACGGTCTCTGCGCGCGCCTCACGCAGTGCGCGGTAGGCAGACTCGAGCTCGGCCGTACGCGCACGCTCAGCAACTTCTGCAAGGCGCGCGCGCACGATGCCGTTCACGCGCGCGATCAGCACGGCCATCGGGAAAGGCTTCTGCACGTAGTCGACGGCGCCCGCCTCGAGGCAGCTCACAACGGTGCGCTCATCGTGACTGGCCGTCAGAAACACGATGGGGATCGACGAGCTCACGGCACGGCAGACAGCAAGGCCCGAGATCATGGGCAAGTTGAGGTCGAGCACCATGATGTCGGGCTTTTCTTGCGCGAGCCTGAGACCGGCCGGGCCGTTGTCGCCCTCGATGACGTCAAACCCCTCGGCCTCTAGGCCGGTGCGAAGGTGTGCGCGAACGAGCCTGTCGTCCTCAACGACAGCGGCGACGAGCTTTCGGTCGAGCGGGTAGCGCGGGGACGCCATCGTGATCGGAATCGGCACGATGTGGGCGGACTTGAGGACCGACTAATCGAGCGCGATCTCGTTCGGCACGCACATCGAGATCGTGTTCCACGCCGCATTCATCGCGGTCGCGTCGATCGCCTCGCAGATGGCGCCTGTCTGTGGGCAGGCGAAGCCCTCGACACAGCCGTCGAAGCACAGGCCATTGAACAGCCGCGTAGACGGGCTTCCTTCCAGCGTTGGCACGGCTTCGGCGAAGATCCCCTGGGGATCAAACGCCGGCAGCTGCGCGTAGCCAAAGTTCATCCCCTCCTGACAAAACGACGTGCCGCAGGTGCCGTTTGGGCCCGTCTCTTGGTTCACAAAGCAGCGGGTCGCGCAGTAGCCGGTGCCGTCGGTCGGTGCGCGGCGGCGCGAATCAATCTGGAAGCACGCGGCGCCTTCGACACAGTCAGCCGACGAGTTGCAGGGATCGCCGTCGTTGCCAGTGCCGATCGAGAGATTGTCTTCGCACACACCCGACGTGGCGCAGATGCGACCGCCGGTGATGTCGACGGCCAGCACCTGCAGCTCGACGCCGCCTTGCCCGTCGATGGGGGCGAAGCCGGTGCGCGTGCAGTCGGGGTAGTCCGCTTCACAGGGACGAACGCAGAAGCCGATCGTGCCGTTCAGTTGGGGCCCACGGTTGAGGTCGAAGCCGAGGTCGTCGAAGTAGCGGGCGTCGCACACACGGCCGCCCGAGCACTCCGCCGACGCCTCACACGGTCGCAGGCACGCGAGTGCCACACCGCCGGGGGCGACGAGCGAACGAAAGCCCTTCATGATCGCGCCCGCCGGGCATGGCGGCGGCGCCTGCAGCGTGCCGACGAGCGTGCAGTAGCCCTCGTCACTGCCGTCGGGGTTGTAGACGGTGAGGTGGTCTTCGAGGGTCGGCAGGGCGAGGCCGAGCGTCGTCTCCGCCCCCGTCATCGCGCGCCCCTCAAGCGCAGCGTCGCGGGCGGCGCGCGGCACGCGCACGCATTCGAGGCCGCCGGCGCATTGGTTGGCGGGATTGTCGCCGGAGCCGTCGTCGACGCACGGCTCGCCGATATCTGCGAGGGTGATGCGCCCGCCGTTGTTTGGGCCGGCATCTGGATCGTTCGGCACGAACGTCGACGGCGGACACCCTGATGCCCCCGCCATCACCCCCACGACCAGAAGTCCACGCAGACACGCCATGCAGGGAGTTTCGGCGACGGGCGGGCAATTGGCCACTGACGATGTGATCGAGAATGCGATCAGCGCCGGCGTGTCGGAGAATTGTCTACACAGAGGAGCTGACGGTTCAGCGCCTGGCAGGCTGAACCGGGCGTGCTGCCCGCGGGCTGCTCCGCCTTGTCGAGCGCAGCCTGCATCCCATTGGCACCTTCTCTGCTCGCCCACTCGACGATGCAGACAGCAGCGACTTTGACGAGGCCCTCGCGCTGTGCGCGCAGATGGTGGGCGCGATCGATGGATCAGCCGAGCGAAGTGCTGTGGCCCGCCCCGCCATGATGCTGCGAATGCGCGTGCCCGGCGGCACGTGCCATCGCTCGTTCGATACGCCGGCTTTTGTCGAGCAGTGGCACGTCCCGGTCGGGCTGGCGCGTTGGCAAGAGACCGCCGTCAACGAAGTCAGCGGCGTGCAGCTCAAACACCAGCGCAGCCGCTGGTGTTGTCGCGAGCGCGAGCGTCGTCAGGGCGTCAGCGGCGGCGTCGGGCAGGAGCGCCAGCGTCGTGCCGAGCCAAGGCAGGCCGGCGGCGGTCGAGATGGGGTGCTCGACTAAGGGTGAAGGAGGCCGCGCAAACAACGGCGAGAACGCCCGCACGCTGCCCGGCATCGACGCTGACGGCGTGCCAGAGCGTGCTGCGCGCAGCCGCACGAGCGACCGGGCCCAGAGGTAGGGCGGCGATGGCAACACGCTCGAGCTCCACAGCGCGCCCCCAGCAATGAGCGCGCGCCACATGGCCTCTGACGTCGTGTAGCCGGGGGCGCGAAAGCCGACAGGAACGACGCCAGTGACCTGAGCGATGACGTCGCGCGCGCGGACGACGTCGGTGCGGAGGTCGTCGTCGTTGAAGTGGGCCAGGTCGTAGGCGTGCGCGTAGGAGTGGCTCATGACGTCGTGGCCGGCGCGGGCAGCTGCGGTGATGAGGTCGCGAAACGCACCGCACACCTCGAGGTCAGCGCCGATGACAAAGAGCGTGGCCTTCACATCGAGGCGGGCGCAGGCGTCGAGGAAACGTTCGGTGCCTGCGAGCAACACAGGATCGCGGGGGCCCGGCTGAGCGCGTCTGTCGCCATGGAGCCGCCGGTAGCACCAGGCACCGTCGAGGTCGATCGTGACCGCGCGCGGCCTCATCGCGGATCGCGCGGCAGGTAGCCGAGGCGGGCAGCGGCGCTGACGATGACGAGGATGACGGCGCAGATCGCGAAGATTGGGTCGGTGGCGTGCGCGATGAGCGGCACAAGCAGCGCGCCGCTGACGACGAGGCGCACGGCGTGCAGCACCGGTCGCCGCACGACGAACAGGCCGAGGGCTTCGTTCACAGCGAGCGGAATGCCAAAGAGGCAGGAGCGCATGACGGCGTCGGTGTTGTCGGCGACGATATGCCACTCGGTGACGAGGATATCGCCGAGCACGAGCACCGTCGTCACGGCGAAGACGAGCACGCCGCCGGCCGCTGCGTCTTTGGCGAGCATGGCGAGGCGATGGAAGTCGTGGACGAAGAGGTCGATCAGCGCTTCGAGGGCCGTGTTTAAGATCTCGGCGAAGAACACGATGCTGACGGCGAACAGCAATGCGACGCGCACACTCAGGTCGAGTGGCAGCGCCATACCCACGATCATGACCATCAGGCCGCTGACGACGTGGACCTTCATGTTGCGCTGCGTGGCGACGGTGCGCAGCACGCCGGCGATGGCCGCGCGAAACGAGCCGACGATGCCGCCACCGCCGAGGCCGGCGACAGCGCGCACCGGCGGGATGGTGTCCAGCTGCGGGTCCTTCAGCGCGTCGGTCGGCAGCTCAGGCATCGGCGTACTCGATCGTCGTCGTCGTCAGCTCAGCCCCTCAAACAGCTCGAGACCGGGCGCGCGCTCCTCGGACGTGAGCTGATGGGCGCTCAAGAACTGCTCGATGTGCCTCAAGAGCTCGGCCTGCTCGAAGCGAGAGAACGCCGCCCACGCCGCCTTGTCGTCGCGCAGGATCGCCGTCGCGCGCGAGAGCGCGCCAGCGCCGGCGAGCGCCTCAACGAGAGCGAGCTTCAGCTTGCCGCGCTGCCGGGCGACGAAGCGGTTCAGGACTTCAAAGCTCCAGGTCTTGTCGACGGGCACGATGCGCACGAAGCGGCCGGGGAAGCGGGCGAGGCGCTCGCGCAGATCGCGCTCGTCGTCGAAGCCGTCGACGATCGACAGGACATCGCCCGACTGCGTGTCGAGGTGGCTCTCGCTGCCAGCGTCGCGAAAGGCGATCTCCAAGTCGGCCCAGTCAATGTCGAGCGTGCGCATGGGCCCATCGTTGATCCGCAGACGAGGAAGATCAAAGAAACTTCTCCCGCGCCAGCAGAGCTCCTCTGGCCCACAGCGACGAGCTGGTGCCTTGCCGCTCCTCGAGCGGGTGTGTAGGACACCAGATGAACCGCGCCAGCGGTTGACGAGCAAGAACATCAAGCGCGGAGCGCTTGATCACGAGCAGGGTCGAGCGCCTCCCGAGCGCCGTGACATCACGGAGGACGCAGAAATGGGCGACATCGCACCCTCACCCCACCTCGCCGCGCAGCGGCTAGGCGTAGACGTCGTCATCGACCACGTCGTCGGCGCGGACGGCACGACGCTGCGGCTCTATGAGCTCGGGCTTGTCCCCGGCGCCGTCGTCCGGGTCGTGCGGACCGCCCCCCTCGGGGACCCCCTCGAGCTCGCCGTGTGCGGCACGAAGGTCTGCGTCCGCCGCACAGACGCCGCCCGCTTCATCGTTCGTCCGGCCGCGGAAGCTACCCGATGAGCCCGTCATCCACACCGTCGTCGGTCCTCCTGCTGGGCAACCCGAACTCCGGCAAGACCACGCTGTTCAACGCGCTCACGGGCCTGTCGGCCAAGACCGGCAACTATCCGGGCATCACCGTTGAGCACAGAGAGGGCACCGCGCGGCTGCCGTCGGGCCGCGCCGTCACCGTCGTCGATGTGCCTGGCACCTACGCCCTCGCGCCGCACAGCGACGACGAGGCCGTCGCCGTGCGCGCCTTGCTGGCCGACCTCCCGAGCACGGGCCGCGCCGATGTCGTCGTCGCCGTTGTCGACAGCACGGCGCTGCAGCGCAACCTCTACCTCACGGCCCAGCTGCGCGAGCTGCCCCTGCCCCTCGTCGTGGCGCTGACGATGACCGACGTCGTCGCCTCAGACGGCGGCCGCGTGAACGCAGCGCTCCTGAGCGATCGGCTCGGCGTGCCCGTCGTCATCGCCGCCGACCTCCCGGCCCTGCTCGACACCACGCTGAGCGCGCAAGCCCCGCTGGCGCTGGCGCACAACGCGCCGAAGATCGACGACAGCGCAGCCGGGCTCGCGGCGGTGATCGCCGCAGCCCGCGCGGCGGGGACGGCGATCGCTGCCAAAGTGGGGCTCGCTGGTGCAGACCTCGCGCTCGGCTTGGTCGCGCTGCAGCGCACGCTCACGACGACCGAGACGGCGATGCCGGCGATCGACGCGCACACGACCGCACTGCGCGCGCTGCCGCGCGCCGACCGCCACGAGGTGTGCGCGCGCGTCGTGCAAGCTCGCCAAGCCCGCGCACGAGACCTCGCCAAAGACATCGTGACGACCGCTGCGCCGTCGACGACAAGGGCCGCGACCGAGACGCGCTCGGAGGCGGTTACGCGCCGCATCGACGCTGTCGCCTTGCATCCGCTGCTCGGACCGCTCGTGCTGGTCTCGGTCTTTGGGCTTCTTTTTCAGGCGCTGTTTTCGTGGGCCGAGCCGATCATGACGCTCATCGAAGACGGCCTCGCTGCCGTCACCGACGTCGTCGCCGCGCGGTTGCCAGCGAGCCTGCCGCTGTTTTCGTCGCTGATCACCGACGGCGTACTCGCCGGCGTCGGCAACGTGCTCGTCTTTGTGCCGCAGATCGCCATCCTGTTCTTCTTCTTGGCCGTCCTCGAGGACACCGGCTACCTCGCCCGCGCCGCATTCCTCCTCGATCGGCTGATGGCGCGCGTGGGCCTGCACGGCCGCGCGTTCGTGCCGATGCTGTCGGGGTTTGCCTGCGCGGTGCCGGCGATTTTGGCGACGCGCACCATTGAGCGCACGAAGGATCGCCTCGTGACGATCCTCGTCTTGCCGCTCATCTCTTGCTCCGCACGCCTGCCGATCTACTCGCTGATGATCGCGACAGCGTTCTCGGGGACGGCGAGGGTCTTTGGCGTCGTCGAGGCCGGCGCCGTCGTCATGCTGTCGATGTACGCGTTGTCGATCGCGTCCGCCCTCATCCTCGCCGCGATCTTCAAGCGCACGCTGCTGCGCTCAGCCACGCCGCCCCTCGTGCTCGAGCTCCCGCCGTATCGGCTGCCGAAGGCCGTCCAGCTTTACAAAGCGGTCAGCTCGCGCGTCCTCACTTTCGTGCGCGACGCAGGCACCGTCATCCTCGCGATCACCGTCGTGCTGTGGGCGTTGCTCACCTTTCCCCGAGACGATGAGCTCACCGCGGCCCGCGACAAGGCAGTCGCCGCGACCGAAGCATCCATGCCCGCAGGCCAAGAGCGTGACGAGGAAGTGCGGGCGATCAAGGCCCAAGCCGGCCAGGCCCTCGTCGAGCGGAGCGCCGCCGGCCGCTTCGGCCACGCCATCGAGCCATTGCTTACGCCGCTCGGCTTCGACTGGAAGATCGGCGTCGGTATCATCGCGTCGTTCGCCGCCCGCGAGGTCTTTGTCTCGACCCTCGGTGTCGTCTACGGCCTCGGCGACGCCGAAGACGAAACATCGACGTCGCTGCGCGCCTCGATGCAGAAGGACACGCGTGCCGACGGCAGCCCCCTCTACACGCCGCTGACCGGCCTCAGCCTGCTCGTGTTCTTCTTGTTCGCGATGCAGTGCATGAGCACGATCGCGGCCGTGAAGAGAGAGACGCGCAGCTGGCGCTGGCCCCTGTTTCAAATCGCCTACATGACGACCCTCGCGGTGCTCGCGTCCATCGTCGTCTTTCAAGGCGGCCGCCTGGCGGGCCTTCAATGACCGTCGTCGACAACGTGGTCGTCGATACCGTGCTCGTCGTCCTCGTCGTTGGCGCTGCGGCGGTCTTCTTGCTCAGCCGCTTTCGCTCACGGCGCCGGGCGCCTGCGGCAGACGTCGTCGTCGGAGACGCCCTGCAGCGCGGCATCACAAAGGCAAGAGGGCGGACAAAGACCTGAGCTGTCAAGCAGAGGGTCGTGAAACGACAACGGGCGCCGATGGCGCCCGTTGTCGTTCTGTCAGGCGCAGCGGCGGGTCACTCGTCGCCGCTGTCGTCGCCGCCACCGCCGCCGAGACCGGCCTCGCCAGCGACGCCGATGTCGAAGGTGACGACGATGGCTGGGGCGCCGGCGGCCTCGATGGTCGGCAACTCCGCCATGTCGATCTGCGCGACCGCGTCGCCCGACGCCAGCAGAGGCTCGCCGCCGCCAAGCGCGTCGTTGGCGAGCTCGACGAGGCGCTCCGAGTCCCGGACCGTCACGGTCGGCGTGTTCGGGTCGCCGCCAAAGGGGTGGAAGGCGATGATGATGTCGTCATCGCCGTCGACGGAGATGGCACCACGGTAGGAGATCAGGGCCGCGTCTGGCAGGTCGATCGGCTCTTGGGTGTCGTTGTCCTGCAGGATGACGGTCTCGACGGTGGCCTCCATCGAGAGGACCGTCACGGTCACGGTCGCTGGGTCGAGGCCGGCGGCCTCGAGCTCGGCATCGACGTCTTCTCTGACGGCGGCCATGTCGAGCAAGCTGCCCGTCCAGTTCGCCGACAACGAGCAGATGGTGCCCTCGTTGGTGTGGGTGAACGTCGTCAGGTTGCCGAATTCGTCGGGCTCGCCGTCTTCTGGGATCGAGCCGTTGTCGTCACAGCCGTCGACGCCGCCGAGGGGGAAGACGACGGAGCCGCTCGTCGTGATGTCGAAGGGGACGCCGCAGCCGGGGCAGCCTGAGAAGGCGGCGGCCGCAACAACGATGGTGGGCAACGAAAGTGCACGGGAGAGCGAGCGCATGTGGGGTGTTCCTCCGCACGACACCTTGGCACCGGTCAGGCAGACTCGCCACCCACTCTCGGGTCGACCGGCCAAAGAGAGACGAACGATGTAGGGAACGGGCGCACGAGATCGAAGCCGAGACGAGGGCTGAGACGGCGCGCGCGCCTTGGTGATGCTGGTGTAGGGTCGTCGACGATGAACCCGCAGCTCTTTGGTCGCTTCTTGTTGCTCGACAAAGTCGCCGCCGGCGGCATGGCCGAGGTGTGGCGCGCCAAGATCACTGGCGAAGGCAACTTCCAGAAGATCGTCGCGCTCAAGAAGATCTTGCCGCACGTCAGCGAGGACGAAGACTTCATCACGATGTTCACCGACGAGGCGAACATCACCAGCACGATGAACCACGCGAACATCGGGCAGGTCTCAGAGTTCAGCCGCGTCGGCGACACCTATTACATCTTGATGGAGTACGTCTCTGGCCGGGACCTCAAGGGGTGCTGGTCCTGGTCGAAGGCGCGCGGGCAGATCATGCCCGTCGAGCTGTCGGCGTACATCGTCTCAAAGATGTGCGACGGCCTCGACTACGCCCATCAGCGCGGCATCGTGCACCGAGATATCTCGCCGCAGAATGTGCTCCTGAGCTGGGAAGGCGACGTCAAGGTCATCGACTTCGGTATCGCCAAGGCCACGGAAAAGAGCGGCAAGACGAGACCCGGCACGCTCAAGGGCAAGTTCGCGTACATGGCGCCCGAGCAGATCCGCGGCCTGCCCCTCGACGGACGCGCCGACGTCTTCGCCATCGGCGTCTGCCTCTACGAGCTCGTCACTGGTCAACGTGGCTTTCAAGCCGAGAGCGAGTTCTCGCTGCTTGAGATGGTGCGAAACGTCGAGATTCGCCCGCCGAGCTTGCTCAACCAGACGCTGCCCGCTGAGCTTGAGCGCATCATCTACAAGGCGCTCGCCAAAGACAGAGACCAGCGCTACCAGACGGCGTCAGACATGAGCGTCGATCTGCAGCAGTTCATGCTGCAGCGCGGACGCCCGCCACAGGCCAGAGACCTCGCGGCGTTCTTGCGCGAGAACTTCACCGTCGACTACGAAAAGGAGCGCACGCGTCTGGAGTCCTACAAGGACGTCAACGCCACCGAGTTCACGGCGCCGCCGCGCACGCAGCCGGGCGCCAACGGCTCCTCGGCGCCGCCCGCCTCTCCCGACGACGACGGCGCCTTCGCGAGCATGGACACCTTCGCGCCAGAGCCAGCGGTGCCGCCAGCGCCGAAGGGGGCGCTCGTCTCGGATGGCCATAAGGCCGCACGCCCCGAGCAGACGGCGTCGACGGCGGCGAATCTGCCGACGCCTGTGCCGGCGCTCGATGAAGCGCCCAAGCAGAAGTCGAAGCTGCCCAAGCTCATCGCGGCCGGGCTCTTTGGCGTGATCGCGCTCGGGGGCATTTGCGCGGCCCTGTGGATGACGGTGCTGCAGCCCGTGACGATGATCGTCGTCACCGTCCAAGGCCCCAAAGCCGCGACCGTTCGCTTCGACGCCCTGCCGGCCGTGACGGCCGCGCCGTCGGCGACCTTCGAGAAGGTGAAGAACGGCGCGCACATGGTGATGGTCGAGGCACCAGGGTTCATCCCTGTCACGCTCCCCGCCGTTACCGATGGCAAACAGCCCTTGTTCCCGCTCACCGTCACGCTCAAGCGCATCCCCGGCAAGCTCGTCGTCATCTCTGAGCCCTCGGGCGCGGACATCACGCTCGATGGCGAGCCGACGGGCAAGACCACACCGTCGACGTTCGAGCTCGACGGCGACAGCGTCCACGAGTTCGCCCTCGCGAAAGAAGGCTACAAGCCCGTGAACAAGAACGAGGTGCGCGTCCCTGGCAACGACGAGGCGACCGTCAAGCTCGTCCTCAAGCCGGCCGTCGTGAAGCTCCGCGTCGTCTCCGTGCCGGAAGGGGCGACGGTCAAGGTCGGCGAGGTCGACTATGGCATGACGCCCGTCGTCATCGAGCGTGCGCCGGACGATCCGTATCCGCAGGTCACGATCACGGCGAAGAACTGCGAGCCGCTGCAGACGACTGTGCCGTTCGATCGCGAAAAAGCTGAAGACCGCTTCGACGTCACGCTCAAGTGCAAGTAGCGCTCTTTGTCGCCGCCCTCATCGTCGGTGATGGGGTGGGCGCTGATCCGGTCGCTCCGCCAGCGGCCAGCGTGCCTCCCCTCGCGTCGGTCGAGGCCGACTTCAAGGCCGGTGTGCGCGCGCGCTGCGTATCGCTCGCGAAGGACGCGCTGCGCTCCGGGCGCCTCGAGCCCCTCGAATACGCGACGGCGTGGCTCGTGCGCGGTCGCTGCCACGTTCTGCAGGAAGACATCGATAAGGCCGAGCGCAGCTACGCCGTCGCCGTGCGCGTGCAGAAAGACATCGCCCTGCCGACCGAAGACGCCGTGCTCGCGCGCGTCAAAGCCGCCGCCGTGCCGCTCACGTTGCGCGCCCGCGCGATCCCCGATGCGTCTGGCCGCGGCGTCGTCGTCGAGGCCACGCTCGTCGACGATCTCGCCATCGGCGACCACCTCGAGGTGAGAGTGGCGAGCAACGCCACGCCGCTCGCTATAGGCGCAGCGAGTGGCCCGACGACGCTCGCCGGCCGGAGCGAGCGCTTCACCGTCGTCGCTGAGGGCGCCGAGGTCGTGCTCGTCGACAAATACGGCAACCGCGTCGCGCGCGCCCCCGTCACCTTCGACGACGAAGCCAACGCGGCCCTCACCGCCGCCGGCGCCGCGCCGCAGGTCGTGACCGCTGCGCCTCGACATGTGACAGCGCTCGCCTACGTCGGCGGCGCGACCATCGTCGCGTCATTCATCACAGCCGCTGTGTGCGGCATCAACCACACCGTCGTCGCCCAGGCCGACGAGTCGCGCGTGCTCGACGAGGAGCTGCCTTGGCTCGTCGGCTTCGGTGCCGGCGCCGTCGGCGTCGTCGTCGGGATGGGCCTCGTCGCCGTGGAGCGCCTGACGAACGAGCAGCCGGCGCCAGCGCCGGCGGTGCCCGACGCGACTTCATCATCGACAGAAGGGCCCACGTCGACGGCGAGCGAGCCCGCGCCGCCGACGGCGGCCGGTGATAGCGTGCCGCCATGATGAGGGTTGGATGACGAAGGACGGGGGTGGCCGGCGCGCCGCCGATCGCCGCCGCGAACGCGACGGCGGCCGAGACGCGCCCAACGCCGACGTCGAGCGCGGCGCGCGCGACGGCACGACCCCAGGCGAAGCCCCCGTCGACGCGCCTGCCCTGCGCGTGCACGACGACTACGTCGAGGTCGACGACGAGAGCCGCCTGGCAGGCGCGCCGCTGCTGTCGGCCGATGAGAGTGTTCCGGAAGCGAGCGCCGTCGAGATGCGCGAGCCATCGCGCTCTGGTGGGCGGCCACGTCCGAGCAACACTCAGGCAACGCAGACGCTCGACCCTGAGCGCAAGGACGCGCGCGTGCCCGCGGCCCGCGGCGTCATCGTCGACGAGGAGCCCGTCGACGCCGACAAATCGTTCGTGCGCGAGCTCAAGCGACGGCCAACGAAGCCGGGCGCGCACACGGCGGCCCTCGCGCGCCCCGAGGCCACAGAGGTCAAAGAGCTCAAAGCGAGAAGGCCGCGCTTGGGCGGCGCTCTCGTCGTCGTCGGGCCGGTCTCGGTTGGCCCCGGCACGGCGGCAGCGGCCCCGCCGCCCGATATCGGGCTCGCCGCTGCGACGCAGCTTTCGATCGGCGTCTACCCTGCTCTGCTCGGGCGCGCGGCCAAGGCCGACGTCTGCTTGCCAGACCCCGCCGTCAGCCTGCGTCACGCCGAGCTCAGCTACGACCCAGAGACGGCGGTGTTCACCATCGCCGATCTCGGCAGCACGAGCGGCACCTTGCGAAACGGCGTCGCCATCGACGGCCGCGCCACGCTCGACAACGGCGACGTCGTCACGGTTGGTCGCACCGAGCTGCGCTTCATCAAGACTGAGGCGGCGCCGAGCGAGAAGGTGCCAGAGCCCGCGCCCGCGCCCGCGGTGCAGGAGAGCACCGAGCGGCTGCCCGAGAGGACGAGCCCCGCGCAGCGCGCCGCGCGCGACGAGGAGCGCAAGAAGCAAAACGAGCAGGCGCTTGAGCGACGACTGGCGGTGCGACGGAAGGCCACGCTCGTGATCGGCGCGAGCGTCTTCTTGCTGGCGAGCGTCGCGGCCGTGACGCTCACCTACCGCAACGTGTTCGCCGATGACGCGCCCGCACAGATCCGCCACCAAGTGAGCGTGCTCCTCGCCGAAGCAAAGACCCACCTCTACGCCGGCGACGTCGACGGCGCGCTGGCCCGTACCGAGACCGTGTTGGGCCTCGACCCCCAGAGCCAAGAGGCCCAAAGCCTCGAGCGCGTCGTGCGCACGGAGCGCACAGCGCGCGACGCCTTGCAGCTCGCGTTGCGCCTCGGCGACGAGGACCGCGACGATGAAGCGCTCGACGCCCTCGCGCGCGTCGCCGACACCAGCGTCTTCGCCAAAGACAGAGACCGCCTGCGCCAGACCCTGGCGAGCCGCGCCCTCGTGCGCTCGCTGCGCGCGGTGGAGAACCTGCTCGACGCCGGCCGCATCGACGACGCCCTCGCGCGCGCCGAGGCGCACGTGAAGCGCTTCCCCGCCGACGAGGGCGGCAAGGCCCTGCTCGCGCGCGTGCAGGCCGCGAAGGCCCGCGGCCAGGGCTCGATCGGACCGGCCCTCGTCGCTGCGCGCGGCGCGTTCGCTGACGGTCGCCTCGACGACGCCCGCCGCATCGCCCGCGACGCGGG
>Ga0169931_10005384_pt1 | contig 19500 bp, 16 predicted proteins | sample Kivu_15m_20L_FD_129675 | JGI IMG/M metagenome (GOLD analysis project Ga0169931, IMG submission 129675) | Freshwater microbial communities from Lake Kivu, Western Province, Rwanda to study Microbial Dark Matter (Phase II) - Kivu_15m_20L... | ecosystem: Environmental > Aquatic > Freshwater > Lake... | reverse complement strand
TTTTGATTTTAGGACATCGTCATAAATTTCTGCAACTTCTTGAGGAACCATTAAGAATAATGAAGGAAGTGTTTTTTCAATCCAGAAATCTTCGGCATCAACAAATGTGTAGAATCCCGGCATGTTTACACCATGATCTGACTGTAATAATATAATTGTGTCTTTGAGACTACCCTGAGACTCAAGGAAATTGATAAAATCAACAACTTTGTCATCTAAATATTTTGCAACTTCACCAGTTCCTTCGTGAGGGTCTACAAGAGCCAATCTAAGATACTTAGGCTCGTCTGAATAAGCTTTCCAAAATTCTTTTCCATATTCAAATACATAATAACTGGTATCTTTTCCATAAAGGCATCTTCTTTTCATTCCATAAGGACCATTGAACATTGCGAAAGGATGTTGTGGAACTGTGTAATTTGGGTCGCAAGAAAATACATTTGCTTCGTGATCAAATGGCTCCCATTTGAAATTTTCTATATTTCCTGGTTCAAGATCATAAAATTCTCTTCCGCAATTGTTGTGAGCTTGTCCTATTATAAATCCTTTGTCTTTATAATATTTATTAACATGAATGGGAGAACCGTGTGAATTTGGATCAACACCGAACATAGAGGGTACCATGTTAATAAATGTCCAAGAAGCGATAGCATGGTATTTCAAAAATTGATAAAGTCTTGTATCATTTTCCTTATTTTGGTATAGTTTTTCAAAAAGTTGATTTGTTTTTACAAGTTTTCTTCTAAAGTTATCTCTGCTTAAGGAATCAATAAACAGATGTATGACATTCTTAGATAAATATTTAGTGTTTTTGACAGAACTTCTTATCTTCTTTCTCATCTCAACGAGTTTTTCGTTCTTGGTAACTCTAACAGACATCTTGGGTTTGGGTATACTATAATCCACTATTATTTCAGTGTTATCTTTTACTTCTTGAGATATTTTAGGATCGTCCATATCTATTGTACTGGCAAGTACTCTAAACTGGAATTCATCTAAAGTTGAATCAGGAAAGAAATTCCATTTTTCAACACGTGGATACCCAAGTTTTTTAGCATTTTTAATTTTGGTCCATCTTAGAACATTATCTTTGTCATCCATTCTAATTTGATTGCAATCTTCTCCCATCCATCCAGAAACATCAAAGACATTATCCATAAAATTCATCCAGCAATACTTCGGTTTTTTGATTCTACATCCGGGACCAGAATTATCAATCTCAGTTCCTTTTAAGCCCTTCGACCACATTTCACAACTAGATATTAATTTGAAATGTAAATAACCAACTATGATTACACTTATTAAAATTATGCTGACTAATCCCTTTAAGTAACCTATTTTTCTCGTAAATATTATCATGAATGCAATTATATTCTGAACTATAAAGCTAGGTACCATGATAGCAAATAAAAATACTCTATTATATGCACCATGTGATTTTAAGTCATATCCGGTATCATAAACATAGCAAAGATACCAGATAATAACACTATTATAGATTGGAATCCAATAACTTATAAGTCCATAAATAGCAAGATTATATATAAGAGTAAACAAAAAAGCACTTGCTGCTAGGATAAGTCCGAAATATTTTAATTTAGTTTGATCAAAGTTTTTAAGGCATTCGGCAGAGGTTTCGTGACATCCAATTAAAGTTATTAAATAGAGTGAAATAGCAATTAAAATTATTACGTTGGCAGAAATGTTATTTACCAATCTGTTGCCAAAATAATTTTTAGGAAAAGTCTTTTTCTTTTCTTTATATTTTTTATCTTCATCATCCGGAATTAGATGTAAACCACTCTTATTTTCTGAATCGTTCCGTCTCGGGTGGGTATGCATATTAAATATATAAACTAAAATTATTATATTTTTTCATTAGTTTTTATTAATTTAATTAATTTAATTAACTTAAATAAACTTAATTTTAGTCAAAGATAATTTTGCATTCAACTGCATCAATATTATTTTTATATGTAGTTTCAAAAAATATTTCCTGTTTATCTTTTTCGACTATTGCAATCATATAACCTCCACCTCCACCACCTGTAAGTTTGGAAGCAACATTAATTGAACTTAATATGTTAAAAATACGATTGATTTCTAGATGAGAGACTTGAATGATACTGAGAAGATTTTGATTTAGGGCAAAAAGCTGACAAATATTTGAATATACTTCTTCTATGTTTGAGTTCTCTTCTATAATTAATTTATGAATTTCTTGTGCGATATAATTTATAGAATCTAGGCTATTCATGAATACTCTTTCATATTTAGTTTTAAAGTCTTTTACTTTTCCAATAAATTTCTTTGTATCTCTTCTAATTTTCGTGTCGATTAAAAAGATTTTGAAATTTTCAACAAACGTTTGAGATGGTTTTATAAAGGAAAAATTTTTATAATTGCTGAAAAGGATCATACCTTTATGGATCGAAGTAATGTTGTCTATTCCAGAGGGTCTAAGATGGAAATATTTTTCTCCAAAATAAGAGAAAACGAATAAAATATTTTTATCAAGATTTTCTTCTTTATCAATGTAAGGGTGATTATCATTATATGTCTCTAGTAAATGACTAGCTAATTTCATTAAGCATGATGCTAATGACACATTTACTGCTGCACTTGAACCTAACCCAGCTCCATGTGCGAAATCTAATGATATGGTCACTTTTATGAAAAATTCAGATAGGAGATTTTCAACATCACAACGATAATTGGTGTCATTTTTTGAAAGTGTGTGCACTTTGTAAGATAATATCAGATTGAGCATCAAAGCGAAATATTGAGAATGCTTTTCCAAATTTAAATTTTCGAAAAGTTTTGTCAATACATCAATTTCCCCATTTATTAACAATTGGTTTATCTCTTCATAGGTTTTATCAGAATATATTTCGATAAAGTCTTTTATTTTATTTATTTGGGTAAAATTCAAAATTACTTTTTCAGAAATATTTATGAAATTCAACTCTATACTCTTCTGCTCCTGCTCACAATTTTCTAACTTTTCTAAAATTAATTCACATGTAGCAAATCTATCGACAGCACATGATATAGCTTTGGTATTGTAAACGACAGCATGCTCTCCGGATATAATTATTTTTGCTGGAGCCTTGGAAACAAATTTAATTTTTCTATTTTTTTTTTCAACATCTTCTTCCATTTATAATAACTAAAACGTATATTTTGAATTTTTATAAACTATATAAATATATATAAATATTTTTATTGAGTTTTAATCAAAACTAAAGCTATTTAATAAGAAAACAATATTTTAATAGGAATATTTTTATTTAGAATAGTTAATTTTAACATTTTATTATTTTTTTAACAAGTAAAATATCATCAACATTTGAGAAGTTCAACGTCGAATACAAGATTAGAATTAGGAGGGATAACACCGCCAGCACCTCTTTTTCCATATCCATAATCAGGACTTAAAAAGAAAGTGGCTTTTTCTCCAACTTTCATTGAAGCAACTCCTAAATCCCAGCCTTTGATAACTTGTCCAACTCCGATGTTAAATTCAAATCCACCATCAGACTGATCAAAAATTTTTCCATTTTCGAATTTTCCTACGTAATTAACTTTAACTAAAGATCCGTATTTTGGGGAATCTCCAGTTCCTTGTTTGCTTACTTTTTTCTTAATTCCTCCATCAGGGGTTAAATTAACAAAGCCTTCCATAATAATATGATTAAAAAAATAATATAATTAAATATTCAACGACGATAAGGAATATGATAAAAATTTATGTTAAAATTATCAGATAAATTAAGATTTATATGAATGAATAATTTTTGAACGCATTTATACTCATTTTCTAGTTTAACATACAAAATAAAATATATCACACCTAAAAATAACAATTATCTATTAATTATGAGATAATTTAAAATATTAAATCCCATTTATTTTATTAATTTTGATTATAATTCCCCTGGAGTTTCTCCCATATGATTACCATTCAAAAAAAGAGTCTTGTTAATTGTGTAGGACATGATCCAACAAAATAGGAATGTAGGAATAGAAACATTCAGACCTTCCAAGAATACTTCTGATTGATAGTCAATATCTTCACTCGTTACAAATTTATTGAAAAAATAAAATGTTCCTATTATACTTGCTACGAAATATCTAATTATAAAATTTATGTGTTATTACATAATAAACGATAAGAATCCTGTAAAATTCATAAATCCAAAAATTAAGCCAAATGCAAAGCTAAAAAAAAATTTAAACCAAAAAACTTTATCTAATTTATTATCTTTTGAAGATAGGTCTGTATCATTAATTTGCTCTTTAAAATTTAATACGTTTTTATAAGAAATTTACTTGAATCGCTGTTAGACATTTATTAAGAATAAATAATAAATTAGTAAAGGAATATTTAAATTTTTATTTTCGAATACAATTTTATTCAATTTTATTTAATTCAAATGAATGATGAAATTCGAGAATATCAAAATAAAATGACTTTAAAAGAATATTTTTTCAGAAATTCGAATATGTTAAGTGATAAGTGTACAACTGTGTGTGGATTGAATAAATTTGAAGATTATATTTTATTCAAAAAGAATGAAGAGTTTGTAATAGAAAACAATTATGGTGACATTTTAAATTGTTATGATAAATGCCTTGGTAAATATTTCGGAAGCTCAGTATTAGGAATACAAATATTGAATGAACATTTCACTAAATTAGAAAATGAAAATCCTAATAAATAGAATCAAAATAAGTCTTTATCTGTTGTTATCTAACTCTCTTCATCTAATCTAAAAATGAAAATTAAAATCATAATTAAATTTTTAAGTTTATTAAATTCTTAATTATCTTAGACTAATAGCAATATTATTTATCAAACCACAAAATATCTTAATCTTATATGTTAGTTAGTATTACCATTTGAAGTATTGAGACCTGGGGTATTTTGCTGTCCAGGACCTGATTGCCCCCCGGGTTGATTTTGATTAGGGTAAGGAACAGAATAGTTTGGATTCATGTTAAGACCCATCATATTCATCATCATATTAGGGTCGAAACCTTGATGAGGTACACCCATCATCATATTAGGGTTCATCATTAAATTCGGGTCGAAGCCCATTGCGTATGGGTTCATCATTCCGAATGGAACAGGGAAATTAGGATCGTAATTCATACCTGGTACTGATCCTGGAACTCCTGAAGACATTTGAGAATTCATATCGTAGAATCCCATTTGTTGTTGATTCAACAACAAATTTTCTGTCTTCGACCTGATTTCGGTGTCGCCATGGGCAAAGGTACATAGTGTACCGTATCTGCAAGAACCCTCTTTTTCCCAGTACTTGCATTTTACGATTTTATAATTTTGAGGATTAGCAACCTTTTTGGTTTCTGAGGTAGCTAATTTCCCTATATTAATAGAGGTCTGTACCTAAAATTGATTTTAAAGATAATCATATTACTGCTCCAGTTGATGACCTCAATTCTCCTAAACCATGGGCAAATTGACATTTCTCTTTAAAAGCACATCCCTTGCTTGTTTCGAAATGCTTGCAAAGCATAGTTTTGTACTTTGCGGTGTTTGTTGTAGGAGGCTATTTAAAATTTAATAATAAAATCTTACATTCATATTGAAATTCATTATAACAAATCTATCAAATTTTATTTATTAATTAAATAAATAAATTAAGTTATTTTAAATGTTAAAATTTGATGAAAGCGAGAATTCTACTTATAGAATGAGAGAAATCGAATATGTATGTTTTTATTAAAATTTTATTAGAAGAAAAATATTTTGATCAATTGGATTAATAGTATCATGGGAAAAGAACACATTTACTATGAAAATTATAAGTTAGATTCTATAAGTGAATTATATGACGGAAATGTGATACTGAATATATTTAATAGTGCGATTATTAAAAAAATATATGAAGGCCAGATAATATATATAATCAATCAAGATGAGCTTGTGGAATTTAACGAGTTAACACGAGAACTACAAAATTATTCTTTAAATAATATATGGCAAAGGGAATATCGAAGAAATATAAAAGAAAAATTTGATTTAATTTTCAAAATTTCTAACTTAATTATGAGCGAATTCAAAGAAGATAAAAATGACCTATTTGAAACATTTATAAAAAGAAATTTATCTGAAGAATTATTCATAATAAATCTATGTTATTTACTAAAAACTTTTTCTGATAAATTAAATGATATAGTTGAACCTTATTCAAGAAACAGCAAAGAACTTTTAATTTCGAAATCATGTTCCTTAGAATATAATAAAATTTTCTCTGAATCAAATATTAGTAGCAACGACAACTCTAACGAAAATTTTCAAAAAGAAGACTTAAAATGTTTGAATAATAATAAAAACATGAATAGAAATAATCTGATAATAAAATCAGCAAGAGGTATTCCAAACAAAAGTGTAGGGCTATCGAATACCAACGAAGAAGATCTGACTGTAAACCATATAAATTTTTTAAAGCCTACATGTCCTGTTATAAATTGTTCTGCTTTTAATGAAGAATATATAAAGTATACTTTTAAAAAAGAAGAAACCAAGCAAAGCAAAATTCAATCAAATTTAAATAAATCTGAAGCAAATTATGAATACAAGCTAAATAAATTCGTTTCAAATATTCTAATCAATTGGGTAGCTGAATGTCACTTAATAAAGAGGTCAGAGATTTCTAATATTAGTTTAGAGAACATCATAGCTAGATGCACAAATGGAATTTTATTAGCTGATTTAGTAAATGAATTAGAAGGAAGAGTAAGTATTAATTATTCTCTAATTTTTTATAATAATAGCTCAGTCCTATTAAAGGTATCGACAGAACTAATTCAAATTTAACTAAGAATAAGCAAAATGTTTGTAAGGTATTGGAATTTCTTAGAAAAAAAGGAAAGGTTAATAGAAGATTTCTATTTGAAGAAGAAAAAATATTAAAAGGTGACGAGAATATTATTACTGGATTGTTGTTTGATATTTATGATTGCTATAGCAATAATTCTTACACCAAAAAAAAGTTGATAGAATATTCAAATGTTAGTAAGGTTAATTCAATAAATAAAATGATCTCAAGCACTTCTAACAACAAAGAAGAGTTTTCCAAAACAGAATTTGATAAATCACATAAACTTGAAAAAGAAAATTATTTCTATAATTCATGTAATAAAGTTGATGCGTTTGACATTAAAGTTGATGATTATAATAAAATTCGTAATAATAAAATAAATGATAGGAAGAATTTAACAAAATACGGAATCTCTGTTTTAACAAGTCCAAAAGAAAAGCCATATTTAACAAGATATTCAAAAGTAGATTCTGGTAAGGTCATAAATACGAGTCCTTTCAATTCAAGAAAAATTACATTTGATGGCCAATTTTCTTCTATAACTAGCCAAGACACTTTTAATGATGTAAATCAAATTAAAAACTGGTTATTCTCAATCGGAATAAATTTCGCAAAAGATATTGATTTTACTAAGCCTACTATTGAAGAATTTAGGGATGGGTAATTTTTTATTTTTATGCTGAATAATTAGATTACTATTAATAGAGCTAATTTCAAATCTTGACCCTACAAATAAAATTATTTTTGACATACGTAATTACCCTAAATCAAAGGCCGAAGCTTTAAAAAATATAAAAAACGCACTAAGGGTATTAGCCAGCAACAAAAAAAGTATTCCTTTAGAATTTTTAAAATGTGAAGAAGAAATTTACAAAGCAGAAACTGAATTTATTGTTCGTTTTTTAAAAATACTTAAAAAATCTTATTATTTAGAGAAAGAATTCAATGATACTTTAACAGGGTAAGGGTCACATTAAAATAATTCTATTCATTACTAGAAAACAATTAGGAAATTCTTCAACTTTCTCATCCCGCTCGACTCTCCGTTCAATACACAAAAATGTATCTCTAATGAATAGCAATAATTATGTTATGAACAACACTGAAAAAAATTTCAGAAGTATTAAAGCAAATAAAAAAGATAATTCCCAGAGAAAGTTTTATTCCCCTATAAAACCTGTGAGAAATTTGATGTTATCACATCCTAAATTTGCTTGGTGTTGAATAATATATATTATAAAACGCATTAATTAATTTTTTTAATTTTACAGAACAGCCTATTAAAAAAAAATTCATGTAAATAATTTTAAAAGTATGGTGTTCCCTAATACTATTTACATGTTATCTAATGACATTCATATTTTATTTTGATTTACTAAAAAAAAAATAAAATAAATTTTTATATAAATTATCAATTTAAAAATTTAATTCATATATCTTAAAAATGTATAGAGCTTTAAATTTGATTTTGAAGAACAAAAGAGGAGTTAATGTCCTTTGTAAATTAACTCGAGGGGGTTCGAGATTTCTAACAACTTCATTTGATGGTAAGAAATCATCCCGCCTTGGTTATGTTCCATTTAAAGGTTTTACGGAACAAGAACAAAGATTTTCAAGAATTTCAGGAAGAGAAGGATCAAGTCAAAGTGTAAAATATTTATTTTACAATTTAAACAGAGAATAGGAAAATTAAACATTAGAAGAACCTGCTTGAAAGAACCCGTAAATCCCTTTTTAAGATTCATCGAAGAAAATGTTTCAAATATGAATGATTATGATTATATCGATGCTATTTACTTATTAGCACAAAAAATTGAAGAGGCTTCTTATAGAAAAAACTCTTTATATAATTTAGATAAATTAAAGGGCTTCCAATTACTAAAAAACTGGACTGAAAGCAATTTCGATCTTATAATAAAAGACAATTTTGCAAAATTTTCTTTCCTTTATTTACTTTCTCAGCTAAGCATGAAGAACAGACACAGACTATTTTTCACAAAAGATCAAGAAACTGCTATTTTAGATGCAAATATTCAAACCTTAGAAAGTGGAAAGTTATCTCTTCTGTCTATTTTAAATACAGTAAGCCTCATTACTACCTTTAGACAATTGAATCTTGAAAGCTACTTAAAAGGAAGAGAAGTAGACATTTCTAAATTGCAATGGAGAGCAATCTACAAAGTACTAAAGAGACTTACTAACCCAAGAATTTCCAGATACGCAAAAATGAACCTTGTTAAATTTTTGAACATTGAATTCTTTAACATGACCGCCACTCAACCTATGGATTCTAAGGCTAGGGCTTTTAATCTCTTGGCTAATATTGAATGGGAAGTGCCTTTCTTAAATATCCATACTAAATTGACAAATCTTCTCAGAGATATTAAAAATAATTCAGAAAATCACGACCAAAACTCAATCCTTCAAGTTTGCGAGGGTTTAATTTATTACCAAGACAATATGACCAATTCTACACTAAGAGATCTTTGTGACATCGTCTCAATGACAATCAAGCATCAACCAGAAAATTTAAGACCTGAGTTTGTCTTGAAATTCATAGAGCTCTTGTCTCAATTCAAGCAGCAAAATTTAGTTTCCCATGAAAATATTACTATCTTCCTTGACTATCTTAATGAAAAATCATCAGAAAAAGAAATTGACGTATATAATTTCAACAGAATGCTGACCGTATTTACATTGATGAGAAAAAATAGATATTTCCAAAAAGATCAAACTGCTAAATTGCTCGATTTGATTTTCCCTAAACTAGAATTTATGAATGTCCTTAATGCCGATATTAGAAATTTCAAATTTATTGTCGGTAAAGTTTTGGGAGCTGAACATCAAGATAAGCTAGCTAAAGAAGTAGTTAATCAAGGCTTAGCCAATCTCAAATCTAAACCAGACTTTAGTCCTTTTCAAGGAATTAAAGTCTTATGCAGAGTTTCTATCTTTAGCCAATCCCCAGAAGTCGAAGAGATGTCAAATCTTGTAATGTCGAAAGTGGATGAACTCACCAACACTGTCGAATCCTCTGCTGAATTTTTGGATAATTATGTCAACAAATACCAAGAATTCCTTTCTATTCCTCAAAGAAAAATTATTCTAGAAAAATTACTTAAATTCAACTCAGAAGAATACACCAAAATTAAATCTAACTATAAACTGTTTTTCAATCTAAATGAATTGCTTATTCCTAAGGACAAAGAAGATTTTAGAAATAAAGTAATTGAGATTACTAGAACGATCTCTTCCCAACCAGATTTCAAGAAGAATTTAATCTCTACTTTCTCCAGATTAGTTAATGATGGAAATGCTATTTCTAATTTGACTGTCTTTAAAGTTGCTAACATTTTAAGACAGTATATTAAAGATGAACAATTCATAAAAGAAACTCAAAATGTAGTAGAAAAATTAATTATGATAGCATTTAACCTACTTTATAGTCAAACCGATGAAAATCAAATTTCTCATGAGGCTATATTGGGTATTTTAAATTTGGCTGACAAATTTTCAGAAGTTAATCCTTCAGCAAAATTAGAAGTTGCAATATCTAAAATCCCAACCTTAATTAAAACCTTTAATGCTGCAAATTTGGGTTCAAACGTAATCAACCAACTCTCTCTGATGTATCTTGAAAGATTCACATTAAAACCTGAATATTTCAGTTCCAATTATTCAGTAGTATTTGAAAAATTGATCAAGAGCGACCTCCCCAAGGAACCAATTAATAACATTATCAAGAGAGATTTCAAATCCGAAGACGACTTCTTTGAAATCTTTTCAAAAATAAAGGGGCAGAATCAAATCCAATTATTCAACATTTCAACTTTAGCAAATAAAAAGAATTTTGAAATTTTCACTGATGATTTGATAACAAAGCTTAAAAATCACATGAACTCAACAGTTTTAAACAATTCAGAAATGCCAGAGAATATGAGATTTTACTATCTTTTTACTCTTCCTTTCCTAAAGCAATCCATTCTTAATTTCCAAAACGAAAAGAAGAATTATATTCAATCAATCAAAGATTTGTATCAAAACGCAAACTTGAAGAAATTGACTAGATTCTATGACAATTTACCACCTAATAATAGAAATTTATTGATTAATCGCCTGTATTCCGAGTTGGCCACCGTTTATGAAAAAGAAGAGAAAGTTGATAAAATTGGATTACTTAGAGTTTTAGATAAATTAACCTCAATCAAATACATTTCACCTAATTTCTACAATAAAGTAATTTCTGACCTTGAGCGTCTTTTCAATACATTCTACACACAAGACTTCTACGAATTCATTCTTTTATTCTCAAGAATCGAATTGAAGAAAGATGATGTCATAAGAGCATGCGCTAAACAAATCCAATTGAAATTTTTGAATGATCAAGAGAAAGTCTTATTATTCAATGCTCTTGTCAAGATGTCCTACACCGATGCTGAATGGAAAGAATTAATTTTAACTAAGCTTATCCAAGATATCGACTTGAACTATGTTCTTAACAAATTCCCTTTAAAAGACAAGATGTGGTTGTTAATTAATTTATGGAAATTAGACACCTGGCCAGAAAACAGAGAAGAAATTGTAAAATCGAAATTTTTAATATAAAATTAGATTACACAAACTATAGCATCTATCAAAATGAAGATCAAGAACATTGACAAAAATTACTTTAATTTCATGATGAGGAATGAAGACTGGCTTCCAATGATATATAGATCACCAATATTTGAAAGATTTGATCAAGAGTTTAAATCTCAGGTATGCTAAAAATTCTTTATTTTTTAGATTTCAACTTTATTCAATCACAAAAGAGAAAGAGAAATGAAAAGACTAAATACTCAATACATAATTGAATTACTAAAGGCGATGGGACACACTGAAATTGATATTATTCCTAATAACAAGCTTTGTGACTTCTATTTACCAAAAGAGTACAAAATATTTTTAACTGTTTCTAGGAAAGTAGGAATAATCTTGTTGAACAGAATTATGCTTAATTACGCTAATACTGAAGAAATCAACTGCACTGGTGAATTTATGAAAGAAGTATTGGTAAAGGAAGGCATAACTCCTTCAGTTGTCTCATTCAATAAAATCAGAGGATTCGGAAACAATCACAAGGAATCAATTAAATATTTGAATACTTTGAGTATATATTTTATTTAATATTTAAGATGTTCCGAGCATAGTTAAAGAAGAAAACTATGACTTTGCGGCAGTTGAATCTATTTGGAAATCACTTTCTGGTGGCAGAACTGTACCAAATCAGAAAGCAGAAGAAGGAAACGCAAGCGATGAAGAGAATACACAAACTCCTAAAAATTGAATTTAAATGAATAAATTAGTATAGATAATCATATAATAAAAATATATTTTATTTAAGAAAATAATTTGGAAAAAGGAGATTTAAATAACTAATCAATTTATGAAATTTATATTTTATGATATAATTTATTTCAGTTTATTTAAAAATTTTTCGTGTATTAATTTCTCAATATCGTCCTTTCCCAATTTTAGGGAGCTCATTAAAATTTCATGAATATTAGATACATTTTCGGCTGTGTCTGATTTGATCCACATTTTGCCATTCATTCCAAATACAATCTCAAAATTTGCAACATCATAAAGCCTATTAAGGGCATAATTATTTTTATAAAAATCCCATGCATGTATTCTCGGTAAATCATAAAGATTTCCTCCATTTAAAATTCCGAAAAAGGATTCTCCGGATGCCCAGCTTTTATTTCCATATTCAGAGACGCATGATAGAACAGGAGCATCAAATTTATTTACTTTCGAAACTCTTGCGAACACGACATCTCCCAAATTAATAGTCGGTTTAAGTTTTTTTGTAGCTCCTTCGAAATCTTTCGTGTTAAGAATAGCATATGAGTATGTGTTGATATCAACTTTAACGAATTCAGACGATTTTTGTACAATTATTCCAAGAATGACATCTTCTTCTCTGGGAGAATAGTATTTACCTAATGATCTGAATACCTCTTCTTCAGTTGAGCTCTCTATAACCTTTCCATTTTTGTCACATAATAAAATTCCACATTTTTTAGAAATTAGATTTCCACTGGAATATCCAAACGCTCCGTAATGAATAAGTTTGTCATTGAATTCATATTCTTCTCCAGGGAAAAGTAAAATCTTTTTATTGTTTTTGTCAACTTCTAAGATTTCTTCTGAAGATCTTGAAGGGTTACGATTAGCAGCGGATTTATCTTTATTTTTATTTTTTTTCATTTATAAATGTTAAAAATATTTTGATAAAATTTAAATTTATTATTTTGAAAATTAGTGTATTTTTTAATTTGAAGATTCACCATACATTACAATTTTATCCTTTGCAGAGAAGACTATATCCATAAGTTGAGAGACACTATCACTTTGATTATGTGCTAAGCTCCAGTCTGAACTAAACTTAAATCCTTTTGATTTTAATTCATCATATGTATTTTCCTTAACTTGGAATTCTCTGAAAATATAATTCTTCCCGAATATGTGAAATATTCTGGTATCTAAAATTCTAACAATTACATTGTCCACCCGAAGGTAAGATCTTAATAATCCAAAGAAGCAATTACCCATAATCCTAAATCTAGTGGAATAAAATATAATGTTTTACCTAAAATTTGCTTGTGTCAATCCATTATCACATAATTCATCCTCATATAAATTTATTTCCATATAATCCAATATTGGATTATCACGACCAAGCATAGATACAGGTAGATTTTCCTCTGTATATTTTAATGAAGGCTCAGGGAATTTATGCATTAAATCGAAATCCTTAAAATATTGTGATTCAATCAATTTATCATTTGACAATTTAGAAATTTTTCCCATGTTGCTTGATGTAAATGTCCAATCTTGTACAGGATTCATCGTCTGAATGTCATCCCTCTCAACCTTTATTGTTTTCCATTTATTATGGTATTGGACTTTTACGTCTGGGGGCGTAAAATAAATAAAATTAATATCATCATTTTTTGAATCGAATTGGCAATTTTTAATTTTATCCTTATCTACTAATTTTGATTGTCTTTCTGCATAACTTGTAAGCTCAATCATTTCTATAGGATTAATTTCTAAAATAAAATCTGCTTTTGAATAAACTAGGAAGAATCTATTATATCCAAAAAACATATCAGGTAGTCTATTGACTTTCAATTTGTCAGATATCATATCAAGTTCTTTTCCTGAGAGCATTTTTTTCGAACTCCAGAAAAAATCCCAATCTTGAAATTTTTTATGTTCAAGTGGAATATCATCAAGTGGCTCTATTTTTATTTTGAAATAATTATCAGGATTATCTTTAAATTTTTCGTCCATTAAGAGTGTTTATTTAATTTATATTATAATAGATAACATAATTGAAAAATTACGTTGAATAAAAAATAAAACATACTCCGAGCGGGATTCGAACCCGCGGCCCTAACCGTGTTAAGGTTATGTCATAACCAACTAGACCATCAGAGCAATGATGAAATTCTATATAAAAATTAGAATAATTTATATTTCAAATAATTTAGCTACTTGTATTCTAAAACCTTTTTTATAATTGATAAAAATAATTATTAAGTTTTCTTAATATGATACTGTTCCAATTAGCTTTTAAATTGTCTGGGTATAATTAAGGCAAGGTGAATTACTAATACACAAATATTTCGAATTATTCTAATTATATAAATTATTAAAAATAAAAAGAAATTATTAATCAAATTTTTTATAGGGAATTGTTTTTGTAAAATTTGACCCTTAATCTAATTTTTTCATAAAGTATCAAGAAACCTATTAATAGGTTTTTCTTAATTAAAATAATAAAATTTATGTATTATATTTTTTATTAAATTATTAATAAATGATGTCAAAAAATTTTAAAATTCTTTTCGCTCTCGCATTTTTATGTTCAATTCTATATGTAAAATCAGAAGTTGTGTGTTCAGAAGAAGAATTAATAAGAGAATTAGAGGAAGATCTAGAAGATAACGGTAAATTGGACTGCCTTAGAGAATCATTTCCAAGAGGTCCAAAAGAAACAGATATAGAAAGAACAAAAAGAATTGCAGCTGAATGGAATAGCGATTGCTCCTTTGAAGCAGAATCAGAGAAATTTCCATGGAAAACAAGATTAGAAAAATATTATGGATTAACAAAGGGATTGGTTGATGTAGAGGGAGAACCAGTAGATGATGATTTTGACGATCAAGCAGATATGTGCGAAATTATAAGAGCATTAGTCGCAAATAGTATATTTCTATTTTATTATTTAAAAAATAGATGTATTCCCTAATATTGGATCAGATGTCACTTCCATCAGTAAAGATATCGTAAGATTCATTGATTGTCCAGGAGATGATGGACAAACTGAAGTTTGTGCTGCGAACCCTGGATCATTCGCAGATAGATTTGGATGGTATATATTCTTAGACGGTAAATCAATCACGTTCAACGGAAAACCAAAATATGAAATTGATAACGATTCATAATAAATCAATTAAAAGATCTTATAAAAATATAATTCTTTTATCATTTTGAATAAAAAATTATTTATAAGTTTTTAATTATTTCAAATTTTAATTTATTCTAATTTATCCTTTTTCTTTATAACACTTATTTTTCGATCCTCTTTTTCTTCAACATTTAAAAAATACAATAATTTAATGAATGTCATTATTATAATTGCAACTATATTTATAATGAAAATTTTCATTTCATTAAGTGTGAATATTATGACTTCGAATAATTCTTTAAAATTTTCTGAAAATACTCCTGGAATGAATATTTTAAAAAATCTTTTTATTTCCTTCTCTTTTGCCAGAGCGAGTATACCATTACTAAATTCAACTATCCATATGGTATGAATCTTAATGATGTTATCCATTAATAAAAATAACGATATTATAGAAGAGTTATCACGAAAAATATTTATCAAACACACGAGAAATATAAATACATCATAAATAAAGCAAAAATAAAGTTGTGTCTGTATATTCATAGAATCAAGTTTACTTAAAGTAGTATAGTTGTTCAATAAAAATACCATAATATGGGGGGATGAAATCAAGGTCTCTCTTTTAAAATATACATCATAGATTGGTGTATTTATTTTAACTACATTTTTACTCGGAATGGTATCAAATTCAGGACTTTTTGTGTTTATGAAAGATCCCTTGTAGTAGAAGTATCTGTCAAATAATAAACATACAAAGTATACTAATTTCATTATTTTAGATAATTTATAATTTCCTTTCGTCATCCTGGTTATTAACTTTTTAAAAAAATTTATAATATATTTAGTTTTTAATATATGGCGATAAATCGTTGAAATAGTTAATTATTAAAAATATATTCAGCTATGTAGATTTCTCCGTAGTTTGTTCCTGCAACAAAGTAGTTTGAAAGGGGATCGAAATATATGCTTCGTACCACAGACTGGTCATCAGTTAAAATTTTGGCTGAAGGGTTAACAGTAAAAAAGTAATCATAATCACTTGAAATTTCACAATCTAAATTGTTCATGTTATCTCTTAAATTGAATAGAAATACTTCTCCTCTAGTATTACCTACTGCCAATAAATTTTTCAGTAATGTTTCTATGCCGAATTTCAAATACCATATTTTTTCTCCCAATGGAAATGAGTAACTATTTATTATAAAATAATAATCCCCTCCTTTATTAAAGATAGGCAGCCATTCCTTAATAACACCGTCTACTGATTTTGAAAGAACAAAATTTCCATTAAACTTTACACAGTCTATGTAATTTTCATGGATAGTGTTGCAGGAAAATATTGGCTGTGTTTTAATTTTAGTTTTGAATTTCTTCTCCCTTTTTTCTTTACGGTTTTTAATAAATTTTGAGGAATTAATTCTGTCCCTTATTGAATCTTCAATCTCCCAAATTTTAACAAAATTATCAACACCAGAGGAGACAAAATAATCACCAGAAATATGCCAATAAATTGATATCACATCAGCTGAATGTCCTTCAGGTCCTCCGAATATACAAACTTGTAGAGAGTTAATAACATTCCATAGCCTAATGCTGAAATCTTTGCTAGCAGATAATAGCAAGTATGAATATTCCTCACAAGGATGAAATTTCAAATCGTAAATTTCATTTCGGTGGCCAATCAATTGAGAATATTCTTGACACTCTTTTAAATCTAATAATCTTATAACGCTTTTCTTTCCTCCGGCAGCTACCACATGACGATAATTAAAAGATGAATATCCCGTGACCTCAGATTGTGGTATGTATGAATAGCTAAGGGCAAAAAAATCTTCATTTTTGTCAGAAAAAGTAAATGCAGCCTCTTCTTCATGATTTGGTTTACTAATTCTTAATTTTTCGAAATTGTATACTTTGATAAAATTACCCCCACAGGCTATTAAAAGATCATTTTTTAAAAATATATCGTAAACTTGGAACTCCTCAGGAGAAAATTTAATCATCTTAAAAATTTGCGGAGCAAGGAATTCTGGTTTTTTTTGAATTTTATTCAAATTATTGTGAATTATAAATTTGTCTGAAATTTCCTTAATCGAATTGTTTTTAGTATTCACATCCTTTTGTGTTAAATTTTGGTTGTCTTTCAACTTAATGTTGATGAGTTTATTATTATTAAAATTATTTGTAGAGTTTGGATCTACTATATTTTCAGAAGGAAAATTTGTACCATGAAAGTTATTGATATTAGTTGGAATCATAGTTTGTTCCTTCAATTTATTTGCTGCCTTCACGGTTTGGTTATTTGCGTCTTCTGAAAATATTTTTTGTTTAGGGTAAAATAAATCTTCAGGAAACATTTCTTCAATTTCGATTTTCGACAAATGATTAATGTATTCATCTATTTCTTCGATTTCTTGCATCTGAATTTTTTAAATATTTCAATTATTAAAATATTTATTATCATAATTATCGATATATTTAGTCAAATAAATGGTGAATTACAATTTATGTCTAAGTTAAAGACAATTTTAATATTTATCATCACATTTAATTTTTAATTTGGTAATTTTTTGGAATACTAAGGTAAATTTAAGACAACCATAAGTAAAAATTTTAAAAACATTTTTAAATTTTAAGCAATATTCAATTTCAATTCAGTACTAATTATTCTTTAATATATTTCCCCATTAGTACAGCTTCCCCTAGTTTTTGCATCTCCACATGCTTGTAAAGATGATGAATATCTTAAACATCAAACTTTTCTGTATTAATAGCATATAGTCTGAAAAAGTATCTATGAGTTCCATATGAAATTTTAGGAGCACAATACGATTTTTTATGTGAACTATTAGTTATTTCAACTCCAGGAATAGATCCTTCTTCTATAGATAGTATATCGATTGGGATATCCTTAACTGCCCAAATAGTATATACACCCTGTTTGTTATCTGGGTCATCAACAATTAATACAAAGCTTTTGGTTCCTGGTGGGACTCATTTCCATTTTAATGGTGGATTTAGGTTCTGTCCATCTGCAGTATAATTTTTTGGAATAAGTCCAGTATGTGTAAATTCTGGAGAATACAACTCGAATTCTGAGTCCATTGACTTTTAAAATTAAATCTAATTGATATTCAGAAATGATTCATCATATTAAATTTCTTTGTAACTATCAATATTTAATAGTTTATAATAATAATTAAACTGACAATTCGAATATTCAAGTTATTATATGTTTATTAATTTTATATTATATAAAAGAACAAGTCCAACTGTTTTTATTATTCAGATTAATCTCATGAAAAAATACATGTTACATATATAACTATATTGTGTTTTTATATTAATTATATAATAATTTTTAATTTTATCTTAAATTAGTACATCACTATTTCAAAAAATCATAATTTCTATAAATGATGTTGATATTTCTCTAACTTATTTTATTTCTCGACTTTACCCATTCAAATCAAAAAATTTTAAAATATTATTTATATATGTAATTTTGGTTTACAATTTTAATTATTTATAAAATTAGTAAATTATTTGAAAATATGTTTGAATTTTCCTATTTCCTTAATAATAGCTCAATCATAAATTAGACAAGAATATACCAATTATCTAGCATAACAAACGAAAATTTTAATATTCATCTATGATATTATATAGCTTGTAGCAATTTACTTTTACAAAGGTATGAACTGTTTCAATTAGATCGATTGTCTGCTATAGTTTCCAATTAGAATTCGGTGAAAATTATATTTGCATAATCCATTCTTCTAAATTGAGTTGATCATACCTATATAAATTTCTTTTATTGCTCTTTTTGTGCTCGTATCAAGTAAATGTACTTTTTCGTCACAGGAGTTTTATATTTAAGCCTCTACAAAGTTTCATTTTTCAAATAAAATAGAATTAAAAAATCAATTTATTGCGTATTTCACCTATATAATTCCACGTCTAAGTGGCCATTCAAACTGGTACTTCCAATATTTAAGTTAAATCCCGGGCGTTTGTTTGTTTAATAATGGCTTAAGCCATATTAATATATATTAAATAACAAAAAAATTTATTAATTAAATGAAGAAATATTATCCAAGGAGTTCTGGCCCTCCTCCGGCCTTGCCGTTTGTGGCGGCTCATCATCTGAGACTTGTGTTTCTTCTATGTCAGGTTTCTTCTTCC
>Ga0169931_10005383_pt1 | contig 19500 bp, 16 predicted proteins | sample Kivu_15m_20L_FD_129675 | JGI IMG/M metagenome (GOLD analysis project Ga0169931, IMG submission 129675) | Freshwater microbial communities from Lake Kivu, Western Province, Rwanda to study Microbial Dark Matter (Phase II) - Kivu_15m_20L... | ecosystem: Environmental > Aquatic > Freshwater > Lake... | reverse complement strand
CCGCCTGCGGTCGACTCTCACTCAAGAAGAATGTTGCGTCGACCCATGAACCCTGCACCCCTGCTCCTACCGCAACCGGTACCCCACGCTGTGTCATCGTTAACAAAGCGTCTGCGCAGGCGCCTGGGCAAGGGTCTGTCCACTGGCCTGCTTCTTGGGCTGTACCTTGGGCTGTATTGGGCCCCGGTGCCAGCCGACGCTGCCTATCTCATTCTGGAGAGAAACCGCTACAAGGTGGCCTACGTGGATCTCATGACGGTGCAGACAACCGAGAAGGGCCGCAAGTTTCTGGTCATTCACGACTTTCTCAACCCCGACCTGCTTGGGCATATGTCTCGGCGGCATGTGCACGAGATCGATTGCCAGGGAAAGAAGGCCCGGATCATGGCCTATGCGCTTTTTACAGGCAAGCGCGGCACAGGCCGGTCCAGCCTCGGGGAGGCCGGCGGTGAGACCTCCCCTTGGAAGCCCATTCGCGGTAAAAAAGATCCCATGGAAGTGGCCCGCGCCAAGCTCTGCCCCTCGTAAGGCCTCTCGGGATCTCGGGCATACTTCTGGTCCTGAAACGCTGCCCTTGCAAGGATTTCGCATGAAACACACCCCGACACCCGATCTCTGCGATGCCCACGAGCCGCTACTGGCCTCTGGGGTCTTGCGTGTTCTGCCTCCCGTCTTTCAAAACTACGGGGGCGCAGAGGCGATGGCGGGCCAGATCGTGACCCTGAAGTGTTTTGAAGACAACGCCATGGTGCGTTCGGTACTCGAGACGCCGGGTAAGGGCCGTGTCTTAATGGTGGATGCGGGAGGCAGCGATCGTTGCGCCTTGGTGGGCGGAAATCTCGCCCAGATTGCACAGACCAAAGGCTGGGCGGGTATCGTCTTGCATGGCTGCGTACGTGATCTCGCAGAGCTCATTGAGGCACAGGTGGGCGTCTGGGCCATCGCCAACCATCCGCGCCGGGCCAGTAAGCACGGTCTGGGTCACAAGGATATTGCGATCGATATGGCCGGTGTATTGGTGCAGCCCGGTGAGTGGTGCTACGCGGATGCTGATGGTATTTTGGTCTGTGCCAAGCCACTGCATTCCTCGGGTTCTTAGCGTTGGTTGGTTCATCGCAAGATCCGAATTGTTGTCGGTTGTCAAATCTGTTTTTCAGGGTGGTCAATTTTTTACCACCCCAGCTCAAGCCTGAATAATGGTCATTTTTTTGTAACAACCCGGGCTTTTTTCCACACAGCCTGGGGATAACTTTTGTGAATTTTTTGCGTGACGAAATCTACCTACGATGAATCTTCCATTCGGGTACTAAAAGGTCTCGAGCCGGTGCGTCAGCGGCCGGGCATGTATACCCGTACGGAAAACCCGCTGCACATCATTCAGGAAGTCATTGACAACGCTGCTGATGAGGCCCTTGCCGGGTATGCGCGCACTATTCTGGTGACCCTGCACCTCGACGGGAGCGTGAGCGTGGCCGACGATGGCCGTGGAATTCCCGTCGGTCCCCACCCCGAGGAGAAGGTACCGGTTGTCGAGATCGTCTACACCCGCCTGCATGCGGGCGGAAAGTTCGATAAGGGATCGGGTGGCGCGTATGCCTTCTCTGGGGGGCTTCACGGCGTGGGGGTCTCTGTCACCAATGCGCTGTCAACCCGGCTTGACGTGACGGTCTGGCGTGATGGTGCCGAGTGGCAGATTGGCTTTTCGGGGGGAGATGTTATTTCCCCCCTAAAAAAAATGGGCCGGCTGCAAGACAGCCGCAGTGGAACACGGGTACAGGTCTGGCCCGACCCGAAGTACTTCGACGACCGGTCGATTCCGCACCAGGAGTTGGTGCGCAGTCTGAAGGCCCGCGCGGTGCTCCTGCCGGGGGTGACCACCCAACTGGTCTCCGAGAAGACCGGCCAGACCGACCAGTGGCGTTATGTTGGGGGGCTGCAAGACTACCTCTTGGAGTCCTTAACCGATGCAGAACTTGTGGTCCCACTCTGGGTGCAGGAAGGCTATGTCGGGAAGGGCGATGAGACCTTTGCCGAAGGCGAGGGCGCCCAGTGGGTCTTGGGCTTTACCCAAGAAGGCGCCGTTGTCCGCGAGTCCTTCGTAAACCTGATCCCCACCACCGCAGGTGGTACCCATGAGGCTGGCCTGCGCGATGGTCTTTTTCAAGCGGTGAAGGGCTTTGTGGAGCAGCACGGCCTTCTGCCCAAGGGGGTGAAATTGCTGCCCGAAGATGTCTTTGCGCGGGTGAGTTTTATTCTCTCGGCCAAGGTGCTCGATCCGCAGTTTCAGGGGCAGACCAAAGAGAAGCTCACCAGTCGTGACGCACTGCGTCTTATCGCGAATCAGGTAAAGGGGCCCTTTGAGCTCTGGCTGCATCGCGATGTTGATGCGGGAAAGAAGATTGCCGATCTGGCCATTCGCGCCGCCCAGTCGCGTCAGCGCTCTGCACAAAAAGTCGAGAAGAAGAAGGGCTCCGGCGTCGCCGTCTTGCCTGGAAAGCTCACCGACTGCGAATCAACCGACCTGTCTCGCAACGAACTCTTTCTGGTGGAAGGCGATTCGGCAGGCGGGTCCGCCAAGATGGGCCGCGACAAAGAGTTTCAGGCGATTTTGCCGCTCCGCGGGAAGGTCTTAAACACCTGGGAGGCGGAGCGCGATCGGCTCTTTGCAAACGCCGAGGTGCACGATATCTCGGTGGCCTTAGGGGTAGATCCACATGGTCCGAACGATGCGGTGGATCTCTCGGGCTTACGCTACGGCAAGGTCTGCATTCTTTCCGACGCCGATGTCGATGGGGCCCACATTCAGGTCTTGTTGCTGACGCTCTTCTTCCGGCATTTCCCGCAGCTCATCGACCAGGGCCATATCTATGTGGCCCGGCCTCCACTCTTTCGTGTCGATGTGGAGGCACGTGCCAAGAAGCCTGCCCGCAAGATCTACGCACTCGATGAGGGTGAGCTTACCCATGTGCTCGATAAGCTCTCGCAGGAGGGACTGAAAGAAAACGCCTGGAGTATCTCCCGGTTTAAAGGGCTGGGCGAGATGAGCGCAGAACAGCTCTGGGAGACCACCCTCAACCCCGATACGCGCCGGTTGCTGCCGATTGCCTTGGGGGCCCAGTCGGCGAGCGAAACCGGGGAGCGATTCAACCTTCTCATGGGGCGCGGTGAGGCCGCATCGCGTCGCAGCTGGCTCGAAGAAAAAGGCCATCAGGCGGAGGTAGATATCTAATGCCCGGACCCCAGTCGCAAGACCCCACACTCGATCTCTTCGGTGCCGATGGCCAGCCTCCAGGGGGCGCCCCGGGCGGCCTCACATTTGATGGAGAGTCGATATCGCTCGCGGACTTTGCCGAGCGCGCCTATCTTGATTACGCCGTGTCGGTGGTCAAGGGCCGGGCCCTGCCAGACCTCTGCGATGGGCTCAAGCCTGTGCAGCGCCGCATCCTTTTTGCTATGGACCGCATGTCGCTTGCCGCTTCCGCCAAGCCAGTGAAGTCAGCGCGGGTCGTAGGCGATGTCTTGGGGAAGTACCACCCCCACGGGGATCAGTCTGCCTACGATGCGCTGGTTCGTCTGGCCCAGGGCTTCACCGTCCGCTATCCGTTGATCGATGGCCAGGGAAACTTTGGCTCGCGAGACGGCGATGGTGCCGCAGCGATGCGCTATACCGAGGCACGACTCACCCGGTTTGCAGAACTGCTGCTCTCAGAGATCGATGAAGGCACCGTAGACTTTGGGCCAAACTATGACGGCTCAATGACTGAGCCCCTGCGGCTGCCCGCGCGGCTCCCAGTCTGCCTACTGAATGGTGCCTCTGGCATCGCTGTCGGCATGGCCACTGAGATTCCGTCGCACAACCTGCGCGAAGTCGCGGCCGCCGCCTTAGCACTACTCGAGTCGCCGGGCTTATCGATGCAGGATCTCCTCAGGCATCTGCCTGGGCCCGATTTTCCCGGAGGCGGTCAGCTGATCTCTTCCGCAGAAGAAATTGCGGCCGCCTATACCTCGGGCCGTGGCTCTCTGAAGATGCGTGCCCGCTGGGTCTTTGAAGAATTGGCCCGCGGTCAGTGGCAGCTGGTGGTCACCGAACTGCCCCATGGGGTCTCGTCGCAGAAGGTTCTTGAGGAGATTGAGGAACTCACGAACCCCAAGGTGAAGACCGGTAAGAAATCCCTGACCCCCGAGCAGCAGCAGACCAAGCAGCTTGTGTTGGGTCAGTTGGAGTCGGTGCGTGACGAGTCGGGGAAGGATGCGGCGGTGCGGCTTGTCTTTGAGCCCCGCAGCGCCCGGCTCGATCGTGATGAATTCGCGACCCTGTTGCTGGCCCACACCTCGTTACAGAGTTCGGTACCGATGAACCTCGTGGCGGTTGACTTTGATGGCCGTCCGCGGGCGCTCTCGCTCATGGACATACTTACCCAGTGGGTGGAGTTTCGTCTGCAGACGGTGCGTCGGCGTTCGGCCTTTCGCCTGCAACAGGCAGAAAAACGTATTCATATACTCGAGGGGCGCACGATTGCGCTGGCCCACATCGACGCGGTGATTCAGGTGATTCGCGAAAGCGATGAGCCCAAGCCCGCCTTGATCTCCCGATTTGGGCTCTCGGAGGTGCAGGCCGAAGATATTCTGGAGATTCGGCTACGCCAACTGGCCCGCCTAGAGGCGATCAAGATCGAGAAAGAGCTTGCCGATCTGCGTGAGCAGGCCGAGCGTCTGCGCCATCTTCTCGATAACGAGAAGGCCCTGAAGAAGGCGGTGGGCAAAGAGATTGCAGAGGATGCGAAGACCTATGGGGATCCCCGCCGCACCCTCATCAAAGAAGAGGCCCGCGCCACGATTGATGTGCCTGTACTCGATGAGCCGGTGACCGTGGTGGTCTCGGTCAATGGCTGGGTGCGCACACGTCAGGGGCATGGCCATGACCCAGAGGGCTTTGGATTCAAGACCGGGGACGCCCTCTACGCCACATTTGAGTGCCGAACGGTGGATACCCTGGTGGCCCTGTCCAACACCGGCCGCAGCTACAGTGTGGGCGTCTCGAGTCTTCCGGGCGGACGGGGTGATGGCACCCCCATGACCTCGATGGTGGAGCTTGAGCCAGGCGGTCGCTTGGTGGCCTTCTGCGCGGGAGGACTCACCACGCCGTTGGTGGTCGGCACCGCCCAGGGCCAGGGCTTCCTCACCCGACTTGAAGGACTGGTGGGCAGAAACCGCAGTGGGAAGCAGTTTATGACCCTGGATGCTGGCGATGAGCCCAGTGTCTTACGTGTGCTCGCTGCGGCCGATGGCGCCTTGGCCGCGCTCACCGCACAGGGCAGACTGCTCATCTTCGGGCGCGATGAAGTCAAGGAACTGCCTGCGGGCGGACGGGGGGTGAGCCTCATTGAGATGGACGGCCCCTCAGATCGGCTGGTCGACTTGGTTGTTGTTCCCGATGCAGGCCTGGTGGTACGCGGCGAGGGGCGGGCCGGCAAGACCTCTGAGCAGCTGTTGTCGCGCGATGCCCTTCTGCCTTTTGTGGGCAAGCGGGCCCGCAAGGGCAAGCCTCTGGGGCTTAAATTCAAGCCGCGCTCGCTGCATATGCCGCTGCCCCCCGCGGCCCCTTGAAATCGGGGATTTCTCCCCCATTTTCTCGGAATCGTTTAACTCGGAGTCGACCCATGTCCAAAGAAACCATGTCCTTTCAGACCGAGGTCAAGCAGCTGTTGCACCTCATGATCCATTCGCTCTACAGCAACCGCGACATCTTTCTGCGTGAACTCGTCTCGAACGCCTCGGATGCCTGTGACAGGCTGCGGCTTGAGGCCTTATCGAACGACAGCCTCTTTGAGGGTGATCCAGAGCTCAAGATTCGCGTCTCGTTTGATGCGTCAGAGAAGACCATCACGATTGAAGACAACGGCATTGGCATGAGTCGTGAGGAGGTGATTGCCAACCTCGGCACCATTGCCCGTTCAGGCACAAAAGAGTTTTTTAGCAAACTCTCCGGGGATGCGGCCAAAGACTCTGCCCTGATTGGCCAGTTTGGGGTGGGCTTTTATTCCTCGTTTATTGTGGCCGAGCAGGTCACGGTGATTACCCGCCGGGCGGGTTTGGCCGCCCAGGAGGCTGTGCGGTGGGAGTCCGACGGGACGGGCAGCTTCAGCCTGGACTCTGCAGAGCGGGCCGCCCGGGGGACCTCGGTCATTTTGAAGCTGCGTGCACCGGAAGGCGAAGGGGAGGACGCCAAGAGCCATGACGACTTGCTGTCGCACTGGAAGCTCAAAGAGATTCTGAGGCGTTACTCCGACCATATCGGCCTGCCCATTGAGATGAAAAAGCGCGACTGGAACGAGGAGAAAAAGGAGTACGAAGAAAAGGACGAGTGGGAGGTGGTGAATCAGGCCTCCGCACTCTGGACGCGGCCGAAGTCTGAGGTAACCGAAGAGCAGTACAAGGAGTTCTATAAGAGCCTGGCCCATGGGTTTGATGACCCCTTGGCCTACACCCACAACCGGGTGGAGGGGCGCACCGAATACACCCAGCTGCTCTACATCCCGAGCAAGGCCCCCTTTGATCTCTATGACCGGCAGTCGCGCCATGGCCTGAAGCTCTACATCAAGCGCGTCTTCATCATGGATGATGCTGAGCAGCTGCTGCCCAACTATCTGCGGTTTGTGCGCGGCGTGGTGGACTCATCCGATTTGCCGCTCAATGTGTCGCGCGAAATTCTCCAGGAGAGTCGCGACATCAAGGCAATTCGTGAGGGCTGTGCCAAGCGTATTCTTGGCCTGCTGGAAGACCTCGCGGAGAATAAGCCTGAAGACTACAAAGGCTTCTGGCAGGAATTTGGCCAGTGCCTGAAGGAGGGCTTCGGGGAAGACTTTGCCAACAAAGATCGACTCGCCGCGCTCGCTCGTTTCGTTAGTACCCAGAGTACCGACGATGCGCCCACCGTCTCTCTCAAAGATTATCTGTCTCGCATGAAGGATGGGCAGGAGAAGATCTATGTACTGACGGCCGACTCGCTGAACGCCGCCCGTTCCAGCCCCCACCTGGAGATTTTTAAGAAGAAGGGAATCGAGGTTCTGCTGCTGACCGACCGGATTGATGAATGGGTGCTCAACTTCCTCACCGAGTTTGAGGGCAAGGGAATTCAGTCCGTCGCCAAAGGCGCGCTCGACCTCAGTAAGGTGCAAGACGCCCAGACGCCGGAGGCCGCCAAGGCCGAAGAGAAGGCGATTGAGGATGCGCAGGCGGCCGCCAAGCCGGCTATTGAGAAGGCAGCCAAGATTCTGGGGGACAAGGTGAAAGAAGTCCGCCTCACCCAACGGCTTACCGACTCGGCCTGCTGCCTGGTCTCCGATGAGCACGACATGAGCGGGCACCTAGAGCGCTTATTAAAGGCCTCTGGTCAGAAAGCCCCGGAACGCAAGGCCATTCTTGAACTCAATCCCCAGCATCCGCTGGTCAAGGCGTTGGTAGCCGAGAGTGACAGTGGCGGGGGGCAGATCCTTGGCACGGATGGTCAGGCGGTCTCCGATGGAATCTCAGACACCCTGCGGGATCTCGTCTGGCTGCTGCACGACCAGGCCTTGCTGGCTGAGGGGGGACAACCGGAAGACCCCTCGAGTTTTGTGCGCCGACTCAATGGCTTCCTCTTGCGGGGGTTGGGCGCCAAAGTCTAAGCGGTCCCGTCTGCGAGGGATTTCTGGGGTTGGCCGTCCGTCGCTTTCGATTGACAGGCTATGGGTTATATCGGCTGCCCCAGGCGCCTCTGGTAATATGCGCGAGTCTGAATATCAGGGGGACAACATGACAATAAAAAAATCTGCAGCCGTGCTCGGCTGTGGCTTGTTTTTGGTGGCTGCTGCCGCAGTGGCACAGACACCGGTGAAGGGAAATCCGGCTGACGGCGCGAAGAAGAACTCTATGTGTATCGGCTGCCACGGAATTCCTGAGTACAAGACCGCGTTTCCGCATCTCTACCGTGTGCCTAAAATTGCTGGTCAGGGCGAGGCCTATCTAATCTCGGCCATGAATGCGTATCGATCCGGTGAGCGTAGCCATCCAAGCATGTTGGCTGTTGCCAAGACTCTGAAGGATCAGGATATTGCCGATCTAGCGGCCTTCTACGCCCTTGGCGGCGCCAAGTAACCGGTACGGGAGACCCTTATGAAAAACTCTATGGTGATTCGACACCTCGCGAAGGCCACTGCCCTTGGCGCTTCTCTGGTTGCCCTCTGCCTGCCTGCACAGGCGGGCAACATTGCTTTGGGCAAAGAAAAGGCTGCCCAGGCCTGTGTAGCCTGCCATGGCGCAGACGGTATTAAGGTCGTCGACCCGAGTTACCCCATCCTCGCCGGCCAGTACGAAGATTTTCTCGTACGTGCGCTTTCAGATTACAAATCGGGCGCCCGTAAGAACGCCATTATGGCGGGCATGGCAGCGCCTTTAACCAAAGAAGAGATCGCCAACCTGGCGGCGTATTACGCCTCGTTGCCCAGCCCGCTAAAGATTATTAAGCGTTAGGTGTCGGGTGTTTCGCAGGTCGTCATGGGGGCCTGCGAGGGAATACATCAGGCCCTCTGAGGCTCATCCCCCGATATAGCTCATTTCAATCTTCGCCCGCGTCTGCGGGCGATTTTTTTTCAGCGCCATCAGGCTCTCCCGGAGTTCTGAATAACGGTCTTCGCGCTGGCTCCAGATGCCATGGATGATGCGAGTAAGAACCTGATCATCGTGCTCGGTGCGCACAGCCTGACGAAGGTCGAAGCCGCTCGAGGCGAATAGACAGGTGTAGAGCAGTCCCTCAGAGGAAATGCGTGCCCGCGAGCAGTGCCCACAAAAGGGCTTGCTGACCGAAGAGATCACACCGATCTCGACTGGTCGGTCGTTGTAGCGCCAGCGCTCGGAGACCTCGTTGGGAGTGGCACGGCCAACGGGTGAGACGGGAAACTGGTCATGAATCTGGGCAATGACTGCACTCGAGGCAACCACCTGGTCTTGTGACCAGTCGTTGGAATTTCCGACGTCCATGAATTCTATGAATCGAACCGTATGCCCCAGATCGCGAAAGAGGCGGGCCATGGGCAGAATTTCGCCCTCGTTGACGCCTTTCTGGACGACCATGTTTACCTTCACCTTGAGCCCCGCCGCCTGGGCGGCATCAATGCCTTCGAGTACCGTCGAGGGGGTACTACCCTCGATGCCAGACATCTGACGGAAGAGTGTGGGGTCTAGGGCATCAAGGCTCACCGTAATCCGATCAAGGCCCGCATCACGCAAGGCTCTGGCCTTCTGGGCGAGCAACACACCATTGGTGGTGAGGGCGATCTCTACAGGTTGGTCCGCATGGGTTCGTAGCGTGGACAGTTCTCTGATGAGTTCTTCGAGCCCTTTGCGTAACAGGGGCTCTCCGCCTGTGATGCGGAGCTTCTCTACACCTAAGCCCAAAAAGACCCGGGCAAGCCGAACGATCTCCGCAAAGCTCAGCAACTCGTCGCGAGAGAGAAAGACATAGTCTTTGTGAAACACCTCTTTGGGCATGCAATAGCCACACCGGAAATTGCACTGATCAATGACAGAAATACGCAGGTCGCGCAGTGGCCGGCCGCGCTGATCGATAGGGGGCGAATCGGCTGGTGAGGCAGGGTGGAATATGCCTTCGGGCGTGACAACCTGAGAAGACCCTTGCGGCGGGCTTTCGGGAAGCTGCGCCGCTCTCCGGCGAAACGACGCCGGAGAGATCGGAATAATGCGGTGGCCCTCGCTCATGCTGCTTATGATGCCCGCAGAAAGGCGATTCTGGAGAAACGACCCTTAGTCGGGCTTGGTTTCCACCATCATGAGCGGCTCATCGGTCGACACCGGGTCGGGCCGCTTGAGCCGCCGCCCAGCCGGGGGCGGGGCGGCCACCGTGGCCTCGGGCGCGGTGGCGGTTTTACCCGGATCGGTCTGTACCCATTGCAGCCCTGCCTTGGCCAGGTCTTCCTCGATAAGGGCTGACGACACGGGTGTCACCGGAGGCGGTGGTGTTGGCACGGGATTGGGCGGGGCCAAGACAGGCGTTGGTGCCATGGGCGCTGGTGAGACTGCCACCTCGGCCGATGCCATTGGGGGCGCCGACTGAGCGACGGCAGTCTCTTCGCCGATCTCAGAAATGTCTGCGGCGCTGTCAGCTTCGGTACCTGCGCCAGCCCCACCTTCGGATCGACCACCACGCCGTCTACGGCGACGGGGTTTATCTGTTGCGGGTGCACCATCGCCATTGGGCGCCGAGCCGGACGACAGCCGACCCTCGACCTCGGTCTCCATACCCTCTTCGCCAAGTGCAGTGGAGGGGGGGGCAAATTCTGGTGCAGTGGGCGTAGTCCGTGACTCCCTCGGTTCGCGAGGCTCACGGCGTTCGCGCGGGCTCTGGCCATCGCCACGGTCGCCACGGTCGCGTCCGCCACGGGGCTCGCGGCCTTCACGACCCTCGCGTGGTTCGCGCGGCTCTTTTGCTTCTCTCGGTTCACGCGGCTCGCGCGACTCCTTGGCCTCGCGGGCAGTGGGCTCTTTGGCCTCGCGTGCTGCGTTGTCTCTACCCCCTCGGCCATTGCGACTGTCTTTGGCGTCACGAGGCTCACGCGGCTCGCGCGGCTCCTTGGCATCCCTGCCTTTCCCGCCTTGGCCGTTGGCTCCGTTGGCTCCTTCTGCCCGACCCTCGCCACGATCACGCTCTCGCCGACGGTCTTGTCCGCGCCCGTTGCGGGATGCGCCTCCACCGGATTCGCCGCGCCCTGCGCGGCCAGAGGCGGCCGGCTTGGCTCGTGCTGGAGCCTCGGGTTCGGATTTAAAGATGGCAAAAAGCTTGGACCAGAACGACGGGGTTGCCTCTGCCACTGTTTCCCGCTGAGGCGCAGGGGTCGATGGGGTAATGCCCTTGACCACGGCCTCTTGCCGGGGCTTGGCTGCCGCCTGGTCTTCTTTCTTGGCCTGATAGGGGGACTCTGAGGCAGGCTGATCGGCCATGGCATAGCTCGCCTTGGTGTCCTCGAGACGAGGATCATCATGCCGAAGACGCTCAATGGTGTAGCTCGGTGTCTCAATGAACTTGTTGGGGATGAGCACGATGGTGACCTTCAGGCGTGCCTCAAGCTTGGCGATATCCGTACGCTTCTCGTTGAGTAGGAAGCTCGCCACCTCGACAGGCACCTGTACATGTACCGCGGCCGTTCCCTCCTTCATGGCCTCTTCCTGCAGGATGCGCAGAATGTGTAGGGCGCTTGAATCGATATCGCGTATCACGCCGGTGCCGTTACAACGCGGGCAGGTAATGTGGGAGCCCTCGTTTAAGGCGGGCCGCAGGCGTTGGCGGGAGAGTTCCATCAGGCCAAAACGCGAGATCTTGCCCATCTGCACCCGGGCGCGGTCATGATGCAGGGCATCGCGCAGCCGTTGCTCCACCTCACGCTGGGCTTTTGCCGACTCCATGTCAATGAAGTCGATCACAATCAGGCCGCCGAGGTCGCGTAGCCGTAGCTGTCGTCCGACCTCATCGGCAGCCTCAAGGTTCGTACGCAGCGCCGTTTCTTCAATATCTGACCCGCGGGTAGAACGGGCCGAGTTCACATCAATGGCGACCAGCGCCTCGGTATGGTCAATGACCAGGGCACCGCCCGAGGGTAGCTGCACCATGCGGGAGTAGGCGGTTTCAATCTGATGCTCGATCTGAAACCGGGAATAGAGCGGGATATCGTCCCGATAGCGCTTCACCCGGGGTGCGAAATCAGGCATCACATGGAGCATGAACTGCCGCGCCTGCTCATAGATGTCATCGGTGTCGATGAGAATTTCGCCGATGTCTGGGTGGAAATAGTCGCGGATAGCGCGGATGACCAGACTAGACTCTTGGTAGATGAGATAGGCACCGGACTGCAGAGAGCGGGCGTCGTCGACCGCCTTCCAGAGCTGGAGCAGGTAGTTGAGGTCCCACTGCAGTTCATCAACCGTGCGCCCAATGCCGGCAGTGCGGGCAATCATGCTCATGCCGCCTGGCACCTCGAGCTGATCCATGGCGTCTTTGAGTTCTTGGCGGTCCTCGCCCTCAATGCGTCGCGATACGCCGCCCCCGCGGGGGTTGTTGGGCATCAGCACCAGGTAGCGGCCCGCCAGCGAAATAAAGGTGGTTAAGGCCGCCCCTTTATTGCCGCGCTCTTCTTTTTCGATCTGCACCAGAAGTTCGGTGCCTTCAGAAATGGCATCCTGAATCCGGGCACGACCCACATCAACACCCGGCTTGAAGTATTCGCGGGCGATCTCTTTGAAAGGCAGAAAACCGTGGCGCTCTTCGCCGTAGTTTACGAAGCAGGCCTCCAGACTGGGCTCTACCCGTGTGACCACGCCCTTGTAGATATTGCTCTTGCGCTGTTCGCGCCCTGCAGTTTCGATATCAAGATCAACGAGCCGTTGGCCGTCGACAATGGCAACCCGCAACTCCTCGGAGTGCGTGGCATTAAACAGCATACGTTTCATTCAGACTTCTCCCAAACAACCCCAGGCCGCACGCTTATGAAGTGCGTATTGGCGGGGCAACGCCGACTAGGATCGGCAAAAGAGCGTCTGAGAGTGGGGCAGTGGAGGCCTGTTTAGTCGAGCAGAGCCGGGCCCACCACAATGTGGCGGGCGGATCGAACGGGGGAACCTGTGGGAGCATGTAAGCGCGTCCGCCAGCAAGGGGGAGCACCTAGAAATCCTGACAATGGAAACATCCACCAAATTCATATGATCGATTCTGATCGTCTTTCGGGGCCGGGCCGCACTCTCTGTCGCGCTCCACGGACTAAAAATCATTCTGAGCGCTGACTCATCGGGCGTAGACCACATGCAACACGTCCGGAATTCAGCGGATCAGGCCTTTTCCTGTAAGGCTGAGGCTTATTATACCCAAGATCACTAAAAAACCCCTTTTCTGACTGACTCTTACCTTTGACTCCTGATTCTGTGGCGTCCTCCTCTGGCGCCGGGTCGCCCGACCGACGGGTTCTGGTTACCGACGATGCCGACGGCCAGAGAATTGATAATTTTCTGATCACCCACTTTAAGGGGGTCCCAAAGACGCGCGTCTATCGGATGCTGCGTACCGGAGAGGTGCGCGTGGATGGCGGGCGGGTAAAAGCCGATTTTCGGCTCAAGGCGGGTCAGTGGTTGAGGCTCCCGCCGATTCGGGTGCCTACGCCGGCGGAGCAGTCTGCGCAGACGACGCGCCGACTGGCCGAGCAGGCGGCAGAGTTCTCCGACCGTCTGGCCCCCCTATTTGAGGGGCAGGGGCTCCTGGCGGTCCACAAACCCTCCGGAATCGCGGTGCATGGCGGCAGCGGCGTCTCCCTTGGCGTCATTGAGGCGCTTCGGGCCACGCGGCCGGCGGGATTTCTCGAACTCGTGCATCGGCTCGATCGCGATACCTCGGGCGTCTTACTGCTGGCCACGGCCCGCAAAGCCCTTCTGCATACCCATCGTCAACTCCAGGAGGGCCGGATGCGTAAGCAGTATCTGGCCTGCGTACTGGGAGGCTGGCAGGCAACAGGCCAGGCCGACCAGCCCATGCGCCAGCCACTCCGAAAAACCGTGGCGCCCAATGGGGAGCGTTGGGTCCATGTGCATCCCGAGGGGCAGCCTTCGGTGACGCGTGCCCGGCTTCTGGCCTCGGCCGTGCACCCTCGGCTGGGCCCCGTGAGCCTATTGCTCTGCGAGCCTCTCACCGGACGAACCCATCAGATTCGGGTCCACCTGATGGATCGGCGCTGCCCGATTGTCGGAGACTTGAAGTATGGGCCCGAGCAGGCGAGCCTTAGTTCCTCCGACGCAGGGGGCGCAGCAGGGGGCCGTCCGCCCCGCCGTATGATGCTTCATGCGTGGAAACTCTCATTTGATCTGCCGGGGGACGGGGAACCTGGCAGACGCACCATTACGGCGGACCCGGACGAGGATTTTGTGCATCGACTACAAGCATTGGGGCTGACATGGCCGGCCCGCTAAGGCGCCCTGAGGTGGTGATCTTCGACTGGGATGGCACCCTGGTGGACTCTACCCAGACCATCGCTCAGGCAATTCGCCTCTCGTGCGAAGACCTGGGCCTTGCAGTCCCCAGCATGGCAGATGCCCAGTATGTGATTGGCCTTGGGCTGCAGGATGCATTGCGGCGCGTGGCACCCGACCTCCCACCAGAGCGTGCGCCGGAATTGAGCATGCGGTTTCGCCACCACTATCTGTCGCGAGACCAACTGCTGGTGCCGTTTGAGGGCATTACACCCCTTCTGTCTGAGTTACAGGCCGCGGGGGTCGTCATGGCGGTGGCCACGGGGAAGTCCCGTCAGGGCCTAGAGCGCGCCTTTGACACCACCCAGACCCGCGGATTCTTTACCACCTCCCGCTGTGCGGACGAGTCGGTGCCCAAGCCCGGCCCCGAGATGGTCTTGGAGATCTGCGAAACGCTGGCGCTTGATCCGGCCGCAGCCCTCGTAGTGGGAGACACCACCCATGACATTGGGATGGCCCATTCTGCGGGGGCCCAGGCCTTGGCGGTGAGTTACGGGGCCCATGAGAAGGAAGACCTCATGCGACTCTCGCCCGTCGATTGTCTAGAAACTGTCGTGGATCTTCATCAATGGGTTCGGACACACATTTTGCAGAACGCGTGACTTCACAAAAGGCTCTCTCTATGGACACACAGACCAACGACAATGCCGCGCAGGCGGTGACTACCCAGGCCATGGAGCGCATTCTGCTGGCCCATCTTGAGGAGCAGCGTCAGGCGCGTCGCTGGGCGATGGGCAGACGCATACTCACGCTCCTGGTGTTGTTGCTCATCGTGGGCATTGCGGGCCAGTCGTTTTCAGACTTCCCCGAGGCCAGTGGGCCCACGGGTAGGCACACGGCGGTCATCAGCCTCACAGGCGCCATTGAGGTGGATGGAGAGGTGGATGCAGGCCAGATCAATGAGTCGCTGCGACTGGCTTTTGATGAGCCCATGGCCGCCGGCATCATTCTGCGCATGAATACGCCAGGCGGCAGCCCTGTACAGTCGGCCTTGATCTATGACGAAATCCGACGGCTACGTGGGCTTCACCCAGACAAGCAGGTCATTGCGGTGGTGGAAGATGTCTGCGCTTCCGGTGGCTACTACATCGCCGCGGCGGCCGATCAGATTCTGGTGAGTCGCTCGAGCCTTGTGGGCTCGATCGGTGTCCTCATGGATGGCTTTGGCGTTCAGGGCCTGATGAATAAGCTGGGCATCGAACGGCGACTGCTGACTGCTGGAGAAAACAAGGCCATGCTCGACCCCTTTTCGCCGGTGAATCCGTCCCACCAAAAAGCCACCCAGGCGCTGATCGACGAGGTGCATCGGCATTTCATCGACTCGGTCAAGCAGGGGCGAGGTGATCGCCTCAAGTCTGACCCGCAGATTTTTTCAGGCATGGTCTATAGCGGCGAAGGCAGTGTCGCGGTGGGGCTGGCCGATGGTATCGGCTCGGTGCAGAGTGTGGCCCGAGAAGTCTTCCAGGCCGAGGAGCTGGTTGACTACTCTTATCAGTCCTCGGTGCTCGAACTCTTTGCGCGCCGCCTTGGGTCCTCTATTGCGCAGACCCTAGGCGAGAGCCTGGACGCGAAAGCGGGTCCAGCCCCCATGCGCTGAGCATATCGGTGAGCGCAATCAGAGGAAGGCCCACAAGCGCTGTCGGGTCGGGCCCTTCGAATGCGTGAATGAGCGTGATGCCGAGCCCCTCCGATTTCGCGGCCCCCGCGCAATCCACCGGGTCTTCACGCGCGATGTAGTGGCTGAGCCGATCGTTGGTGAGTTCGTCTGTAGAACGCCAGACCACACGGGTCGTCACCGTTCTTATCTGGGTCTGAGGCTGTCCTTGGTGGTCCAGGCGCCCGAGGCAGATCGCGGTATGAAAGTCGGTGGACTTTCCAGCCTGCCAGAGGAGTTGGGCGAGCGCCTTCTCGGGTGTGCCCGGCTTGCCAAGAATGCGCCCATCGCAGACGGCCACCTGGTCTGACCCGATGACCACCGCGCCCGGGTGTTGACGGGCAACGGCGAGAGACTTCTCCCTGGCAAGCCGCTCAGCCAAGGCCTGCGGAGGCTCTGCCGCCTGTGCCGCCTCATCGACACCGGGGGCCTGGGTGGTGAAGGCTAGGCCAAGGCGCGACAGTAAGAGTTGGCGGTAGCGGCTCGTCGATGCCAGGATCAGCTGCGGACTGCCTGGGAGGAGGGGGCTTTGGGTAGGGGTAGACATGTCGCTATGATCGCATCCATGCAGCTTCCCTCTCCTACGCCTGCCTCCCCCCAGACAAAACTGGATTTCCTCGGGCCAGTGGCCCGGCAACGATTGCAGGAAGATTTTCCATCGGGCTTTGCAGTCTCGCGCGTCTTTCCGGCCCAGGAGTTTTCGCGTCTGGCGGAGGCCGAAATCGCTCTGGTCATGCCGCTGGCGGTGTCGGTGCAGTACGATGGAAAAGACCGCCTGAGCATGGCGATGCAGACAAGTGCCCGCCTCACCTGCGCCCGTTGCCTACAGCCTCTGGATGTCCCGTTGCAGGGCGAGTGCCGGTTTCGGCTCTTTGAGACGGTGGCCCAGGCCGATAAGGCACTTGATGTCATGGATGCTGAGGAGGCCCTCTGTGATGACGACCAGGTGAGTCTGCATGACCTTCTAGAGGATGAGGTCTTGATGCGGCTGTCCGACCCGTATGTGCATTCAGACTGCCAGGCGCCAGCAGACGCCTCCGCCGCTCTCCAGCGGCCCTTCGCCGGGCTGGACCAGCTGCTTTCGGCCAAGACAAGCCCCAAAAAGTCCTAAGCTCGTCTATAATCGAAGGATTTTTCCGAGCACTTGGAGACGAAACACCATGGCCGTTCAGCAGAATAAGAAGTCCCCCTCGAAGCGTGGAATGCACCGCGCGCATGATTTTCTTACCAATCCTCCTGTGGCGGTAGAGCCCACCACAGGCGAGGTGCATCGTCGGCACCACATCAGCCCATCGGGCTTTTATCGTGGTAAGAAAGTCGTGAAGACCCCCGGGGCCGACGCGTAAACGCCTTTTCGGCTTAATTCCGCGCTTTTTTTAAGAGTGATTCGTGTCGGTCTGCGTCGCCGTAGACTGCATGGGTGGTGATCACGGGCTTTCGGTAACGCTCCCCGGGTGCGCCGACTTCCTTCTGCGTCGCCCCGCATCCCAACTCATTTTGGTAGGTCAGCAGGCCGCGCTCGATGCGTCCATTGAGGCGCTCGTTCGCCGCGATGCCCAGCGTTTTGGGGTGCTTACCCAGTCCGATCGGGTACGTCGCGTCTATGCTGAGCAGGTGGTGGGAATGGACGACCCCCCGGCCGTCGCCCTCAAAACCAAACGGCAGTCGTCGATGCGACTCGCCTTTCAGGCCGTGGCCGATGGTCAGGCGCAGGCGGCGGTGAGTGCTGGTAACACCGGCGCGCTCATGGCGATTTCCCGCTATGTCTTAAAGACGCTTGAGGGCATTGATCGGCCCGCCATCGCCACCGCGATTCCCAATCGACTCGGGGGCTCCACCCTCATGCTCGATCTCGGTGCCAATGTCGATTGCGGTCCGGAGCATCTCTTTCAGTTTGCTGTCATGGGCTCGGCCTTGGTTGCGGCCACCCGCGATACGCCGTCCCCTTCTGTGGGGCTTCTCAATGTGGGAGAGGAGTCTATTAAAGGCAATGAGGTCGTGAAACAGGCGGCGGAATTGCTCCGCGCCAGTCGACTGAACTTCAAGGGTAACGTCGAGGGCAATGATGTCTACAAGGGCGGTACCGATGTCGTAGTCTGCGATGGATTCGTGGGCAATGTCGCCTTAAAGACCTCTGAGGGCGTGGCCCAGATGCTGGGTGGATTTCTCAAAGAGGCGTTCAAGAAAAATTGGCTCACGAAGCTGGCTGCTCTTGCCGCTGCGCCAGTCCTGCGGTCCTTTGCTGCCCGGGTCGACCCCCGTCGGTACAACGGCGCGGTGCTTCTCGGGCTCAAAGGCGTGGTCGTAAAGAGCCACGGTTCGGCAGATGCCTATGCCTTTCGCCATGCCCTCGAGCGGGCGGCAGATGCCGCAGAGCACGGGCTCGTCGCACGCATTGCACAGACCCTGCAGGCGGGATAAAAGATAAACTCCTCGGCCATGGCCAACTTCAATCCGATTGGGCAGGGGCCCTTTGCGCGCATCATTGGCACAGGCCGTTTTCTTCCTGGAGACCCTGTAACCAACGACGCATTGGCAGAGCGGCTTGCAGCCCGCGGTGTTGAGACCAGCGATGCATGGATTAAAGAACGTACGGGCATCGCGCAGCGTTATCTTGCCCCGCCTGATTTTTCTTCGAGTGATCTCGCCGTCCAGGCCGCGCGCAATGCCATGACTGATGCCGGGGTCAGTGCCGAGGATATCGACCTCATTCTGGTGGCGACCTCGACCCCCGACATGATCTTTCCATCTACGGCCTGCCTGGTACAAAAAAAGCTGGGTGTCGGGCAGGGGGCGGCATTTGATGTTCAGGCGGTCTGCACCGGGTTTGTCTATGCACTGGCCACCGCCGACCTCTTTATACGGGCGGGCAAGGCACGTACGGCTTTGGTGATTGGGGCCGAGGTCTTCTCGCGCATTCTTGACTGGAGCGACCGCGGTACCTGTGTCCTCTTTGGGGACGGTGCGGGTGCGGTGGTGTTACAGGCTGGCGACCAGCCCGGTATCTTGGCCCATCGACTCCATGCTCGGGGGGAACATGAGGATATTCTGCGCACCGCAGGCCAGATTAGCCACGGCACGGCCACGGGCCATCCGTTCCTCACCATGGACGGTCAGGCGGTATTTAAGCTGGCGGTGCAGGTCTTGGAGTCATCGGCCCGCGAGGTGCTTGCCGATGCCCAGATGCAGCCTGAGCAGATCGACTGGCTAATTCCGCATCAGGCTAATGTCCGCATTCTGCAGTTCACCGCTAAGCGGCTGGGGCTCCCCCCCTCAAAGCTGGTGGTTACCGTCGATCAGCACGGCAATACCTCTGCCGCATCGGTTCCCATGGCGCTCGATGTGGCCCGCCGCGATGGACGTGTAAAGCCCGGGGACCATGTCCTATTGCAGGGCGTTGGGGGCGGCTTCACCTGGGGCGCCGCACTGGTGCGCATGTAGTGAGTTGCGGGTTTCACCCTGGGCGTTCTGGGCGGCATCGTCGATATTTCGATCTTTAACAGAAGAGGGAGAAGGGTGTGACGAGGAAAGGCTTGGTTTTTCTTTTTCCTGGCCAAGGGTCTCAGGCTGTCGGGATGCTCAACGGGTTTGACGGCAACGACGTCGTAGCATCGGCACTTGCCGAGGCTTCACAGGCGATCGACCTGGATATACCCGCGCTTGTTGCCCAGGGGCCCGCAGAGGCGTTAAACCTTACGGTGAATACGCAGCCTGTCATGCTCGCCTGTGCGGTCTCTTTCTTTCAGGCCTATCGCGCTGCGGGCGGGCCGATGCCTGCGGCCGTG
>Ga0169931_10005382_pt1 | contig 19501 bp, 21 predicted proteins | sample Kivu_15m_20L_FD_129675 | JGI IMG/M metagenome (GOLD analysis project Ga0169931, IMG submission 129675) | Freshwater microbial communities from Lake Kivu, Western Province, Rwanda to study Microbial Dark Matter (Phase II) - Kivu_15m_20L... | ecosystem: Environmental > Aquatic > Freshwater > Lake... | reverse complement strand
TCACGGGTCCCACGGGTCTCACGGGTCCCACGGGTCTCACGGGTCCCACGGGTCTCACGGGTCCCACGGGAGCTGGTGACGCCGATCCCCCTGTCGCGCAGGGGGATGGTTGGACTCAGGACCGTGCCTCGGGGGGGCGTACGGGCCGCAGGAGGTCCTCGGGGCGGATGAGCCACGGGGGCTCCGGCGCGGACTCCATTTCGTAGAACCCACCGCAGAAGACGGCGTGGGGGCACGGCTCACAGACGGGCTTTCGGGTGCGTCGCTCGGCGAGGTACTCCGCGAGGTTCACGTCGTCGTTGTTCACGAAGATCATGTGCCGCTGGAGCTTCAGCAGGTCGCCGAGCATGTAGCGCTCGTAGCCGGGCATGAAGCAGAAGGGCAGGTTGATCACCTGGAACTTCACCCGGTCCTGCCACGCGTCGATGACCCGCATGGCGATGTCTGCGGCGGCCTGGGTGTCAGGGGCGATCCACTTCGTGGCGCGGCCGAAGGGCGTGAGGAACTGGATGTTCACCCAGCGCAGCCCGAGGTCCCACGCGAGCTGCGTGAGTTCTTCGAGGTGGAGGTAATTCCCCTTGGTGACGGTGATGTTCATCCCGAGCTCCACGCCCGGCGGCGCGAGGCGCACGGCGTGGCGGATCCCCTGCACCGTCTGGTCGAAGGCCTCGGCCACGCCCACCTGCTGCGCGTGCAGCTGCGCGTTGTGCCCGTGCACGCTGAACAGCAGCGTCGTGAGCCCCGAGCGCACCAGGGCGCGCGCGAATTTCTCGTACGCCAGCATGCGCCCGTTGGTGGTGACGTTCACCCGCTCGTAGCCCACCTCGCGGGCGTAGCGCACCAGGGGCACGAGCTCGGGGTTCAGCGTGGGCTCACCGCCGTCGAAGTCCACCATGGTGACCCCCATGGCGCGGTAGCGGTCGAGGTGTTCGCGCTGCCGCTGCGGGTGCCCGTCGACCTGCGTGCGGGTGCCCACCGCGCAGAAGGTGCAGCGGTTGTTGCACACGTAGGTCACGTTCATGATGACCTTCTGCGGCCCCTCGCTGGCCCGCAGGCGCTGCTCGAAGGTCCAGCGAAAGCGCGCGAGAACATCGGGGCTCACGGCGGCGTCGGGCTGGCTCGGGTCGGTCTGAAAGCGCGGTCCCCAGTCGTCGACCACGGGCAGGGCGCGGCCCTTCGCGAGGCCGGTGCCGGGTAGCGGGGTGGCGTACTGCACCGCGGGCCAGGCGCCGAAGCGCTCGTAGAGCTCCATGGCGTAGGCCAGGGTGCCGTTGATCTCCTCGGCGCTCTCGCCGGGCAGCCCGATGATGTAGTGCACCATCAGCGGGACCCCCTCGGCGTGGGCCTCTTCGGCGACGCGGGTGATCTCCGCGAGGTCCAGGCGCTTCTTCACCACCTCGGTGACCACACGCTGCACGCCGCTCTCGGCGCTCACGCTCACCGTGGCCACCCTGCCCCGCATGCGCGCCAGGTGGCTGCGGGAGAGGTAGTCCGCGCGCATGCCGTTGGGCACGTCGAAGCGCAGGTCGAGCGCATCGAGGGCGTCGAGGAGCCCGTCGAAGTGCCGCTCGTTGACGTTCACCAGCTCGTCGAGCACCTCGACGCGCGTCGCGCGGTGGGCCTCGGCGAGGGCCCTGAGGTGCTCATGAAGCCTTGGGAGAGAGAGCCTTCGCTGCGTCTTGGGGGTGCCCTCGGCGCGTCCCGGGTTGCTGCTGCAGTGCACGCACACGAAGGGGCAGCCGCGGGACGTGACCATCGGGAGCGTGCGGCCGTCGATGGGGAAGGCCCAGGCGCCGCGGCCGAGGTCGCGCACCACGGAGGCGCAGAAGTGGTCGCGGGCGTCGAGGTCGACGAGGTCCCAGGCGGGCAGCGGGAGGAGGTCGAGGGAGGGTGGCTCCTCGCCGCGGTGATGGCCCGACGCGGGCTCGCCGCGGGAGAGCGCGTCGAGCAGGCGCGGGAGGGTGTGCTCGGGCTCGTACTGCACCCACCCATGAGCCTCCGGGTAGCTCTCTCGCAGGGACTCCCAGCGCGCTTCGACGTAGTGCTGCCCGGACTGGTAGCAGTCCGCGAGGAGCAGCGTCGCCTCGGGCCAGCGGGCGCGCACGCCGGCGAGCACGGCCCCGAGCAGGTCGTCGCGGCCGGGTGGGCGGTGAAAGGGCGTGAGGGCCACTACGACGACGTCGTAGGGGCCTCGGGCGGTGAGCGCGTCGAGGACCTCATCGACCCCGGCCCCGAGGTGCGCGCGCCCGTCGATGCGCCAGGAGAGCCGCGCGCCGGGTAGGGCGAAGGCGTTCACCAGGGTCACCGCGCGGCGGGGGTCTTCGCGCAGGGCCGCGGCGGCGCTCACCGCGCCGAGGTCGGCGCAGTAGGGATAATCGATGAAATCCCGGGCCACCGACATCGGCGGATGAACGACGGCAACGCGCTGCTGGCCCATGGAGAGGGTTCCTAGTGTCGCACGCGTCGGGATCGCAGCGGGGGCGTCGCCGTTGATGGCACGCGCGCCGAGGTGCTACGCAGCGCTGTGCGGGCGCAGCGCCGCCCGCAGGAGCGTAGCGCCATGGGTCTCGGTGCCACCGAGTTGATCGTCATCCTGCTCATCGTCGTGCTGCTCTTTGGCGCGTCGAAGATCCCTGAGCTCGGCAAGAGCGTCGGGCAGGGCATTCGTAGCTTCAAGGACGGACTCCGGCAGGAGGACGCACCCCCCGCGCCTCCGCCCCGGCGCAACCTGGAGGAGGGCCGCCCTCCCCCGGTGAAGGCCGAGGTTCGGCAGGAGGAGCCGGCCGTGAAGCCCCCCGCCGACGGATCTGACAACGCGTGAACTCTGTCAGTCTGTAACTCTGTAAGTTACTGAGTCTGTAACTCTGTGATTGCCGGAGTTACAGAGTCTGGCGTAGCGTCGCGCACCCTGAGATGAGCGTGGCGAAGCGTGGCGGCGTGCGGAGCGGGCTGAAGGTCCTGGCGATCTCGAACGGCAAGGGGGGGGTTGGGAAGACCACCACGGCGGTGAACGTGGCGGCGCTGCTGGCGGCCAAGAAGCGCAAGGTGCTCTTGGTCGACACGGACCCGCAGGGCAGCGCGACGTGGTGGAGCGAGCGGGGGCAGAAGATGCCCTTCACCCTGGCGACGGAGCTCGACCCCACGGTGCTCGGGCGGCTGCGCGAGGTGGAGGGCTACGACGTGGTGGTGGTGGACTCGCCGCCGCGGTTGGACTCCGAGGGGCTGCGGGCGGTGGCCCGGGCGGCGGACTACATGATCCTGCCGACGCCGCCGTCGCCGCTGGACATGGCGGCGCTCATCGCGACGATCCGTGAGGTGGTGCAGCCCACGAAGGTGGCCTACCGGGTGCTGCTCACCCGGGTGGATCCGCGCTCGTTGAACGAGGCCTACGACGCCCTGGAGACCTTTCGGGAGTCGGGGGTCGAGGCCTTCAACGCCGTGGTGCGGTCGTACAAGGCCCACGAGCGGGCTTCCCTCGGCGGCGTGGCCATCTCGGACTACAGCGGCCCCCTCGCCCGGGAGGCCGCGTCGGACTACCGCCGCGTGGTCGATGAGGTGCTCCGTGACTGGTAACAAGCGCCGCGGCCTCGCGGATTTTCTCGGCAAGGAGCTGAAGTCCGTCCCGGCGTCGGCGCCGCCGAAGTCTGTTACTTCCAGAGTTCAGCCCGAGGTGGCCCCGCGGTCCCGCAAGGAGCCTCAGGCGCCTGAGCCCGCGGCGGAGGTCACCGTAGAGGTCGCGCCGTCGCTGGAGCGCGCCGTGACCCTGGAAGTGACAGAGTCTGTAAGTCACAGAGTCCCCGCGAAGGCCTCGTCGGGAGTGACAGAGTCTGTAAGTCACAGAGTCCCCGCGAAGGCCTCGTCGGGAGTGACAGAGTCTGTAAGTCACAGAGTCTCCGAGGGGGATGACCCGTCGCTGCCCCGGTACCTTCGCCTGACCCGCAAGGAGGTCCGCTTTCGCGAGGACCAGCTCGACGCGCTCGACCGTGTGGTGCGCCGGCTGGTGCGGGTGCGCCGGGGAGGGGGCGAGCGCATCACCGAGAACACCCTGGTGCGCGTCGCCGTGGACCTCCTGCTGGAGCGCGCGGACGCGCTGAGCGGGGCCACCGAGGCCGAGCTGCTGCGCTCGCTGCGCGGCAGGTGAAGAAGTCTGTAAGTTACAGACTCTGTGAGTTCCAGGGTCTGTGTCGTGCGGGGTGTTGGGGCTACGATCCGCGGTGATGAGCGGCCCGCGCGCCACGCTGAGGCTCCTGTCGTCGTGCGGCAACGGCTGTCGCTTCTGCGCGCAGCACGAGGGCGCCCCGCTGCGGCTCACGCTGGACGAGGTGCGGGCGCGGCTTCGCGATCTTCGCGGGCAGGGCTTCACCGAGGTGACCTTCACCGGCGGGGACCCCACGGAGCACGAGGCGCTGCGTGACGCCGTGCGGGCCGCGCGGGCCGAGGGCTTCACGGCGGTGGGGGCGCAGACCCACGGGCGGCGCCTGCCCGAGGGGGCCCTGGCGGCGGACCTCGCCATCGCGGGGCTCACCGACGTGCACCTCTCGCTGCACGGGCTCGGCGCGGCGCTGCACGACCACCACACGGGCGTGCCTGGGAGCTTCGCGGAGTCCGCCGCGGGGCTCGCGGCGTCGCGGGTGGCGGGGCTTACGGTGGTGGTGAACACGGTGCTCACGCGCTCCAACGGGCGCTCCCTGGGGGATCTCGCGGGCTGGCTGGCGTCGCGTGGGGTCGCGGCCTGGTGCGTGTCGGTGCCGCGCGTGGCCGGGGCGCTGCGGGAGCGCTTCGACCCGGTGTTCCCGCGCCTCGGGGTGCTGCTGCCGCACGCGCTGCACGCGCTGGCGGCTGCGCAGCGGGACGGCGTGTCGGTGTTCGTGCGGGGCGCGCCGGGCTGCCTGCTGGGCCCCTTCGCGGCGCGCGCGCTCCCCGAGGCGCCGCGGGCCTACGACCCGTCGCGCTGCGAGGGGTGCCCTGCGCGGGGCGGGTGCTGCGGGGTGGACCCGACCTACCTCGCGCGCTTCGCGGGGGATGAGCTCTCCGCGGGGCGGGCGCCGAAGGGAGCGCGGGCGGGGTTCAGCGGTCGCGAGGCGGCGCTCTCACGGATGTTCGTGGGCGAGGGGCCCCTGGTGCTTGAGGGCGCCGGGGACCATGCAGGGGGCTAGTGCATGGCGAACATCGGGTACATCCAGGTCGTCAGGCACTGCAATCACTTCTGCGGGTTCTGCTCGAACCCGACGACGCCCTACGTGCACACCTTCGAGACCATGAAGGTGCTGGTCGACGACTTCGTGGACCGCGGGTACTTCGGGGTGATCCTCACGGGGGGCGAGCCCTCGCTGCACCCGGAGCTCCCGCGGGTGGCGCGCTACGCGACGGAGCGCGGGCTGCACGTGCGGATGATCACCAACGGGTGGCGCCTCGCCGACGCGGGCTTCGCGAAGGAGATGGCCGAGGCCGGTCTGCGCATCGTGCACGTGTCGGTGTACTCCGTGCGGCCCGACGTGGAGACCCAGCTCCGGGGCATGCCGGGCACGCTGGAGAAGGCCTTCGCAGCGGTGGACAACGCCCACCGCTACGGCATCGAGGTGAACATCAACTGCGTGATCAACAAGCTCAACGCGGACCACCTCGATGAGAACATCCGCCACTGGATCGCGCGGCACCCGTACATCTCGCACTTCGTCTGGAACAACCTCGACCCCTCCATGGGCCGCGCGGAGGTGAACCAGGCGCAGTACACCCCGCGCCTCGCGGACTTCGAGCTCTCGCTGCACCGCGCCCTGCGGCTGCTGCAGCAGTCGGGGCGGACCTTTCGGGTGGAGAAGGTCCCGCTCTGCTACATGACCGACTTCGCCTGGGCGAGCACGGAGACGCGGAAGATCGTGAAGGGCGAGGAGCGCATCGTGCACTTCCTCGACGCCAAGCAGACCGTGCGGCAGACCGACTGGGAGCACATCTACTCCGAGGGCTGCGCGGTCTGCACCCTGCGCCCCATCTGCGGCGGGCTCTTCGACCGGGGCAACGCCTACGACCCCGGAGAACTCCATCCGGTCTTCATCGACCGCGACGTCGTGGTCGAGAAGATCCTGAAGGACCCCAAGGACCCGAGCTTTCAGTTCACCTCCATGGACGCCTGGCGCGAGGACTTCGCCCGGCGGATGGAGGAGGCCCGCAAGCAGCCCGCGCGGCCCAAGCGCGGCGAGGCCGAGGCGCTGCGGGACATGACCGACCCCAACGCCCCCGCGGTGGGCATGGTCACCGAGCAGGGGATGCGACTGTTCCGGTCCAAGCGCGAGGCCGAGGCCCGCAAGGCCGTGCAGCTCGGAGTGTCGCAAGAGGCCGAGGTGCAGGGGCCCTCAGGGCGCCACGGGCAGTCCCCCCCCCGGGAGTTGGATTCGCCCCCCGGGGCGTCGCAAACGCCGGACGTTCCGTGATACACAGGGTGCGCGCCGTCGGCTGGCTAATTGCATGAACTCCGCCTGGTTGTGTGGTGATGGGCGTACCCTTGATTCATGAGCACCGTCACCGTTCTGGTCTCCAGAGGGATTGGTGCCCTCCTCGATCACCTGATTTTGCCCTGATCTACAGGGCATCGTGGGTGAGCGAGGCGTGTTCTCAAGGAGAGGTCCCGGGTGCGCCGACGGACGCACAGAACACCAGGGGCTTCGGCGCGGCGATGAGAAAAGTTTGCGGAGAAGTCTCAGATTCGCGCGAAGCTCACGGATTCATGGTGTATTCGTTGGTGCAAAGTTTGCGATGTCCTCGGGCCGAAGTGGTCCCTGGACCGGGTGTTGGACGGCGATCGCCCCGTGGCGGTCCAAACCGGGATTGAGGCACGATCCGCGGTGGAGCGTTGTATGTCGAAGTGGAATCGACGCCAGTTCCTGAGTGGCCTTTTGGCTGCGGTCGGCGCCAGTGCTACTTCCACGAGCTACGCCGAGGCCCTCACCGGGGGTGACCCGCAGGCGCGTTCTGCCGTGGGAGACGAGGGAATTGCGTCTCCCCAGAGGGAGCCTGCCGGCGAGTCGGCGAGCCCATCGCGGGTGACCGTGGCGCGCGACGGCGACCGTCACGCGCTGCATGAGTGCCTGCCCGAGGGGCTGCGCTTTGGTCGCTGGCGCGTCGTGGCTGTGCACCCCGTCAAGCACGGCGCTGTGCCGGTGGTGCTTGAGTCCCGTCGGGGTCAGCGCTTTCAGGTGGACGTGCTGCGCCGTGACCGGCACCCGCAGGCGAAGGTCGGCGTGGGGGAGACGCGGCTCTACGCGCTCTATCTCGTGAACAACGGCCGCGGGAGCAAGCCGACGCAGGAGGAGCAGGGCGTTGGCCTGCTCTGGCTCGCGGCGATGCTGCGTCCGCGGGAGATGCGCCAGCGCTCGACGCAGCTGCTCACGCAGCGCGAGCGCATGCGGATGTTCCCCCGGGGCCGCTTTGAGGTGATGCTCGACGCTGCGGCCGATCAGCGACGCCGCGACGCCGAGGCGCAGGCGTCGGCCACCGATGCCCCCAGCGTGCGTTCGACGAGCGTTCGGACCCAGACCGGGTGAGGTGACAGGGTCGTCCCTGTCACCCTCCGTACGGCCGTCTCAGTCGGCTCACTCCGCGTCGGCGAGCACGGGCTGCATGACCCCGTAGCCGTGCGCGCGGATGTAGTTGATGTGCATCCCGTCGCAGGTGTCGGCGTGGACGCAGGGCTTGCAGCGCAGCGAGCGGGCCCGGTAGTGCTCGGCGATGTACCGCTTGATGTAACGGAAGGCCTCGAGCTGTCCGTCGGGGGTCATCATCGCCGTGTCGAGGGTGGGGGAGCGCGAGGGCTCGCTCCGTCCCGTCACGCACGCGGGCACGCCCTCGGCGGGCACAGGGGCGGTGAAGCGGGTGAAGAACTCCCGGAGGTCGACGTCGTGGCGGGCGGCGTCGCTGAGGCGGTCGTAGCTGGGCTGGTGCAGCGCCAGGCGCGGCGGGACCGCGGGCAGGGAGAGCAGCCACGGGGCGGTCTCGGCGGTCAGGGCGACGCTCACCGTGAAGGCCGCGTCGAGGGCCAGCAGCCGCGCGGCGTCGCTGGCGCTGCGCGTGCGCGCGGAGACGATCTCGCGACCGCCCAGGCGGCCGTCGGGCCCCAGGGCAAGCGGTAGACTCTGGTAGTCTGTAAGTTCCAGAGTTACAGAGTTCACCGTGGGGTAGCGCTGGATCTCTTCGAGGGCGCGGGCGGCGTCGGGGGCCACGACCCAGAGGACCTTCGCGCCGGCCCGGGCGGCGAGCTCGGGGAGAGGCACCGGCGGGATCACCGGGGGGTCGTCGTCGACCACAGCGCCCAATACCGGGAGGCGGAGCTTCGCGCGGGCGCCGTCCTGGGTGGAGCCCTCGGTGACGTGGTCGCCGACGTGGTCGGCGCGGCCCTCGTCGGTCTGGGCCTGGGCGCGCTTGCGGCTGGCGGGGTCGCCGCCCCACACGGGGCCCTGGTGGGACTCCCACTCGGTGTCGACCCGCAGGGTCTCGAAGGTGAGGTCGCGGGCGCGGTCGCGGGCTTCGTAGAGGGTGTCGCAGACGCGCTCGAGGTAGCAGAGCCGACAGCGGGCGGGGTCGCGGCAGTCGAGGTCCACCCCGCGGGTGAGCAGGCGCTCGTACTCCTCCTTGCGGCCCTTCACCTCGTCGTTGAGCTTGTAGGGGTCCTGGATGAGGGACTCGTAGCCCTCGAGGTGCTGCACGGGGAAGCGGTTGAGCCAGATGTGGACGTCGGGGCGCTTGGAGTAGTCGAAGGCCTTGATGAGGTAGGGCCGCATCGCCTCGAGGTCGTAGAAGAGCACCTCGCGCCCCTCGCGGTAGGCGTTGCCGAAGGGGATGACGTGCAGGAGGTCGTACTCCCGCACGCCCATGTTGATGAACATCTCCAGCATGTCGGGCACGTGCTTCACGTTCCCGCGGTTGAGCACGATGTCGATGTTCACGATGGGGCGGCCGTCTTCCATCGCGAGCCTGAGGCCCTGCACCTCCTGCTCGAAGGCGCCCTTCACGCCCACCAGGGCGTCGTGGATGCGCGCGTTGGGGCCGTGCAGCGAGAAGGTGATCTCGTCGAGGCCCGCGTCGAGGCAACGCTTCAAGAAGGGCGCGTAGGAGAACATCCGCCCGTTGGTGACGGTCTGGATCTTTCGGTAGCCCGCGAGCCTTCCGAGGCGGATGAAGTCCACGTAGCGCGGGTGCATCGTGGGCTCGCCGCCCGAGAGGATCAGCCGCTGCGCCCCCTTGCGCGCGCCGTCGAGGATCTGCGCCTTCACGTCGTTGGCGTCGCGCATGTTCCCGTCGTGGGAGAGCGTGTCGAGGCAGAAGACGCAGTGGTTGTTGCAGTCGAAGGTGAGCCGCACCCAGTTGCGCTTCTCGTGCGCCGCCTCCTCGTGCTCGATGACCTTCGCGTCGACGGACTGCGCGGAGACTTCGCCGGTGCTCATGCGTGGATCCTCTGGTGCACAACGGATTCCATCACAAGGGGCGGGGCGTCGCGAGGGGTACGAAGTCCCCGGGGCCGTGGCGGTCGAGGTAGTCCCTGCGAGGTCCGTTGCAGCGGGGGCGGAGGGCGCAGCCCGCGCAGCCCGGGAGGAACGCGCCGCCCTCCATGGGCGAGTCTTCGAGCATGAACGCCCGCCCGTCGGGGTTCACCACGCGCAGCGCGAGGTCGGGCGCGTAGAAGCGCGCGCGCTCACACCCCGCGGGGAGCGTGCACGGGGGCGTGTGCAGGGAGGTCAGCGCGTCGGGCGGAGCGTCGGGCGGGAGCCGCGCGAGGGCGGCCGCGAGGTGCACGGTGACGTCGGTGATGTGTGGGGCCTCGGCGAGGGCGTCGGGGTCGGTGGCGGTGAGCATCCACACGCGAAAGCGCTTGAGCCCCAGGGGGATGTGATCACCGACGATGTCTGGCAGCTCGTGAGCGTTGCTGCGGTAGACGAGGATGTCGCCCTCAAGGTCCATCCCGAGCGCGCGGCAGCTGGCGACGCCCTTCTGCATGAGGTCGAAGCACCCCTCGGTGCGCGCCAGGCGGTCGTGGGTGGCGGCCGTGGCGCCCTTGATGGAGAAGGCCACCTCGGTGACCCCGGCGTCGCGGCAGCGCCGCGCGTACTCGGGGTAGGCGAGCATCATCCCGTTGGTCTGGAGCTTCACCCGGGTGTACCCGAGACGTCGCGCGGCGTGGGCGAGGCGCAGGGTGGAGCGCGAGAGGGTGGGCTCGCCGCCGCCGAGCCAGAGGCCCGTGGCGCCGTCGCGGCGTCCTGCGGTGAGGGCGTCGAGGGCCTCGCGGTCAGACATTTCATCGCCCGCGTCGGGGGAGCTCGCGAAGCACCCGAGGCAGGCGTTGTTGCAGCGGTAGCTCGGGGTGAGCTCGACCCACTGGAGCTTCATGCCGAGCGCTTGAGGTCGGCGTGGGCGCGCGCCAGGCGGGCCACCTGGGTGAGCTGCAGGGGCTTGCCGCTGCGGCTGGCGAGCTCCTCGTCGGCGAGCTGCAGCACGATGGCGCGGAGGGAGAGACCCTCGGCGCGGAGGGCGCGCACGCGGTCCTGGATGGTGCGCTCGGGGTCGTGCGGGTCGAGGCGACCCTGGGGGTCGGCGCGGTAGCCCCAGGGCACGTTGCCCGCGCGCTCTCCTCGCGCGCGCTTGGCCTTGAGGGCCGCGCGGGTGCGGGCGCGGATGAGCTCGCGCTCGTAGGCCGCGGCGCCGTCGAGGATGGTGCGCATGAACTGGTCCGCGGGGGTGTCGCCGTTGCCGACGCCGTCGGCGGAGATCACCCGCGCGCCGCGGCTCACCACCGCGCGCTCGATGGTGGCGGCGATGACCACGTCGCGCGCGAGGCGGTCGCGCTTCGCCACCGCGAGGATGCCCGCGCCGTGCTTCGGGAGTTCGTCGAGGGCGGTCATGAGCGCGGGACGTCCGTCGATGCCCGCGGCGCCGGAGACGCCCGCGTCGACGTGCCACGCGAGCACGGTGATCCCTCCGCGCTGGGCCCACTGGGTGATGGCCGCGCGCTGGGCCTCGGGGCCGAGGTGCTGCTCGTCGGTGGACACGCGGAGGTAGCCCACGGCGCGAGTCGGGTCTCCGGTGCGGTGGCGCCTCATGGGTCGCTCATGCCTCGTCGCTGAACGCGAGGCGGTAGAGGTCCTCGACGGGCAGGGTGAGGTCGGGCGCGTGGAGGCTCACCGTGTCTCCCGGGCCGTAGGTGCGCAGGAGCCAGGCGTCATCGTCGTCGCGGGCGTAGTGTTCCGCCAGCGGGTGCCGCGAGGAGAGCATCAGGTAGTGCCGCAGCGAGGGGATGGAGCGGTATCCATCGAACTTCTCGCCGCGGTCGAAGCGCTCGGTCCCCTCGGAGAGGACCTCGATGATGAGCAGGGGGTTGGTGAGCACGTCGGGCGCGCCGGGGTAGGGCTCTGCGCGGCCGCAGAGCGCCGTCACGTCGGGGTAGACGAAGCCTGCCTTGCGCGGCACCCAGACCTTCTGGTCCGAGGTGACGACGCGGCAGCGGGTGCCGCGGAGCGCGTTGCCGAGCGCGATGATCGTGTTGGCGCAGATGGTGTTGTGGTCGAAGGACCCGCCGGACATGTCCGGCGCGGGGAAGACCTCGCCGCCCCAGAGGATGTGCTTCTCCGACGCGGTGGCCTCGGCCGCGAGGTACTCCTCGACGGAGACGCGGGCGCGGCGCAGCGAGGACGGGCTCATGGGTCGATGAGGGTACCACCGCGGGTGCGCGTGGTAGCGTTCGGGTCGTCGTGAACACGCAAGCCATGCTCGCGCCGACCTGCGTGGATCTGCATGATCCGGCGGCGCGACCGTACTTTCTGTGGTGGTGTGACGCCACGGTGAGGGACCTGCATGCGCACCTCAGGGACCCAGAGGATGAAGTCCGCGCGTACTGGATGGGGGCGCTGTTGCGTGAGGCCAACACGCGGGATGTCTGGCTCTTCGTGACGCCCGCGGAGGTGCGGGCGCTGTGGCCGAGGCTCTTGCGGTATCTCGGTCGCTCGCGCGCGATGTGGGCCTGGTTGCTGGAGTTGCCCGAGCCGGTGTGGCCGCCCGCGGAGGCGCGCGTTGCGAGATCGATTTGACCGTCGCGTGATCTCAGACGGCGTGCTCGCCCTGCTCCATGCCTGCCAGGCGCGTGTGTCGGCGCACCTCGGCGGCGGCGCGGCGCTGAGCGGCGCGTGGCTCGCGCATCGGCTCTCGCGCGACATCGACCTCGTGTGTCACCAGGCGGAGGACGTGCGTGTGCTCGTGCGCGAGCTCCCCGAGATCGGTCGTGCGTGCGGCCTGGAGATCGAGGTCCTGCGTGACGCGGGGACCTTCGTTCGCGCGCGGACCTTCGTGGACGGCCGCGATCTGGAGGTCGACATGGTGTTCGAGGGCAGGGGGGACCTCGCGCCGCCCGCGTCCCTTGAGGGGGTCGCGCTGGAGTCTCTGGCGGACCTGCGCGCGTCGAAGCTGACGTGCATCCTGTCGCGCACCGAGCCGCGAGACCTTGTGGACCTGCTCTTTCTCGATCGCGCGGGCTATGCCCCGGAGGCGGACCTCGCGCTCGCGTCGCAGAAGGACGGGGGGATGGACCCTGGGGTTCTGGCCTGGTTGCTCAGGCAGTTTCCGACGCGTCCGTTGCCCGCGATGCTGGAGCCGCTCACGGAGGAGGAGCTGCTGCGATTTCGCGATGAGCTTCGGGAGCGCATGCGGCGCGTCGCCGTCCCTTCGGAGTAGGAGATGGCGCGTCTCGACGTGGAGTGGCTGGCGTTCTCTGCAGGGCTCAAGCCCGCGGTGCGCCGCACCGTGGACCCCGCGCGCGCGGACGAGGTCATCGCGCGCTTCACGCGCGACGGCGCGGTGGTGCTGCGCGCGGACCGTCACGCCGTGCTCGGAGGCCGCGAGCAGGTCGTGCTGTATGCCGCGCGGTCGCGCGATCTCGCTGCGGCGCTGAGGGACGCGGAGGCCACGGTGCTCCCGGGCCATCCTACGGAGGGCGACGCCCTGGCGGCGCATCGCGCGGTGGGGAGGGCGCTGGGCTTTCCCGCGTGCTGCGTGGACGCATTTTGTGAGCGCCTCGCGCGCGGGGTGGACCGGCTGGTGGACGGTGGCCCTGGTGGCTACGCAGAAGATTATGTCGCCTCGCGCGCCGCGTGGGTGAGCGCTCCCGACGCGCGGGTGAACCCGTTGCTCATGCGGGCGGGCGCGCAGCTCGTGTCGTTCTATCCGTGCCGCTTCGACTGCGCGCGGGCGGTGGCGCTGGCCGAGTCGGTGCGCGTGGTGGTGGCCGCGCGGGACGCGGGGATCGCGCGGGGGCTGATGGCCACGCTCTCGCGCGCGGTGGTGATCGCGGGCGACGGCGCGCGGGCGCAGGTGGTGGTGGAGGCGGGGAGGATCACGCGGGCCGCGGCACCTACGCGCGAGGGGGTGGGGGACGCGCGGGACGTGGCGCTCGCGTCGGCGCTGGTGGGCGCGCGGGTCGAGGGAGACGGTGCGGTGTCGGGGGTGGACCCCGTGCGGGGAGAGCCCGGGTGGTGCGTGCGCTTCGACGCCCGTGCTTGACGGTGGGGCGGCGCGATTGGACGCGGTCTATGGTGCGGTGAAGGCGGTGCGGGCCGTGGCAAGCGGGAGGAACATGCGGCGTGGCCACGCTGTGGTCTGCAGCGCGACGAAGCCGTACCGTGCGTAGAACCCTGCGGCGGTCTCGTCCTTTGCGTCGACGATGATGCCCATGCAGGCGACGAGTTCTGCGGCGTCGAGCACGCGGTGGAGCGCGTCCATGAGGAGTCGCTCTCCCAATCGCTGCCCGCGGGCGCGCTCGTCCACCGCGAGGCGGCCGACGAGGGCAACGGGCAGAGGGTACTTCGGGAGACGTTGCGTGAGCGCAGCCGCGAGCTCCGTGGCGGCGACGCTCGCCATGCTCAACGTGTAGAACCCAAGCACAGCAGGGAGATCAGCCCCAGCGCGTTCGTTGCGACGAAGCACATAAGCGCGGCTGATCCCGGCGACGTCGTTGGGGAGTGCGTGGCGTGCGAAGTAGTCGTCGAGGGGATGACGTCCGGAGCGGAAGCCCGTTGTGTCCGACGACTCGATGCGGGCGGTGCAGTACATCACCGAGCGCTGCGCATCAGCGCGTTTCGCAGGTGCTCTGTCGGCGCTGGAGGCGTGGCGAGCAGCGCGTGGAGCGTTGTGACCTCGTCGGCGGAGAGGTCCAGGCGGGCGGTTTGGGTGACCCACTCCAACGCCGTGAGCGTTGGTGTCGCGAGTTCGCTCCCCCCCGTGTCACCACCAGGCGCGACCGCCATCAGACGTCGACCACGACGGACCTCCATCACCGCCTTGAGGAAGAGGCCCAGGGCTTCGTCGATGATCTGGCTGCGGCTGAGCCCGAGCTCGTCGGCGAGCTCCACCACGGCCTGTCCGTGACTGTCGGGAACGGTTGCTTCGAGACGCATGGCGGCCTCCATCCCTCAGAATTGAGGGATGGGTGGAGGATGGGCGAGATTCTGCGAGGTGGCAATGTGTGTCATGACAATTCGTGTGAACGACCGGACGTATGACTTGACGTTGCAGCGGCAAATGCCTAGACATTTTCCTGTCGGGCAGAGTCGTCCGACTTCGCAGGGAGTGTTCCATGGCGTCGACCTTCGTGAGGTTTTCTGAGTGGTTCTCGGGGTGTTCGCCCGTCGTCAAGGCACTGGTCGTTGTCGCCGGGGGTGGGGTTGTGGCGTTGGTGGGCGTGGTGGCGGCTCCGCTAGCTGGCGCGGCGTTGTCCGCGGCAGGGGTCGGCGCGGCGGGCGGTACGCTCACTGGTGCGGCTGCGTCGTCGGCGGGTCTTGCCGCGCTCGGAGGCGGTTCGATGGCTGCGGGGGGCATGGGTGTGGCGGGCGGCACAGCGGTCGTGTCTGCGGCGGCAGGTGCGCTGGGCACGGCGGGGAGTGCGTATGCGACCCATCGGGTGTCGCAAGCGGGCGCGCAGAGTCGGCTGACTGAAATGCGTGCCCGGACGCAGCCCGTGCACGGCGACGACATCGTGTTCGAGGAGGGTTGATTGTGTCGGTCACCGCGGATTTTGCAGAAGGCTTCTTGTCTCGTGCGCACACGGGGAAGCGTGTCTCGGTGTCGCTGAAGCTCTCGCACGCAGAGAGCTTCTTAGGGTTCCTCGCGCGGGAAGGTGTGGCGTGTGCCAAGGCTTGTCTCGATGAGATCTCCGATCCGGAGCTTCGGCAGATCGTCAAGGCGCTCTTCTTCTCGACGACTGCGGGTGCGGTCGTTGGTGCGATGGTTGGAGGTGCGCTCGGAGGACCTGCGGGTGCACAGACCGGGGCCCTCGTGGGTGGTGCGGCGGGGCTCGCGATCGGTGTGGTTGCGGTGACGATCCACATCGCGCAACGAGGAGACCGGATCTTGGTCACCGCGAACTGAGGGTCTGATGGAAGAACAGAAGGAGTCTGAGCCCCTGTCCATCACCCTGCGCAGGGTGCGCGAGGGCATGGGACTCACCCAGGAACAGTGGGCGGCCAGATTGGGCGTCACAGCGCGCACGGTCGCTCGTTGGGAGGCGGGTGAGGCGGAACCACGCGGCGCCGCACGATCCGCGATCAATGCGGCGACTGGCGGCGCGGCTGCGGCGGGAGCGGCCCTCGGTCTGACGAGCGCGTTCGCTGCGCCAGTCGTCGGTGCGGCTGTTGCGCTTGGCGCAGCGGCGGCGTTTGGTTCGCGGTGGCTGGCCGGACGCACGGACGTCGCGAAGGCTCGGTCCGAGGCGCTTGCCGCGTTGGAGGAGCAGGCGCGCGCCTCAGGGGTTGACTGGCCGACATTTCAACGGCAAACGCGCGCGACGCTGGCCACTGCGAAGGCGCTCGGGATGGACCTCGAACAACTCCTGGATCTTCTGGGCGGGTCGTCATCGTCTCGTTGAGAGGGTGGACCCCGTGCGGGGAGAGCCCGGGTGGTGCGTGCGCTTCGACGCCCGTGCTTGACCGCGGGGCGGCGCGTGTTGAGATCCCTCGCACGGTGCAGGCAGAGCAGATGACGCAGGGGACGGAGGTGGGCGCGGGCTTTCGTGATCCGCCGTCGCTGGAGCCCGAGGCCCTCGCGCTGCGCCGGGAGATCGCCGCGGTGCTGGTGCGCGCGCCGACGCTCCCGGTGGACCTGCCCGCGTTTCGCATGCGGCTGGTGGACGTGCGCGCCGAGAAGCGCGCGGTGTCGCTGCTCGTGGGGTGGGAGAGCCCCGCGGCCGCGCTGAAGATCACCGCGCGCAAGGGCGGTGACGGGGTGGTCCCGCTGGGCCGGGGGAGCGCGGTGGAGGTTACGGTCGAGGCGCTGCACGAGTCCGCGGGGCGGCACCGCGAGGCGCTCGACGCGATGGCCCGACGGATGCGCGAGGCCATCACGAACGCGCAGCGAGACAAGGCCTTCGAGCTCGCGGAGCGTCTGCGCGCGCTGCCCGTGGGGGTGCCCATGGAGCACTACCGCCAGCTCGTGTGGGGCACCGTCGCGCAGGGCCTCGTGCGCGTGGGCTTCGGCTGCAACCAGGACTGCGGGCTCTGCTGGCAGGACCGCGACTGGGGGAGGTTCCCGCCCGAGCAGGTGCTCGCGTGGGTCGAGGACCTGCGCGCGCTCGGGGCCCAGCGCCTGATCATCTCGGGCGGCGAGCCCATGCTCGACCGCGCGTTGGACAGGTACATCCGCCGCGCGAAGGAGCTGGGCTACGAGGAGATCACCCTGGAGACCAACGCGATCCAGTGCGCGAAGCCCGGGCTCGCCGAGCGCCTGCGGGACGCGGGGCTCGACCTCGCGTTCGTCTCCGTGCACAGCGGCGATCCCGAGGTGTCAGACCGCATCACCCGCGCGCCGGGCACCCACGCCCGCACGGTGTTGGGGGTGCACGCGCTGATGTCCGCGGGGGTGCCCGTGAAGTTCAACGCCGTGATGACGGGCGAGGGGCTCGACCACCTCGCGGGCCTGCCCGACTTTCTCCACGCGGAGTTCTCGCGGCACGGTGTGCCCCTGCGGCTGATGCTGTCGTACCCCACGGAGCCGTGGGATGAGTCGCTGTTCGCGGCGATTCTGCCCGAGCCTGAGAAGCTCCGACGGGAGCTGCGCCGGGCCCTCGACCGCTGCTTCGCGCTCGGGGTGCAGGTCGACGGGCTCGACGGGCCGTGCGGCCCGCCCCTGTGCGCGCACGGCGCGGACCGTCGGGTGGTGAGCCTGGAGACCGTGCGCGAGGCGCTGCCGTTTCGTCGGTACCTCCCGGTGTGCGAGGGGTGTGCGGTGCGCAGCGCGTGCTTCGGGGTGCGCACGCACGACGTGTCGCTCTACGGCGATCGCTGCGCGTCGCCGCTGCGCGCGGTTGACGTCGGGGTGCCTGGTCCCGAGGATGATCCCCGGTGAGCACGGCAGAGCCGACGGAGACGACCTCAGGGCACGACGAGCGGCTGCACATCTCCATCGGCGCGGTGTGCAACAACAACTGCGTCTTCTGCATGGAGGAGGACCGCGACGGCCGCTACGTGAACAACTCGGCGATGACCCGGGAGCGCGTGCGCTGGATCCTCGAGCGCCACCGCGGGGCCGAGGAGGTGTGCTTCACCTCGGGGGAGCCCACCACCCGCCCGGAGCTGCTGGACTTCGTGGCCTGGTCCCGGGCGTTGGGGTACCGCCGGATCAGCGTGATGACCAACGGCCGTCGCCTGGGGCACCTGCCCTACGCCGCCGCGCTCGTGAAGGCCGGGATGAACCGCTTCTACGTGTCCATTCACGGGCACACGAAGAAGCTCCACGAGGGGCTCACGCGCACGCCCGACAGCTTCGAGCAGACCGTGGCGGGGATCGAGGTCGTGGCGCGGCTCAAGCGCTTCGGCGTGGATCTGCACACGTCCACGGTGCTGACCGACCGCAACCTCCCCCACATGGCGGAGATCTATGCCTTCTTGCGCGAGCGCGGCGTGGACCACGTGGTGTTCAACGTGATGCAGGCCAACGGCCGCGCCGACACGTTCTTCGAGCAGATCTTTCCGCCCTACCCCGAGATCGCCGAGCGCTTTCGGGCCTTTCTCGCGCAGGCCCGAGAGCCGCGGGTGATGGCCTTTCTCGTCGACATCCCGCGCTGCGTGACCGAGGGGATCCCGGACTTCAATCGGGGCTTCGTCGAGCGCCACCGGCACTACGACGTCGAGGAGAACGCCGTGCTCGATGGCCTGAACCTCGCGGGTCGCGCCGAGGAGAGCCACGGACGTCGCCTCGTGGTGCTCACCCGCGAGGACCTCGACCAGTCCACCCGCAGCAAGCGCGACGCCTGCCGCGGCTGCCGGTACGACCACAGCTGCGAGGGCGTCTGGCGGAACTACCTCCGTCGCCGCGGGTGGGACGAGTTCGTCCCCGTGTCGGACGAGGGCCAGGGGCACCAACAGACTCTGTAAGTTACAGACTCTGTAAGTCTGTACGTTCGGTGGGGATCCAGGTGTCGGCGGAGGTTCCGCCTTCGAGGGGGTGTGCGTCGAGGGTGACGTCGAGGCTGGCGCAGCGTCGCGCGAGGGCGTCGACGGCGCGGGCGGCGCGGTGCAGGTGGGCGAGGCCGACGGCGTCGAGGGCGACCTCCAGGCGCAGCCGCGGGGCGCCGAGGCGTCGCGCGAGCTCGGCGACGCGGGGGAGCTCGTCGAGGTTCTGGGCGTAGGCGCAGGGGCGAAGCTCCAAGGCGCGCACGCCGTGATGGCTCAGGGCGCGCACGCCGGCGGCGGCCTGGGCGAACGATCCCGGCGCCTCGCACACCGCGTCGGCGGTGGCGGCGGTGACGCCGAAGAGCTTCACGCTGGCGGCCTGGAGCCCCGCGTCGGCGGCGGCGGTTGTGAAGGAGGGATAGGCGAAGCGGCGCCCGTTGGTGACCACCGCGACGACGCGGCGGTCATCACCGCGGGCGTGGGCGATGGCCTCAAGGAAGGCCGGGTGCAGGGTCGGTTCGCGACCCAGGAGCAGCACCGGTCCCGGTTGGGCGCGGGCCTCGTCGACGCGGGCGAGGAGGGCCTCTCGGTGTGGCGGGCGCCAGGTGTCTCCCTGGGCGCAGCCGTGGCAGCGGTTGTTGCACGGGCCCGTGACGTGCGCGGCCCGTGCGCGGACAGACCTCCCGCGCGGAGGGGCGCCGGGTGGCCGCTCGCGCAGCAGGGCGCGGAGGGCGTCGCGCAGCGCGTGGAGGCCCGCGCGCAGGTCCGCGAAGGGGGTGTCGGGCTGGGTGTGGGCGGAGTCCGCGGCGGCGGCGAGCTGGGCGAGGGCCGTGTCGACGCCGAGCTCCTCGCGGAGCCAGCGGGTGAGGTCGTACGCGCGGCGGGTGCGAGGGTCGAGGAAGCGCCAGGGGCGCTCGGGGTTGTATCCCTTGCGGGCTCCGGCGCCGCTGTCACCAGGGTCCCAGTCGTCGCGCAGGGCGCCGTCGCGCAGTGCGGCGTAGTAGATCGGGAGGTCTTCGTAGAGCCGCAGGCGGTTGCGCGCAGGCTCGTGGAACATCTCCGCGAGCCCCTGCTCCCGCAGCGCCGCG
>Ga0169931_10005380_pt1 | contig 19509 bp, 16 predicted proteins | sample Kivu_15m_20L_FD_129675 | JGI IMG/M metagenome (GOLD analysis project Ga0169931, IMG submission 129675) | Freshwater microbial communities from Lake Kivu, Western Province, Rwanda to study Microbial Dark Matter (Phase II) - Kivu_15m_20L... | ecosystem: Environmental > Aquatic > Freshwater > Lake... | reverse complement strand
GGCCGCGCCGAAAACAGCGCGGGGCGCCGGCTCGACGCCGACGCCCCGCGTGTGCAGTCCGTTTCCGGGCGCTTTCAGGGAGCGAGGTAGAACACCAAGCCGTCCGAGAGGTTGGTGGTCTTGGCCGCCGGCGGGTCGCGGTACCAGCTCTGGATGTAGTAGGCGTCGCCCGCGATGAAGGGCAGCGAAGGATTGGCGCTCATCCACGCGTTCCAGTCGAGCGTGAACGCGCCGTTGCAGGTGTTGACCGTGCCGCCCGAGGTCTGCGAGCCCGCGCGTTGCGTGGGCGACTTGACGCAGATGAAGCTCGTGCTCCCGGAGGCCCAGGGGAGCGCCACCGGGTCGGTGCCGTAGAACAGGATGCCCTGCTTGGCTCCTTCGACGTTGGTCGTGTTGATCGAGAACGGGGTCGCCTGCGAGACGCTGGGCGCGCCCACCGAGCCCATCGTTGCGACGCAGCCGTTGGTGCTCGTGCCCGCAGTGCAGTAGTTCGTCGGCGCCGGCGGTTCGCGGCGGAAGATGTAGACCGCGCGCTGCGTGAAGTCGAGCAGCGCGAGCGTGTTGGTCGCCTCGTGCCACGAGAAGTCGTACCAGCCCGCGCCGAGCGGGTAGTTGATCGGGAGGAACGAACCCCAGTTGATCGTCTGCGACGCGCCGGCCGGCGTCACAGCCTTGATCAGCGCCAGGAAGTCCTGCCCGCCGGAGGTGTTCGGGCGATCGTTGTAGATGACGAGGTCGCCGTAGTTCGAGCTCATGTAGGCGACGTTCTGACCGGCCACGAAGTCGGCCTCGACTTCGTCGACCACGAGCAGCGCCGTGGCCGTCGTGTTGCCGCCCGTGCGCGGCGCACGGATCAGGTTGTTGCCTTCGCGCAGCCAGATGTCGCCCGTGGCCTCGTCGAAGTCCATGTCGCGCCAGAACGTGCCCGTGCCCGAGCCGCTGATGGTCGTGCCGTTCGTGCTGTCGTAGATCACCGCGCCCGTGGATTCGTTGTTGAGTGAGCGGCGGCCCGAGCCGAAGCTCGTCCAGCCCGCGCCAAAGTCGACGCCGCCGAAACCGGGGTCACGGCCGACGCCGCTGCCGCCGCGTCCGGCTTGCGCCCACAGGCTGCTTCCCGCGAGCGAGTACGCGGTGATGCCGTTGGGATCGCTCGCGCCGCGGTCGTAGGCCGCGAACAGCGTGTTGCCTTCGATGTCGAGGCCCGAATAGCCGCGCTGCGAAGGGGTCGCGAGTTGCACGCCGAACTTGTTGAAGGTCGGGGTGCCGCTCAAGGGGTTGATGACCTCGACGATCGCGACGTCGTTGGCTGCGCCGGTGTTGTTGAAGCCAGCGATGAACAGGCGCGAGCCGTCCCAAGCGACGCCGGAGGCGTTCGCTCCGATGTACTCGGGGTTGGCGATGTTCGAGGTCGACGCGGTGTTGACGGTGCCAAGGAGCGTGAAGGTGACCTGCGCAGAGGCGCTGCCAGCGAGCAGCGCAGCCGCGAAGAACGCTTTGACGTTGGTGTTCATGGTGATGGAGAAGTTCCTGAGTTGTAGGGCGAGAGCGCATCGATCGCCGGCCCCAGCAGAACCTGTCAACGGCCCGCGCTGGACGGCATCCGCGCCCCAAAACATGGTACCCAGGAAGTTCCTTTTGTGGGTAAGCTCGCACGGGGCAGCCGCGCCTCGGCTGCGCCCAGTTCCCCGCAACTTTTTCCCTCCGCAATGCACGTGTCTTCGACCATCTCCAAGCTCTCCCGTCTCGCCGTCTTCGCGCTCCTCTCGGGCGCCGTGCACGCGCAAGCGCAGGAAGTTCGCGCGTGCTGGCTGACGCAGTACACCTACCTCACGCAATCCGAAGCCGGGCTGCGCGCCATCGCGCAGAACATCCGCGCGGGCGGCATGAACACCGTGTATTTCAACGTTTACGGCGGTGGCGGGGTCACGTACTGGCCGAGCAAGGCGTTCCAGGCCGCGGGGGGCTCGTGGGGCCATCCGAGCTTCGACTGGTCGCGGCATCTGGTGCGCATCTTCCACGAGGAAGGCCTCGAGGTCGGCGCGTGGTTCGAGTACGGCTTGGCGCTGTCCTCGATCTCGCACCCGGTTGCGGTGGCTCATCCCGACTGGCTCGCGCGCGACCAAGGCGGCTCCGCGGTGACAGGCGAAAACGGCGGCTTCGTCTTCTTGTCGCCCAGCCACCCGAGCGTGATCGCGCTGATGCGCGACATGGTGCGCGAGCTGGCGGAGAACTACGACTTCGACGACATCCAGGTCGACCGCATCCGCTGGGGCCGCAAGACGACCGGGCGCGAGTACGGCTACGAAGCCTCGACGGTCGCCGCGTACCAGGCCCAGTTCGGCGTGAGCCCGCCGACCAACGTCAACAACTCGACCTGGGTCACCTTCCGCGAGGGGCTGGTCAACAACGTCGTCCAGCAGTGCTACCAGACGATCAAACAGGCCAATCCCAAGTTGGTCGTGTCGTCCGCGCCGGTGGGCTCCTACGGCTGGACGCAGCACATGCAGCGCTGGAACCAGTGGGTGGCCGGCGGCTACCTCGACCTCGTCATCCCGCAGATGTACATGACGACGTTGAGCGCGTTCCAAACCGAGTTCAACGCGCAGAAGACCGCGGCGGGCGCGCACGTCGCCAAGCTCGGCGTCGGCTACCGCGCGCAGGAGACGAACGACTGGTCGCTCGTGCGCGACCAACTCAACTACGCACGCGGCCAGGGCGTGGCGCACGGCTGCTTGTGGGTCTACCACAACTACTCGGGCCCGATCGCGATCCAGGACGAGATCAACAACCTGCCCGATCCCGGCCAGCCGTGGAACGCGCCCGCTGTCAATCCGTTCGTGGCGCCCGACAGCCATACGATCGTCGTCGACAACGCCGATCCGGTGACGAGCTACACGCTGTACGCCGAAGCTGGTCCGGGTTGGATCAACTCCGCGCAGCCGGACTTCTTGCAATTCAACTCACGCGTCGCGCCCGGCGGTGCGATCTCGACGGCGGAGTTCCACGCTTCGCTCCCGCGCACGGGCGCCTACGACGTCTACTCGTGGCACACCGCGTCGTCGAACCGCAACCCGGCCGCGCGTTTCGATGTCCACCACGCGGGCGGGGTCAGCAGCGTCATCGTCGACCAACGCACGAACGGCGGTCGATGGGTGTTGCTCGGTCGCTACTTCTTCTCGGCCGGGCCGCTGGCGCGGCGCGTGCTCGTTTCGAACCAGGGCTCGAGCGCAGCTCAGTTCACCAGCGCCGACGGCGTGCGCCTGGTGTACCGCGACGAGGCCGTCTATTACTGCACCGCGAAGGTCAACAGCCTGGGTTGCACGCCGCAACTCGACGTGACCGGTTCGACGTCGCTCAGCGGCGCCGACGATCTGCACGTGCTCGCGACGAACGTCGTGAACAACAAGAGCGGCCTGCTGTTCTTCGGCGCCGCGCCGCACGCCGCGCCGTTCGGCGGCGGCACCCTGTGCGTGCAATCGCCCGTTCAACGCGCACCCGCGATGGACTCGGGCGGGGCGGCCAGCGGCTCGAGCTGCACGGGCGCGTACGACCAGTTCCTCAGCCACGCGTTCCTCGCCTCCAAGGGCTTGAGCGCCGGCAGCCCGCTCTACGGCCAAGTGTGGAGCCGCGACCCCCAGCACCCCGACGGTTCGACGATCGGGTTGACCGGCGGCGTGCACTTCGTGCTCTTGCCCTGAACTGACGCGAGCGCGCTCAAGTTCGCCCGCTCCGCGGGCCGAGTTGACTCCGTCTTCCGTGCATCGAAGAGGGGGTTCAACATGGGGCAGATTCCGCATCGTCCGCAGGCCAAGGGGGCCACGCCGGCCGCCGGCTCGACGTCTGGTTTCGCGGTGAGTTTCGTCGTGCCCGTGGGGCCGAACTCCGCGCTTTCGACACTGCTCACCGCGATCCGCGCCGTGGCGCGCACGCAGCGCACGAAGGTCGAGGTGGTGCTCGTCGACGACGGCACGCCCGAGGGCTTGGAGAGCGTCGTGCGCTGCTGGCGCAGCCATTTCGACGGCGTCGGCGTCGCGCGCCACGAGCGGCCCAAGGGCCGCGGCGCCGCGGTGCGCACCGGCGTGCTCGCGGCGCGCGGAGAACTGGTCGTGGTGGCCGAGCCCGACACGCAGGCGCCGATTGCCGACGCTTCGAAGTTGATGGCCTCGCTGCGCGCCGGCGCCGACGTCGCGCTGGTGTCGCGCCGTCTGCCGGGCATGGAGGCGAACGGGAAGAAGTCGTTTCTCGAGCGCGCCGCCGAGACGACGGTGCTCAAGCTCTCGCAGCTGCTCGTGCCGACCGGCATCTACGACTGCTCGTCCGGCCTGCAGGCGTACCGCGCGCGGTGCGCGAAACAGATCGCGCAGCGTGCGAGCGTGTCGGGGCCGGCCTACGCCATCGAGTGGATCGCGATCGCGCAGAGCTTCAGCTTCAAGATCGCCGAGAGTCCGGTGTCGCAGCTCAACGCCGACGAGGGCGAGGAGAGCGCGCCGACCGCCAGCGGCTTGAGCTTGCTGCGCGAGGCGTGGCGCACGCGCAAGCGCCTGTCGAGCGACGACCATCTCCTGGCCAAGCCCACTTCGGAGTTGCTCTCCTCCACGTCCTTCCACCGCCTCGACCGCGACGCGGTTGAAACCGCGCGTCGGCGCTGACGCGCGCGCAGCGTCACGTCGCCAGTTCGCCCAGCAGCACGCGCCAGCGCTCGCGCTCGCGCGCCGGCTCGAACTCAGCTCGGCGCAGGGCGCACGCGCTCTGCAATCGGCCGTAGAACTGCGCATCGTTCTCCGCTCGCTCGAGCAGCGCGGCCAGTCCGGCCTCGTCGCCGACTTCGAAGTAGCCCGGATAATCCGCGCCCAGTTGCCCCAGCGCGCCCTCCATGCGCGTGGCGACGATGGGCGTGTCCGCCATGAGCGCCTCGGCGACGACGCTCGCGCCGCCTTCGGAGCGCGAGGTCAGTGCGAGCAGGTGCGAGCTGGCGATGCGGCGCAGCGTCTCACGGCGCGGCCGCGCGCCGATCCAGCGGTAGCGCGGATTGCGCGCAGCCTCCGCGCGTGCAGCACGCTCGAGCTCGGCTTCGAGCGTCCCGCCCAAGTGCGTCACGCGCACGCGCGACGTGCTCGGCAAGCGGGCCGCGGCGCGCGCGGCGAGCAGCGGATCCTTCACGGCGCGCAGGTGCGCGACCACGCAGACCTCGAACGCCTCCGGCGTGCGTGGGAGGCCGCGTCAGTCCGGCGCCGATTGCACGATCGGAGTGCATTTGGCGCGCTGCCGAGCGTCGAGCCGGGCGCAGGCCAGCGGCTGCAGCGCGACGATGCGGTGCGCCGCGTCGAGCGACTGCAGCGCGTTCGCGCCGAGCTCGTCGTACACGTCGGTTCCGGAGAGCACCACGATCAGCGGGGCGCGCGGCGTGCGCTCCGACCAGCGCAGCGCCGACTCCGCGCTGCGCACCGCGTGGATCGCAATCAACGCATCGGCGTTCTCGCCGCTCCACTGCGTCGCGACTCGCACGCCATGACCGAGTTCGCGCAGACGCTGCGCCCAACGCAGCGCCGTGACGCGATTGCCCGTGCGGAGCGTGCGGTCAGCCGGCGTGACGATGGCGATGCGCATGGTGACCGAGGATGACGAACCGCTGGAGCGCAGGCCAGTTCGGCGCGCGCGACGGGCGTCAGCCGCCGCGCGTGTGCATCTCCAGGCGCGGATCTTCGCGCAGCATCTGCGCGTCGAGCAGCGGTCCGCGCTCGCGCTCGGCCAGTCGCTCTTCGGCGCCGCGGTCGCTGCGGCCGGTCCACACGGCGCGGATGCGCTCCGCGATCTGTTCCGTCGACGCGCCGCCGCGCAGCAGCGCCTTGAGGTTGAGCCCCAGGCGCGCGTAGAGGCACAGGTACCACGTGCCGTCGGCCGTCAGGCGGCTGCGGTCGCACTTGCCGCAGAACGGCGCGGTGGTCGAGGCGATCACGCCGAACACGGTTCCGTCGCGCAGCCGGAAACGTTCGGCGGGCGCCGACGAATCCTCGTGCAATGGCTCGATCGGCCCGAAGCGCTGCGCGAGTCGCTCGAGCAGCTCCGCGCGCGGGACGACCTGCTCCATCGACCAGTGCGTCGCGCCGCCGACGTCCATGTACTCGATGTAGCGCAGCTCCGCGCCGCGCTCGCGCGCGAACTCGAGGAGCGCATCGATCTCGCCGTCGTTCACGCCGCGCATCACGACCGTGTCGAGCTTCACGCGCCCCGGCCAGTGCCGCGCGGCGGCTTCGATCCCCGCGAGCACGTCCGCGAGACCCTTGCGGCGCGTGAGCTGCTCGAACACCGGCTCGCGCAGCGTGTCGAGGCTCACCGTGACGCGCCGGAGTCCGGCCGCGGCGAGCGAAGGCGCCTGCTGCGCGAGCAGTAGCCCGTTGGTGGTCAGCGCCAAGTCCTTGAGTGCAGGTCTGCGTGCGAGTTGTTCAACGAAACGCTCGAGTTCACGTCGCAGCAGCGGCTCGCCGCCGGTGATGCGCACTTTGTCGACGCCCAGGAGGCAGAACGCGTCGACGATCGCCGAGAGCTCGCCGAAGCGCAGCACATCGTCGCGCGGCAGCCAGCGGTACTCCTCCTCGGGCATGCAGTACGCGCAGCGCAGGTTGCAGCGGTCGGTGACCGACACACGCAGGTTGCGCAGCGGCCTTCCGTGCAGGTCGAGCAGGGCGGACATCCCCCGAGTATGAACGCCGACACGGGGCGGCGATAGCGGCGCGGCCGCTCGGGCGTCTCCAATGCACTTGCGGGCCTGCCGCGTCGCGCCCGAATTCGGGCGCTCCGTTCACGGGCACATCAAGAAGCTCAGCGCGTCGGTGCGGTTGGTTTGGAAGCTCGCCTGCGGGTCGCGGCTCCAGAACTGCGCCCAGACGGCGCGGCCAAGTTGCTGCACCTGCGGATCGTTCCCGCTGGCCACGTAGGCGTTGAAGTCGAAAGCGAACACGCCCGTGCACGGGCCGACGCCGCTCGAACCCGAGTTGAGCAGCGCGGTGCGGACGGTGGGCGTCTTCACGCACAGGAAGCCGCCCTGGTACGGCGTGATCTTGAGGCCCGCGAGGCTGTAGAAGAGCAAGCCCGACTTGTCGGGCAACGACTGCTCCGCGCGGATCACGAAGCCCGAGCCTGCGCTCACGCTCGGCGTGCCGCTGAAGCCGATCGCGGGCACGCAGCCCAGCGAGTTGGTCTTCGCCGTGCAGTACACCGTCGGCGCGCCGACGCACGCCGTCGCGAGGAAGGTGCGCGTGATCGAACTGCCGCTGTTGCCCGCAGCATCCGTGCAACGCACGCGGTACTCGACAAGTCCGACGAGGAAGCCCGGGAGTTCGCCGCGGAACACCTGGCCGCCGCTGTAGCGCATCGGGCTCGCGACGAACGCGCCGCTGCCGCCGACGCGGTGCTCGAGCTGCACGTCGCTCAGCGCCGTCACGTACCAACCCGAGTTGTCGAACACGTGCGCTCGCACCACCGTCGGCGCGGGGCCGGCCGGCCGGTCGGGGGCCTGCTCGAGCGCGCTGACGCGCGGCGCGTGCTGGTCCGACGTCCCGCTGACGTTGACGAAGTGCGTCTCGGGATCGTCGAAGTCGTTGGCGAACCACAGATCGGGATCGCCGTCCTGGTCGGTGTCCGCCGCGTCGACGCCCATCGCGTTGGAGACCACGCTCGGCAGCACGCCGCTCACCGCTGCGAACGAGCTGCCTCCCGCGCCGAGCCCATCGTTGCGGTGCAACTCCTCGGCCGCAGCGCGCGCCGCCACGATCACGTCGAGATCGCCGTCGTTGTCGTAGTCGATGTAGTCGGGCTCGTCGTGGCGCGTGCAGGTGTTGGCCACCATGGTCGGCGTACCGAAGAACCCCGAGCCGTCGTTGTTCGACACGGTGTTGCACGTGCCCAGCCAGTTCGTGCCGTAGATGTCGAGATCGCCGTCGTTGTCGTGGTCGCCGAGTTCCTGCTCATAGCTGCCCATCATCGGCGCCCAGTCTGCTACGCCGAACGAGGCGTGGCTCACGTCGCGAAAGGCGAGCGCGCCGCCGTTCTCCATCGTCCGGTTGCGGATGATGCGCGCCTCGTCGTTCTTCTCGCCCAGCAAGAGATCGATGTCGAAGTCGCCGTCGAAGTCGGCGCCTTCGATCGACACGGACACGTTCGCGATGTCGCACTCCGCGCCGCTGGTGTTGGTCGTGCGTTGCTTCTGCACCCCCTCGCACCACAGTCCCGGCGACAGCGGCAAGATCTCGGCGCCCGCGAGTTGGAACCCGCTGGGGTTGAACTCCTCGAAGCCGCCCACGCCGTCGTTGAGGAACACCCGCGTGGGGGATTTACCCAGCGAGAGCGATCCGTAGGTCGCCTGCACCAGGTCGGAGTCGCCGTCGTTGTCGAGGTCGTAGAAGGCGCTGTCGCACGACCAGTCGATGTAGCCGCCGCCTCCGAGCACCAGGCTCGGCGCCACGGAGGAGCGCAGAGTCGTGCCGTTGTTCTGCCCGAGGTTGCGGTAGCGCGTCGGCGTCTGGTCTTGGAAGAAGCCCTGCGCTCCGCCCTGCGCGCCGCCCATGTTGACCAGGAAGCGGCAGGTCTGGTTCGCGATGCCCGACGTGTTCGACACGAAGAAGTCGAGGTCGCCGTCGTTGTCGAGGTCGACGAAGTCGATGTCGCGGCTGCCGTCGAGCACGGCCGGATAGCGGGTCGCCGTGGCGTCCGTGAACCAGCCAACTGCGCCGGCCTGCGCGCCGCCCTGGTTCAGCAGCAGGCGGTTCTGCTGCACTCCGAACTCGCCGCCGTCGGCGTACAGCACGTCGAGATCGCCGTCGCCGTCGACGTCGAACAACTCGACGTTCTCGGTGAAGCCGCTCGCACCTGGCGTGCCCTGCGGCGTACGCACGGTGTCGAGTTGGAACTGCTGGGCGGACGCGGTCGAAGCCAGAGCGAGAACGACTGCCAGTGCGCGCATGGGGACCTCCGGTTGGAGCATCCTAGATGTCGCGCTCGCCCAAACCGGTTCAATTCGACCGCAGGACGCTCTTCTGGATCTTTCCCGAGCCTGTTTTGGGCAGTTCGGACACGAAACGGACCGTGCGGGGGGCCTTGTAGTGCGTCAGCCGCTCGCGGCAGAAGGCGATCAGCTCCGGCTCGCTCGCCGTCGCGCCGGCGCGCAACGCAACCGCCGCGCACACCCGCTCGCCCCACAACTCGTCGGGCAGGCCGTACACGGCCGCCTCGAGCACCGCGGCGTGTTCGTACAGCACGTTCTCGACCTCCGTCGAATACACCTTCTCGCCGCCGGTGATGATCATGTCCTTCTTGCGGTCCACGATCTGCAGGTAGCCCTCGGCGTCGACCGTCGCGAGGTCGCCGGTCTTGAGCCAGCCGTTGTCGAACGCCGCGCGCGTCTCCTCCGGGCGCTTCCAGTAGCCGCTTGTGACCGTCGCGCCGCGCGCCCGGATCTCGCCGACGCTCGCCCCATCGCGCGGCACGCTGCGCCCGTCTTCGCCGACCACGTCCAGTTCCACCGCGGCAAACGCTCGCCCGGTCTTCGCGCGGTAGCGGAACTGCTCGTCCGGCGGCAGCTGCGCGAGGTGCGTCTTGAGCAGGCTCAGCGTGAGGTACGGGCTCGTTTCGGTCATGCCGTACGTCTGCACGTACTCGCAGCGGAACACGCGCATGATCTCGCGCACGACCTCGGGCGCGATCGGCGCGCCGCCCGAGAGGATGCGGCGCAGCGAGCGCACTTCGCGCGCGTCGGCGCCCGGGTGGCGCACTAGGCGCGTCAACATCGTCGGGACCAGATTCGTGATCGTGATCCCTTCGCGTTCGATCGCGCCGAACACGGCCTCTTCGTCGAAGCGCGGCACGACGACGTGCACGCCGCCGACCCACGTGATCGCAAAGGTCGCCCAGGCGTCCGCGAGGTGGAACAGGGGGGCGATGTGGCCCCAGCGGTCCCGGTCGCTCAGGCCCAGCTCCGCCACGGTCGCCAGCGCGTGCACCCACACGTTGCGGTGCGAGAGCATCACCCCCTTGGGGCGGCCGGTAGTGCCGCTGGTGTAGTACAGGTGCGCCAGGCTGTCCGGATCGAGGGGCGCGCGCTCGCTCCACGGCTCGCATGCAAGGGCTTGGGCGTAAGCGGTCCCGCCGGCGCCCTCCGGGGGGCTGCCCAGCCACAGGACGCGCCGGATCGCGGGGTTCGTGCCGAGCAGCGCCAGGGCCGCCGGCGCGCACTCTGGACCGGCGAGCAGGAGCTCCGCGCCGCAGTCCTCGACGATGAATGCGAGTTCCTTGTGCGACAGCCGGGTGTTGAGCGGCGCCAGCACTGCTCCCAGTTGCGCGGCGGCGAAATAGGCCTCCAGGAAGGGCGTCGAGTTGTGGTCCAGGAGCGCGACCCGGTCGCCGGCGCGCACGCCGGTTTGGTGCAGCCAGGCCGCCAGCGAGGCCACGCGGCGGCTGAACTGGCGGTAGGTCAGCCGCAGTTCCCCCTCGACGACGGCCGGTTGGTCGGGGTGCAGATCGCGGGCGCGGTCGAGGAGGGAGGCGAGGTGCACGGCGTGGGTGGGGCTGGCGGGCGCGAAAACGAGAGCGTTGGGCGACCCAGAGTCAAGAGCGAGTAGGGCGGAAAACAGGATTCCGCTGGCGAGCCTCGGACCCGTCGCTACTCTCTGCCCCCAAGTGACTGGCTTCGCGGGTCTTCCAGGTGTTTGGCACGGCTGCGCGAGCTGACTCCAACTGACAGTGTGAAATGGGAACGAAACTTTACGTCGGGAACCTGAACTTCAAGACCACCGAAGCCTCGCTGCGCGCAGCTTTCGAGAACAACGGCCGCAAGGTGACGGAAGTCGCCATCGTCGCGGACAAGATGACGGGCCGCCCGCGCGGCTTCGCCTTCGTGCGCATGGGCAGCCAAGAGGACGCCGCTGCGGCGATCCAAGAGCTGAACGGCGCCGACCTCGACGGTCGTCCGCTCCGCGTGAACGAAGCCGATGATCGTCCGCCGCAATCGCGCGGCCCGGGCGGTGGCGGTGGTGGCGGCTACGGCGGCGGTGGTGGCGGCGGTGGCCGTCGCTTCGGCGGTGGCGGCGGTGGTGGTGGCTACGGTGGCGGCGGCGGCGGTGGTGGCCGCGGCGGCTACGGTGGTGGTGATCGCGGCGGTGACCGCGGTGGCTACGGCGGCGGCGACCGCGGTGACCGCGGTGGCGGCGGCGGCTGGCGCGACGACCGCTACTAGTCTGTCCCCCAGATAGTCCGAGCGGTGCGCTCCCCGGGTGACCGGGGTCGAGCGCGACCCGCTGTGCGCGATCGACGCGCATGCCCAGGACGAGTACGTTTGAAGACCGCCGTTGCGCCCGTCGCAGCGGCGGTTTTTTTTGTTCCCCCCACGCACCCCACGCGACGCGCCCTACGCGACGTGCCTCCACGCGACGCGCCCCCACGATGTTCCACTCGCCGCTGAGCCCGCTGCTGAGCCCGATCCTGGCGTTCTTCTTGGCCTCTGCGCCGACGCCGCAGGCGCCGCCGGACAACGCGGCGCCCGCGCAAGCTGCGAGCGAAGCTCCGGCGGCGGCGCCGTCGAAGGCTGAGGCCGCGGCGCCCGAAGGCGCGCAAGAGACCAAGCCGGCGGCGGAACAGGCCGCGCCCGCGGCGGGCGCCGAGAAGCTCTCGGGCGAACGCGGCGACGCGGTTCGCACGCGGCACACGACGACGGTCGACGGTCGCGAACTCGCGTACAGCGCGACCGCGGGCCGCATGAAGCTCACCGACGAGGCCGGCAAGGCGAAGGCCGAGTTGTTCTACGTGGCCTACGTGCTCGACGGGGTCAGCGACCCTGCGCAGCGGCCGATCACCTTCGCCTTCAACGGCGGCCCGGGTTCGTCATCGGTCTGGCTGCACCTGGGCGCGTTCGGACCGCGGCGCGTGCGCATGGCCGCCGAAGGCTGGGCGCCGCCACCGCCCTACGAGCTGATCGACAACGCGCACTCGCTGCTCGACGTCACGGACCTGGTGTTCATCGATCCGGTCACCACCGGCTACAGCCGCGCCGCCGAGGGCGAGAGCGCCGCGCAGTTCCACGGCGTCACTCCCGACGTCGAGTGGGTCGCCGAGTTCATCCGGCTCTACACGACGCGCGAGCTGCGCTGGCCGAGTCCGAAGTTCCTCGCGGGCGAGAGCTACGGCACCACACGCGCGGCAGCGCTCGCCGGACACCTGCAGGAGCGCCACGGCATGTACCTCAACGGGATCGTGCTCGTCTCGGCGATCCTGAACTTCCAGACCGCGCGCTTCGACGTCGGCAACGACCTGCCGTACGTGCTGTTCCTGCCGACCTACGCCGCGACGGCGTGGCACCACAAGCGCGTCTCGCGCGAGTACCAGAACGACCTGCGCGCGTTCCTCGACGAGGTCGAGCGCTTCGCGTTGCTCGAGTACATGCCGGCGCTGGCGCGCGGCGACGCGTTGCCCGCGGCGGATCGCGAGCGCCTGGTCGCCAAGCTCGGCCGCTACACCGGCCTGTCGCTGGAGTTCATCGAACGCTGCAATCTGCGCATCGAGATCGGCCGCTTCACCAAGGAGTTGCTGCGCGACGAACGCCGCACCGTCGGCCGGCTCGACAGCCGCTTCAAGGGCATCGACCTCGACGCCGCGGGCGAGCGCTACGAGTACGACCCGAGCATGTCGGCGATCCTGGGGCCGTACACGGCGACGATCAACGACTACGTGCGCCGCACGCTGAAGTACGAGAACGACCTGCCGTACGAGATCCTCACCGGCCGTGTGCAACCGTGGAAGTACGACCAGGAGAACCGCTACCTCAATGTCGCCGAGACGCTGCGCAAGGCGATGACGCGCAACCCCTACCTCAAGGTGTTCGTCGCCAGCGGCTACTACGACTTCGCGACGCCGTACTTCGCTGCGGACTACACCTTCCAGCACCTGGGCCTCGATCCGTCGCTGCGCGGCGGCGTGAGCTTCGGCTACTACAACGCCGGCCACATGATGTACATCCACGAAGGCGAACTGGCGCGCTTCAAGCGCGACATCGCGGCCTTCGTGCGCGCGGCTACGCAGCGCTAGTCTTGCGCTCGAACGGCGCGACGAGCAGGTAACCGACGAGCGCGGCGCCGACGGCCGGGAGGTACACGTACTCGGCCTCGGCGAGCGCGGTGGCGAGGTAGACCACGACGCCGAGCACGAGCGCCGCGAGCGCCGCGCGCGGGCCGCCGATGCGGCTGTAGAGGCCGAACATCAGGATTACGAGCAGGCCGGCGCTGCCGAAGCCGTTGGTGATGTCGATCAACTCGCCGACGCTGTCGAAGCGGAAGGCGAGCGCGAGCGCCAGCAGGCCGAACAGTCCGACGCCGATGCGCGCGATGCGGATCTTGCTCGCATCGCTCGCGTTCGGCAGCAGTGGGCCGACGAGGTTGCGCGAGAAGAGCGAAGCGGCGACCAGCAGCGTGCTGTCGACCGTCGAGAGGATCGCCGAGACGAGCGCGCCCGCGAAGAGCACGTAGCCGAGCGTCGAGAGGCGTTCGCGCGCGAGGTGCGGCAGGACTTGCTCCGCGTCGTCGACCAGCACGCCGTTCGAGGCGGCGAGCAGCCCGAGCGCGACCGGGATCGAACCGACGAGCGTGTACGCGAGGCCGGCGGCGATCGTGGAGCGTTGCGCGACGACGTGCGTGCGCGAGGCGCACACGCGTTGGAGCAACTCCTGCGCGACGAATGAACCCAGGATCGGCAGCGCCCAACTCTCGGCGGTCGACAGCCAACCGGCGTTCTGCTCGGGGCGCAGCTTGACCAGCGACAGATCGATCGAACCCAGCGCGCTCGCCACGCCGCCGAAGTCGCTTGCGATGCCGATCAGCAACGCCACGAGCCCAACGATGAGCGCGATCCCCTGCACCAGGTCAGTGATCGCATCCGCGAGCAGGCCGCCGAACACCGTGTACACCATCACGACGCCCGCAGCGATCAGCATCGCGGGTTCGAGCTCGACGCCTGAAGCGCTCGCCAGCACGTGGCCGAAGGCGCGGATCTGAGCGGCGGCCCAAAACACCGAGCTTGGGATCATCACCAACGCCGCAAGCCGCTCCACCGAGCCGGAGAAGCGCTGACGGTAGAAGTCCGCGAGCGTGGTGACGCGCGTGCGGTGCAGCGGCACGGCGATCAAGATCCCGGTGAGCAGCATCGCGAGGCCGTACGCGAACGGCTCGGTGGACGCGTACGAGAGCCCGTTGGCGTACACGCTGCCCGCGGCGTCGACGCACGTCTCGGCGCCGAACCAAGTGGCGAAGATCGAAAACGTCGCCAGGCCATAACCCAGGCTGCGGCCGGCGAGCAGGTAATCGTCCTCGCTGTGGATGCGGCGCGAGACGACAGCGCCGATCACCAACTGCAGAGCGATGTACGCGCCGAGCGCGAGCAGCACGGTGTTCATGCCGTGGCGTTCGACGCTCGGGAAACTACGCAGTTCACGCGCGCCTGTTTAGCAGCGCGCTTCGAGCAGCGCCACAGCGCAGTGCCGAAGTCGCCTCGAGCGTCGGCGACTGTCGCCGCTGGCCGTTCTCAGCTTTCGTCGTGTTCCAAATCTCGGTCGACGGCGCCGCTGCAGGCGATGTCCGCCGGCTGGCGGCGACCCTCCGCGGCGGAGCGCACTAGAAGCTCGAACGACCTTCGAGCGGTCGTTGCCGCAGCATCTGCAAGGCACGTTCGAGCGCCACACACTCGCCTTCGCCGGCCGAACTCTGCACCCAGCGCAAGCGCTCGAGGTCTTCGGGCCCTTCGACCGACAGGCACAGCTCCGGCCGCTCGAGCTCGGGCGGTGCGCGCCTGGCGACGATGCGGAAATGCGCGGGACGGCGGTGCAGGAACTCCGTCGGACGACGGCGTTCGAGCTCGTCGCTTGCTTCGGTGTGGGCTCTCAGCAGCGCGCCGACTTCGAGCACTTCGCAACCTCCGCCGCGCGGCATACGACTGCCGCGCGCGGCGAGATTGTGCGTGAGTTGCGCTGCACAGCGCTGGTGCAAGTCGATGCTGCGGTCGGCCTCTTGCCACGACAGGAGCGGGCAGTCGCCGTCGACGAGCACGACGTGGTCCGCGCCGCAGCCTTGAGCCGCGCGCACGCAGCGCTCGAGCACGTCGTCGGCCGCGCCGCGGTAGCAAGCCCACCCGCGCTGGCGCGCGAGTTGTTCGATCGCGTCGTCGGCCGGGTCCGTCGTCGTGGCGACCAAGAAGCCGTCGATGCGTTGCATGCGTTGCACGCGGGCGATGACGTGTTCGAGCACGCTTGCGTTGCCGATCGGCAGCAGCACCTTTCCGGGCAACCCAGCGTTGTCGACGCGGGCGAGGACGATGGCGACGACCTTTTCGTAGCGCATGGCGGTGGGGCCGCCGGGAATGCGGCGGGAAAGCCGTGTCGGCCGTGTGCGTGCCGAGCTTGAGCAACCCGAGCGCCGCGTTCCCGATTCGGAGCGCGCGCTGGCGCCCCGCGATCAGCCTCGCTCCAATTCGCGCATGGAAGCGCTCCTCGTCGAACCTCATCCGCTGCTGTGCGCCGCGGCCTTCGTGACCCACTTTCCGCGCCCGCTGGGTGAGCTCGAGAGCAGCGCGCAAGTGCTCGCGTTCCACTCGGCCAGCGCGGCGGCGCCCGTGCAGCGCAGCGAGGAACTGCGCGGCGCGGTGCGCGATCTCTTGCGTCACGGCGGCTACAAGCCGACCGGTCGCGGCAAGCCCTCGTCGGAGTATCTGGCGCGCGCGGCGGAAGAAGGCGGCCTTCCCAAGATCAACCTCGCCGTCGACGCGTGCAACGCGGTCTCGCTGCACAGCGGCTTGCCGATCAGCGTGGTGGACCTGGGTATGGCGCGCGCGCCCTTCAAGCTTGCGCTCGCCGGCGCCGGCGCCGAGTACGTGTTCAACGCATCGGGTCAGACCATCGACATCGAAGGCCTGCTGTGCCTGTTCGACGCGGACGGCCCGTGTGCAAACGCGGTCAAGGACGCGCAACGCACCAAGACCTTCGTCGCAACGCGCAGCACGCTGAGCGTGGTGTGGGGCGTCGAACGCTTCGCCGAGCACGTCGCGCAGAGCGCGCGCTGGTACCGCAGCTTGCTCGAAGCGGCCGGCTGCACGACGAGCGACGTCGCGCTCGAGCGCGGCGCCTGAGCCACGGCTCTACGAACGCGGGCTCGCGTCCGCGTAGAGGTCCGACACGAGGCCCGCTTGCAGCCGGCGCCAGCCGAGCGCTGCGATCATCGCGGCGTTGTCGGTGCAGTAGGCCGGGCTCGGAAAGTGAGCACGCAAACCAGCGGCGGTCGCCGCCGCGCTGAGCGTCGCGCGCAGTCGACGATTGCACGCCACGCCGCCGCCGACGAGCACGGTGTGTCGTCCCAGCTCGCGCGCGGCGGCGAGCGTCGGGCCGACGAGCGCGTCGACCGCCGCTTTTTCGAACGACGCGGCGATGTCCGCGCGGTGGGGGATCGCTTCGGGCGGCGGATGCGGACCGGCCGCGTTCTGTCCACGGATGTGGTAGAGCACCGCGGTTTTGAGGCCGCTGAACGAGAAGGGCGGAAAACGCGGCGGAGTTTCGCCGCGGGTCACGCGCGGGCGGTAACGCGGGAAGTCGAAGCGCGTGGGGTCGCCGCCCTCGGCGAGGCGCGCGACCAGCGGACCGCCGGGATACCCAAGGCCTAGCAAGTGCGCGACCTTGTCGAAGGCTTCGCCCGCTGCGTCGTCGAGCGTGCTCGAAAGGCGCTCGATCTCGAGCGGCGAGCGCGCGTCGTAGAGCGTGGTGTGTCCGCCGGAGACGACGAGCGCAACGCACGGATACGGCTCTTCGTCGAGCTCCATCGCCGCGGCGTAGACGTGCGCTTCGATGTGGTCGACGCTCACGAGCGGCAGGTCGAGCGTGTAGGCGAGCGCTTTCGCCGTCGACAGCCCGACGAGCAACGAGCCGATCAGGCCCGGCTTGCTCGTGACGGCGATCGCGGCGAGGTCGTGCAACTCGACGCCGGCTTCGCGGAGTGCGCGGTCCACGACGGGCAAGATCGCGCGCAGGTGCGAGCGCCCCGCGATCTCCGGCACCACGCCGCCGAACTGCGCGTGCAGCTCGGCTTGGCTGTCGACGATCGACGAGCGGATCTCGCGGCCGGCGCGCACGACGGCGGCCGCCGTTTCGTCGCACGAGGACTCAATGCCCAGAACGAGCTCGCTCACGGCCGACTTTGCTCGGAGTAGGCTCCAGGCGAGCGACCGCGCAGCAACTCCAGCGCAGCGTCCAGGTGCGCATCGGGCGGCGGTGCGGGCGCGAGCTTGCGGCCCTCGGCGCGCTCCCACTCGGCGATCGCCGCGAGCGCTTCTTCGGGCGGGCTGTAGCTCGCGCGCCAGGCGCGCAGCGCGTCGTTCTCGGCCTGCGTCAACGCCATCTGCACGTCGGGGATCACACCCACGGACCACGCACCTTCGACGGTGCGCTCGAGGTTGCGGTGCGACGGCGTGTAGTAGTACGAGCTGACGAGCTTGACGATCATCTCATCGCCGAAGCTCTTGACCTGCTGCACCATGCCCTTGCCGTAGGTCGGCTGTCCGATCACCACGGCCACGCGGTGTTCTTGCAGCGCCGCGGCGAGCACTTCGCTCGCGCTCGCCGACTCGCCGTCCACGAGCACGACCAGCGGCATGCCGCGCAGCGTCGCGAGGTCGGGATCGGCTTCGAAACGCTGGGTTTCCTCGCGGCTTTCGTGCGACACGATCAGTCCGCGCTCGAGAAAGCGGTTGGCGATGCGCACCGCCGAACGCAGCACGCCGCCGAGGTTGCCGCGCAGGTCGAGCACGAGCGCCTTGAGCCCTTGCGCGCGCAGGCGCTCGAGCTCGACGTCGAACTCTTCGTCGGTTTCCTGGCTGAAGGACAGCAGCGCGACGTAGCCGATGCCGAGCTCCGCGTCGACGATGCGCGCGTGGCGCACGCTGGGGTCGACCAGCTCTTCGGCCCCGATGCGCGTCGAGCGCTCGAGTTGGTCGAGTCCGAGCACCGCGACCTCGACCGGGCCTTGGTCCTGCTTGCCCAGGAGCGCGCGCAACTCGCCGGGTACGAGCCCGCTGACCTCGCGGCCCGCGACGCGCACCAGCTTGTCGCCCACGCGGATGCCCGCCTTGCGCGCCGGCGACTGCGGCAGCGTGAACAGCACGCGCGCGTCGGCCACCGGCGGCGCGAACACGACCCCGATGCCGCGGTATTGCCCCGAGGTCTCGCGCCGCATCGCTTCGACCTCGTCCGCGCCGTAGAAGCGCGAGTACGGATCGAGCGCTTCGACCATGCCGTGCAACGACTGCTCGAGCAGCTCGTCCGCGTCCTTCTCGCGCACGTAGTTGGCGCGCACGTAGTCGCGCACCTCGCGGTAGCGCACGAGGTCCTGATCCTCGCTCCAAGGCTGGACCTTCCACACCACGATCCCGACCGCCAACCCGAGCGCGAGCCCGGCCAGCAAATGCGCCCAGTCGCGCAGCGTCTGTCGGCGTAGCTCGTCGTGTTCGTCGTGCATGAGGGCCCGTCGACGATCCTAACGGGCGCGGCGGCGCGGCTCCTACTGTGCTCGCGGGGCGCACGTTCGGGGCCCGACGTGTTCTGCTCCGCGCCGCGTGCGAAGGCGTACGCCTCGCACGCCCCGATCGGCGCCTCGAAAGGTGCCTTACACGCTGCGCGCGACGTGTTGGATGCGGACGTCGACCGCGTGGCGCAGCTGCTCGTCCACATCCAGTTGCGCGCAACGGCGGTGCAACTCGTCGAGTTCGATGAGCGCGGCTCGCCGGGCTTCGACTGCGAATTCCAGGTCTTTCGGGCGTCCGGCCACGAGTTTGGCGAGCACGAGGTCGTGCGTATCCAGGCACCAGCCTGTCGCACCTCGTGTCGCCTCGTTGCAAACCGGGATGAGGCGTTCTCGCCAACCCGGCGCGAGCACCGCGGTCCGCGGTCCGACGCCCTGTGCGTAGTAGCCGAAGGTCTCGTGGAACGGCGAGCCCTCACCGATCGAGCCGTCGATCAGGTCGGCGCGCTCGGGCGCATTCAGCGGATAGACGTCCGCTTCCATCGAGCGCAGGAGGCTTGCTGGTGCGCTCGGGTGTTGCCCCAAGATGGCTTGGCTGCCGACGACCACGATGTCGCGGTCATCCGCGATGGAGGCTGGACGCGAATGAGATGCTCGAGCTGGCTGCGATTCATGCCGATCGGGTCGCGCGGAACTTCACTTCCGCCCAGATGCGCCAACGCTCACGCGGCCCCACGACTCCGGCGAAGGGCGTCGCCTGGCGCAGCGCGCGCGCGTGCTCGTCGTCTCCGGTCAGCACGGCTTGCAGAGCTTCTCGGGGCCCGTCGAGCAGCTTGCTCCACGCTTCCACGTAGCGTTGGGGCTTGGTCTCATCCGAACGCCACGCGCTCAGTCGCGCTCGGACTTCGTGGAGTAGCGACGGATCGTGTTCGATGCGTTCCAGCACGGCGCGGTGCAACGCCAAGCTGCGCGCCTG
>Ga0169931_10005379_pt1 | contig 19510 bp, 16 predicted proteins | sample Kivu_15m_20L_FD_129675 | JGI IMG/M metagenome (GOLD analysis project Ga0169931, IMG submission 129675) | Freshwater microbial communities from Lake Kivu, Western Province, Rwanda to study Microbial Dark Matter (Phase II) - Kivu_15m_20L... | ecosystem: Environmental > Aquatic > Freshwater > Lake... | reverse complement strand
TTTTAGGCATGCCGTCACGCCGGAGGCTCCACTGCGTGCCTGGCACCGGGTGGGGCGTGGCGGCGGAGTGCCTGGCACCGGGTGGGGCGAAGCCCGAAGGGCGTGCCTGGCACCGGGTGGGGGGCGAGTTAGTGGAGCAAACCGTAGGTGCGCAAGGTGTGCTGAAGCTGTGTGAACTGCTTCTCATCCAGAGCGGTCATCGGTAAACGCAATTCGCCCGTGTCACGACCGAGAAGTTTCATGGCTCCCTTGACCGGGATAGGATTAGTGGAAAGTCCCAGCATGTCACGACAAAGTGGAAAAAGTTTGTGATGCCAACGTCGAGCGGTTTCAAAATCACCCGCCAACGCAGCGCGAACCATCGCCAAAACGTCCTGCGGAACGATATTTCCGGCAACCGATATGACTCCCTCCGCTCCAACCGACATCATGGGGAGCGTCAAACTGTCGTCACCACTAAGGACGGTCAGATCGGTTGTGTTCAAGATTTGTGAACATTGATCCAGCGAACCGGTAGCTTCTTTAACCATCGTAATATTTGGCAACTCGGCCAATCGAGCAATCGTTTCCGGTTCAATATTCTTAGCTGTTCGCCCCGGAATATTGTAAACACAATGAGGGATGCCAATTTCTTCAGCGATCGCTTTAAAATGCTGATAGAAGCCTTCTTGAGTCGGCTTATTGTAGTAAGGTGCTACTTGCAAGGAGGCGTCGCAACCCTCCTTGGCTGCCCACTTGGTAAGGCGCAACGCCTCAGCGGTGCTATTGCTCCCGGTACCGGCCATTATTTTGCAGCGGCCATGAGCGATTTGGACCACTTCGCTGATAACTCGTTCATGCTCGACATGAGATAACGTTGGAGATTCCCCGGTAGTGCCAACCGGTACCAAACAATTGGTACCTGCCGATATCTGGAACTCCACTTGTTCCCGAAGTTTTGTGTAATCGACTTCACCGTGGACCAACGGAGTAACAATGGCAACCGATAAACCAGCGAATGCAGAACCTTTACGAACCATTTTGGCGAATGCTCCTGACGTAGGACAAAATTCTGACGTCTTCTTCAATACAAATCTAAAGTTTACAGCACAATCAACCCGTCGCGATCAGCGAGTTGAGCGAATCGCTTCGGTCATGAATCGCTTCATTTCTGACACGGCTTCTCGCATTCCGATCAGCACCGATCTCGAGACAATGCTATGGCCGATATTGAGTTCGTGCATATCTTCAATCGCAGCAATGTCATGAACATTCTGATAATCAAGTCCATGCCCTGCGTGCAGTTGTAATCCCAGTTGGCGAATAAGTTTTCCCGCCTTTCTCAATCGCTCCAATTGGTACCTGCGTCTCTCACCCTGTTCAATCGCGTATTGCCCAGTGTGAAGTTCGACGGCTTCCACGCCTAGTTTCGCTGCCGCTCGAATCTGCTCCTCCTCTGGGTCCAAAAACAGACTGACAAAAATCCCGCGAGTTTGTAACTGCTTGACTGCTTCCGCAACCCTCGCGGTGTCACGCAGGATATCTAAGCCTCCTTCGGTTGTTACTTCCTCTCTGCGTTCTGGAACCAAGGTTGCCTGGTCAGGGCGAATTTCAATTGCAAGATTCAACACATCTTGAGAGCAAGCAAGTTCAAGATTCAGTCGAGTCGAGACAGTTTCCCGAAGAACACGTACATCTCGATCCTGGATGTGTCTGCGATCTTCGCGAAGGTGTATCGTAATACTGTCGGCACCACCCAATTCGGCCAAAACGGCGGCGGCAACCGGATCAGGTTGAACGCCTCGGCGGGCTTGCCGCAGAGTAGCCACGTGATCAATATTCACCCCAAGTTCGACCATTCTCTTTCAGCTCTAATGTTGATTGCCTTTGAGTATTCCAGATGTACGATCGCATTATCTCTTAACGACCGCGCGGTCAAGTTTATCGCCATTAGGGCCAATTGGCCATGCCTAACAACGCGTAGTTCGGCATTCGGCCGCAGGCATCGCGTCGACCTAGACGCCAAAATGTATGTCCGTCAGATAATCTCTCAGCCAACGAATCTCACTGGTGATACTTTGCACCAAATCATTCTGCCTCAAATGGGTTGGTATGACACTCCAGGCATATGTTTCTACTTCCAAGTGGCCGGTCGGGCAAAGGTCACGATAATCCGCCTGGTTGAGCAAGGTGAAACACTCCTTGATCTCCCCCTGTGTACTGTATAACTCACCGATTTTGGATTCACAAATCGGTACGTGAAAGTGAATTCGCCAAATCGATTCTTCCAGGCTACTAGCATCCAAATCTCGCGGTTCACGCGTTGTTTCCGTTCTAAGCGAGGCCGGATTGCCAATGTCCTGAATCGGGTAGCAAGCCAATAGCTGAGGAAGATCCTCCCACAAACTAAATCCCGTTTTCGAGAGAATGCCCGTTTGATGCAGATATCGATCTTCTGCAAATTGGCTCAGAAACTTCAGGCCTTGACCACGACGTTCCGCACTCAGTTCGCTCCACCGCACTTCCAAAGCTGCTGATACCTGTATTTTACCAATCAAAAGCCCTGCAGATCGGAGGGAATCAAAAAAGTTCTTCTGAGATTCGAACATAACGGCCGCATGGCATATATCGTGGCAGATGGTCAAGTAACGGCGATTGCGTTCTCCATTTCCAGAATCCGACAGGTAAGCAGAAAAAAAATCCACCATATCTTTCGATGTATCAAGGACGCAGCCAGGTTCTGGCTCAATGGCAATCACGATACGTCGACCTGTTGTCTCTTCCAATTTCTGCAAATACTCGGCCACCTCCTCCAAATGCTTGGAGGCTTGGCGAAACCGCTCGTCGCTCCACTCCGGTTTGCCCCATCCCAAGGGAAGTGTCGAAATGGAACCAATCTCTCCAGCAGGCAAAAGCGCATGAAGATGGTCGATCAGTAATAACGTGTAGTCGCGGCGCTCGCGTGTGTCCCAACTCGGTTCGTAGACTCGTTGCTTGACAACCGGTTGGTGAAAGTCCCCCTGAGGGAAACCATTGAACGTAAATGGCAAAAGCTTTTGCACCTCCAGCCACTCCCGAAAGCTCCCCACACGCTGGTCGATTTGGAGCGATCTGGCGGCCGGTTCCGCCAGCCATAAACCGACCGGCAGTTCACTCTGAGCCCCCAACGCCTCACGAATCGGAACCGCAAATCGAAGCAAATTACCTTGGGCGGCCGGTAGGTCGACCCCGGCGTGCACGTTAGTGCAGTAGCCGATTTTCCAGCGACTTGCCGGTCGCCCTGCTTCCTGACAGATTTGTTCTATCATCGCGCGTTTTATCCTTGGGTTGTCTATCGACGAGGGAAACGATTTTCGAGGCAACATGGGTGATCACCGAAGGATTTTGAAAAAAGCCCCCGTTTTCCCAGTCGGACGGCGTTTCAGAGGTTGCCGACCACGCTCGGACCAACTTAAATGACGAGAAGGGATCTTCACAGGGGTTGTCAATCACTTTCCGCCGCTTCTCCCGCCAACCGAACGTGGAAGTTCCATCAGCGTCATTTTTCCCATTTTTTGACCTTCAATTATTGCGAAGTTTGGCGGCAGCCTAAGTTCGGTTCGGGCTTCTCAATTCAGCTGCGTTTTCGTAGTTGCCATTTGCCCCCTGGAACACAGCCGGCTTGCATCCAAAGTTTGCCCAGGAATATGGCATGAGCCTATCGATCTGTTCCGTTGTTCGACATCGCTCGTTTTTCCAAGCTATGGCCATCGGATGGTTCACCCTGTTGATGGGCCTGGCTATTTCCAGCGTCGCAACAGCTCAGCCCTTCCCCAATAAAAAGTACAATCAAATCGACTACTTTAGGCAGCTCGATGAAATCCTCCCAACGCCCAACAGCTATAGAACGGCTGCAGGTGAACCGGGACCGGGCTATTGGCAACAGAGAGTCGACTACGTCATCGATGTTACCATCAAAGATGATGACCAAACCTTGCACGGCAACGAGCTGGTCACCTACCATAACGACTCCCCGCATACCTTGAGGTATTTGTGGTTCCAGCTCGATGCCAATATCTTCAGTCCAGACTCGGACTCAAATCTCACCACATCTTCGCGACTGGCAGAACGCGTACCCATTGAAGTCTTGCAGGCCATGTCGGCCAGGGATCTGTTCGATGGCGGTGTAAAGATCGGCGAAGTAAAGGACACTAGCGGACGTCCCCTTAAATACACCATCGTTAAGACCATGATGCGTGTCGATCTCGCTGAACCTCTTCCCCCAGGAGGCGAAACGAAAGTCTCCATCAGTTGGCATTACCGCATCAACGATGCTCGCCTGATGGGCGGCCGAACCGGATTTGAATTCTTCTCCAAAGATGGAAATTACATCTACGAAATCGCTCAATGGTTTCCAAGGCTCTGTGCCTACACTGATGCGACAGGCTGGCAACATAAGCAGTATCTGGGTCAAGGCGAGTTTACTCTCGAACTGGGAGATTATGTCGTCAAGATTACCGTGCCCGAAGATCATATCGTCGCATCGACCGGCGTGTTGCAAAATGCGGAAGCCGTGCTGACCCCCGAGCAACGACAACGCTGGGAACAAGCCAAGACGGCGAAGAAACCGATATTTATTGTCACCCCCGATGAGGCAAAGGCGAATCAAGCGGAAAAATCCACCGGAACCAAGACCTGGGTGTTTCACGCCCAAAAGGTGCGCGATTTTGCTTTTGCAACTAGCCGAAAGTTCATTTGGGATGCCCAACTGCACAATGTCGAAGGTAATGAAGTTATGGCCATGTCCTTCTATCCCAATGAAGGTGAACCATTATGGAGCAAATACTCAACCCCATCGATCATCCACACATTGAATGTCTACAGTCGCTATACCTTCGCCTATCCTTATCCGACTGCCATCAGTGTTAACGGTCCGGTCGGCGGTATGGAATACCCGATGATCTGCTTCAACGGACCGCGTCCCGAAGAAGATGGAACGTATAGCAGCCGAACCAAGTACGCTCTCATTTCCGTCATTATTCACGAAGTCGGTCACAATTACTTTCCCATGATTGTCAACACCGATGAACGTCAATGGACTTGGATGGATGAAGGGATCAACACATTCTTGCAGTATCTCGCGGAACAAGAATGGGAGGAAAATTATCCTTCTCGGCGCGGTGAACCCGCGGAAATTGTTTCCTACATGCTCAGCAATGACCAAGTTCCCATCATGACCAATAGCGAATCGATCATGCAGTTTGGCAACAACGCTTACGCCAAGCCGGCGACCGCCTTAAATATTCTCCGAGAAACCATTCTCGGTCGCGAACTGTTTGATTACTCCTTCAAAGAATATGCCCGTCGCTGGCAGTTCAAGCGGCCCATGCCAGCCGACTTCTTCAGGACTATGGAAGATGCCTCCGGCGTTGATCTCGATTGGTTCTGGCGGGGTTGGTTCTACACAACCGACCACTGCGACATCTCACTTGATAAAGTCGAGTGGCTAGTTGCCGATGACCGATCGCCCGATCAAAAAGAGGCCGATGTCCGCAAAACAAAAGCGGCAACACTGCCAACGCTGTCAGAAGAGAGAAACAAACCTCTTCCCAAACTGGTCGACCAAATTCCAGATCTAAAGGATTTTTATAATTCGTACGATCCGCTCGCAACCACGCCGCAACAACGTGAAGCCTACGAGCGCATGATGGCGAGTTTGACCGATGCAGAAAAGAAACTCCTGGCCAAGAAGTCCAACTACTATCTCCTTCATTTTAGCAATGTTGGAGGTCTGATTATGCCTATCATCTTCAGAATAGAATTCGAAGATGGATCCGCTCAAGAAGTCCGCCTTCCAGCAGAAGCGTGGCGAGTCGATTCTTCCAAGTTCTCAAAAATGATCGTCACTGAGAAAAAGGTCGTTCGGTTCGAATTGGACCCGCATCGCGAAACGGCCGACGTCGATCGCAACAACAATTACTTTCCGCCCGAATTGGAGCCCACACGCTTTGAAGTGTTCAAAGGGAGCGGTGGATTCGGCGGTCGCGGCGGGCGGCGCATGACTCCCAATCCAAGCGGCGAAAATCCTGCGGGAAATCCCATGAGAGAGTCGCGACGTTCCGCAGAACGCCAACGCCCCAGCGACGCTGCTCCCAACGCAGATGCTAACCCCGCTAGTGAACCCAGCCCAAGCACCCAAGAACCAAAGAAAGAATCGGAGAAGAAGCAGCCCGAACAAAAGCAGCCCGAGAAGAAAGAGCCCGAGAAGAAAGAGCCCGAGAAGAAAGAGCCCGAGAAGAAAGAACCCGAACCGCAACAACCCGCGGAAACTGTCCCCGCGGCAACCGGCGGCAATTAGTCCACTTTTCCAAGGATTTCTCTCCAGCACCCCGGAGGCAGGAGGTGGGAATTCAAACGAATTTCCACCTCATTCTGTTCGGTTTTTTGGCGATAATCGACCCAATCCAACCCGGAATTTTGTCCCCTGTTACCCCTCCGGTGAGACGTTTCTCGCTCTATCCCTAGCATGGGCAGAGAGTTATGATAGAGATTCCTGCGGTTTCATTCCGCGCCGCCGCGTCCCCCCGATCGCCCACGTAGATTCGTTGAATTCCCAAAGTCGTTGAATTCCCAAAGTCCATGATGAGTCATTTTTCTACACGCCTTCGTTTCGCTCGTTTCGCTACTTCCCCTGTAGTTGCCTTATCCAGACGCTCACTCGCCCCGGCCGTTGTGCTTCTCTGTTGCACCGTGCTGTTGGCTAGCGGGAAATTGGCCTTTGCCCCAGCGATAGCGCAAGAGGCAAAGTCCGCAACGACCATTGCGCCACTGGGGCCTGTCGAATTAGTTAAGGATGGCTTCAAATTCACCGAAGGCCCCGCTTGGGGACCCAACCAAGCTCTCTACTTCACCGATATTCCGGCCAACCGAATCTATAAATACTCACCCAAGGATGGCGCTCTAGAAGTGTTCATCGAACCTACCGGACATAGCAACGGACTGATGTTTAATACGAAGGGGGAATTGTTGGCATGTCAAATGGATGGTCAATTGGTCGCAATCGATCTCTCCACCAAAGAAACCAAATTGCTCTCCGATAAACATAACAACATTCGTTTTAATGCCTGCAATGACCTTGTTATCGATTCCGTCGGCGGAATTTATTTCACCGACCCGCGTTATCAATCCCCTGAGCCCTATCCGCAAGGTACGGAAGCTTTCTATTACCGAGCCGCTGATGGAACCGTCACCCGGCTCGGCCAAAACTTGCTCGCCCCCAATGGGATCGGACTATCGCCCGATGAAAAAACACTCTACGTCGTTCCCTCAATGCAAAAGCAGATTATGGCGTACCCCATCGAAGCGCCAGGCAAAATCGGCAACGGTCGCGTGCTCATTGAACTGAAACAGCCTAACGGTGAAGATAACACCGGTGGCGATGGCATGACGGTCGATGTTCAAGGTAATCTCTATATTACCTCAGCATTGGGGATTCAGGTCTGTGATCCTTCGGGAAAGCTGCTGACTATAATTGATGTGCCAGCCGTTCCAGCCAACGTAACATTCGGCGGCGAAGATTATAAGACACTCTACATCACCGCTCGGACAGGCTTGTATCGATGCCCAATGCCCGTGGCGGGTTTAGTATTCGGCAAGGGGCAGCCTTAAACTCTCACAATCCCCAGCAAAAGGACTTCTGACAAACCGTTAGATTCACGGAGGAACACCATGATTAACGTTGATCATATATTGCAATTGCACCAAGATACGGTCGCACTGTGGCACCAACAGCCCATAGCCAATCCGTATGAAGGTTGGCTGGAAGTCGTATGCCAACAACATCAATATAATTATGAACTCTGGCACCAAGAAGACATCGCTCGAAGCCCCGATGTGGATGACAAAACCATCGCCGGTGTTAAACGAGCGATCGATCGCCTCAATCAATTGCGAAACGATTGGATTGAAAAACTTGATGACTGGATCACTGAAAAGCTGAATGAAAGCAATATCATCCCGGCCGAATCCGCTAAGCAAAACACCGAAACGCCCGGCAGTTGCATTGATCGGTTATCGATCCTAGCTCTTCGCCTGTACCACCTGCGGGAGCAACTGGAGCGAACGGATGTGGACCAAAAGCACCTCGATAAAGTTCAGCAACGACTTGCAATCGGTGAAGCACAGCGGCGAGATCTCAGCCAAGGATTGAGGGAGCTTGTCGAAGATTTGCTCTCCGGTAAAAAAAGGCATCGCACATACCGGCAAATGAAGATGTATAATGACCCAACGATGAATCCGTATCTGTATCAAGCCAGGGATAAACAATTGAAGGTCTAGGTTGGGCGTTCATGATGAAGTTACTTTTTGACTTGAATTCAACACCCTCGATCTTCCGAACCCTCTCGCCACTGCGAGCGATCTGGTACTTCGTTAGCATGCTCCTTCTAGCTGTCATTGCCGAGAGAATGCCGGCTCAGTCGACCATCACAGTGGATGAATCGAATCCGAGCAGTGCAAACTCCCAAACTCAACCCCCGGACTCTGCTCCCAATTCGGCCAGCGACCTTCAGCAAGTCAATGAACTGGTGACACGCTTAGCCTCCGAAAACTTTACAACTCGACAACTCGCAAAAGCAAAACTCTTGGAGTTAGGGAGCGGTATCATTTCGACCCTGGATGACAATCTTGCAACCGCAGACGTCGATGTCAGTACCCAAATCTTCGAGATCTACAGCCAGTTTGCACTTGATCCACAATCGGAAGCCACCCGAAAAGTGGTGCAGTCGCTAAAGAGACTCATCGCATCCGAAACAAGCAGAAATTCTATCTTGGCAATGCAGTTGTTGGACTCGATTCGCGAACTTCATAGCGAAAGAGCTGGGAAAGAATTGCAAGCTCTCGGTGCTGGAATCATCCAAGGAATCTATCCTCTCAATGGACGAACCGGTATCGAACAGCAGTTGTTTGTTGAGGTGAATGAAGGGTTTCGCGGAACTGCCAGCGATCTGGTTTGGCTGCAATGGCTGACAAAAGTGGAATTGGTCATTTTGAAAGGGCCCAATATCAATGGCGAATGCCTCAAATATCTTGGAGAAATGCCCAGTCTCAAAAAGCTGCTCATTCGCGATACATCCATCGTTTCCGCAGATCTTCATTGGCTCCAAGAAATCGATAGCTTAGATCATTTGGAAATCCTTTATTCCCCCATCGATGATAAATCGGTGGAAACACTCGTCGGACTTTCGGTTTGGAAATCTATGCGAATTTTTGGTACCAATATCAGTTTCGAAGCGGGCGAAAAACTGGTCGCAAGCTTGGATGCGATCGAAGTTCAATTCGGCTGTGGTGGATTTTTGGGAATTCAGTCCGATGTTCAGGCTGCCCGCACTTCTACTGTCAGTGAAACGACTCCCAACGGTGCAGCGGAGCGAGCCGGAATCATTGCGGGGGATATCATTACCCAGATCGACAACGAGGCTGTCACCACGTTTGAAGATATTCGAGCCAATTTACGCAAAAGGCGGCCGGGCGAGAAAGTCGTCGTCGAACTTGAACGCGTCAATTTCAACGGCGAGATGAATGTTCTTCAATTCAACGTTGTTCTCGGTCGCCAAGAATAAATATCCGTTTCCGCCGCAGAGCTTCGTTAAGCTGTGAAAAAAACACCTTCTGCCGAATGGTTCGAACCGAGTCTGCGAGGTCATATGCATCGCAAACTTCGCTCTTGGTTTCGAATGCGATCTCGAGATCTCCCTTGGCGAAAGACCAATGATCCTTACGCCATTTGGGTCAGTGAAATCATGTTGCAGCAAACACAAGTGGCGACCGTGATCGACTATTTTTTTCGATTCCTGCATCGATTTCCCACCGTTGTCGATCTTGCCCAAGCACATCTTCAAGAAGTACTGAAGTATTGGGAAGGGCTAGGCTATTATCGTCGAGCTCGACAAATGCATGCTGCCGCAAATCAAATCGTCATCGAACATGCTGGTAAATTCCCCTCTGACTTCGATCAAATTCTCGCCTTGCCAGGTATCGGACGCTACACGGCAGGAGCGATCTGCTCTTTTGCCTATGATCAATCACAACCGATTTTGGAAGCGAATACCCAACGGCTTTATTGTCGCCTCATGAAATGGGAAGAGGATCCTAAAAGCGGGCAAAGTCAGAAAGCCCTTTGGCGTTTTGCTGAGGAATTCGTCCCCGCAAAAAATGCGGGTGAGATCAATCAAGCCTTGATGGAACTGGGCAGTTTAGTCTGCACACCGTCGCAGCCAAAATGCGATCAATGCCCACTCCGAACGTTTTGTCCCACTTTTGCGCAAAACTTACAAGCCAATATCCCTAAGGCACTAAAGCCAAAAGAGTTTGAACATCTACATGAGGTCGCTTGGGTTGTTTGGGATCATGACCAAGTACTCGTGCGTGAGTGCCTGACCGGTGAACGTTGGGAAGGCTTGTGGGACTTCCCACGATTTGCAATCGAAGCGGATCAGCAACTCGATGAAGAACGCTTTGCCCTACTGCTCAAACGCTTCGGCCTAAAAGTTCAAGCTCCCACACTGCGTATGAGAATAAAACATGGAGTGACCAAATACAAAATCACGCTCGATTGTTTTGATGTCCAGTGGAAAGATGGACCACAAGCGATCATCGGCAATTATCGATGGTTGCGCTTTGATCAACTTCATGAAGTGCCCCTCCATTCCACCGCCAGACGCATCGCCAAAAGTATCCTCAGTCGACGAGACGATTGAGATTTTTGAATCTACTGGAATCGGCTCGATTAGCCCTGTTTCCATTGCAAATCTACCAGTCGCCATGTCTGAGGATGACTTGGTGGATCACGCAGTACGTCTGGCAAGCGAGACTGTCGTACATTATCGAAACAGGTGAGTTTGGCAAAACGCAAAATGGAGGCAGGCAAGCCGACCGCAGTAAATCCGGGGTGCCCAGTCGATGGGTAAGGGCCACCATGATTCATCGCGGGACTTACGGCAACACCCGTAGGCATCTTATCATTGAGCATCCGGCCCACCTTGAACTCGAGGATCTCCGCAAGCTGATCGTAAGCGATGTCATCGACTTGATCTTTGACAGCAGAGTAAATACAGCCAGTAAGATTACCCTCCAAGCTTTTCAATACGTCTGCCATTTCGGAAATGCTTTGAGCTTTGACAACAAGCGCCGCATTGCCAAAGGCTTCTGTCTGAAAACCTCCGGGGTTTTTCAAAAAGGTTTCTGCAGATATTTCTAACAAGGTATTGGAGAAAGCGCAGCGCGGTCCATCGATAGGAGCACCGCCGGTCAGCAATTTCGCGCCGAAGCTGATCAACGTTTTGACGCTCGTTGTCAGTGAACGCTGTACGGCAGGCGAAAGCAATGTTCCACAGGGTGCGGTCTGAAAACGTTGGACAATCCGATCGAGCCATAGTTGACCATCGGCGTTATTCAGAATCAAAACAAAGCCGGGGTTGGTACAGAATTGGCCGGCCCCCATCAGCACACTACCTAGATACTCTTCGACGAGCTGTTCGCCTCTTTCTGCCAAGGCACCTGGAAGAAAGACGACCGGATTCACGCTGCTCAATTCCAAATAAATCGGTTTCCCTGCAGAATCTGCCGCCGCCTTCAGAGCCAAGCCGGCATGGCGACTTCCCGTATAGCCGGTCGCTCCAACGCGCGGGTCACTGACCAACTTCATCCCATCATCATGAGAAGTGCGGTAGATCAATTGAACTGTTGCGGGAGGAAGCCCTGCCTCGATGACAGCCGAGAGAGCCAGTTCGGCGAATCGATGCGTGGTTCCGGGGTGAGAGCTGTTGGCCTTGCCGATGACCGGATTGCCGGCCGCAATGGCTGCTGCAAAGTCCCCGCCGGACAAACTACCGAACGCAAATGGAAAGTTATTGGGGCCAAAAACCACAACGGGCCCCAATGCTTGATAACACGATCGGATATTGGCCTTAGTGTCGATCGTCGGAAGTCTCCAACTCCCTTCTCGCGCCGCCTTGGCTGCCAAACGCAATTGATTGGTTGTTCGAGGAAGTTCGACCTCACCAAGACGAGGTGCACTGGGAAGACCGGTCTCTCGATTCGCCAGTTCCACTAGTTGCGTTTTATCAGAATCAATTTTGTCGGCGTAAATCTCCAAGAAACGCGCTATTTTTTCTGTGCCACACTTCTTGAGCTCCCAAAATGCTTGCTCGGCCGCTTGAAGTGCAAGCTCGCAGTCCTTCCAGCCACTCACTGGGAAATTGGTCGGTATTTTTTCACCTGTAGTTGGATTGGTAGCCTGAAAAGTATCGCTGGCATGTGAAGCTTGCCATTGTCCGTGGATCAACACGGGGACGGATTGTTCAGATCGATTTTGAGACATAAGGTTCGTATTCGCCAAAGATGTTTATAAGTTCAATGAACAATGTTTGCAGGGTAGCGCGACTATTTTTGGGACTAACCCTGCACCACGGTATTGGTGAGCGTCCCGATACCCGCTATGGTGATATCGACTTGATCGTTCGCATGCAGTGTGAAGGGGCTATCGGGAACAATACCAGTTCCGGTGAGCAAAAATGCGCCGTTAGGGAAAGAGTTATCTCGACAAAGCCAACCGATCAGGTCCTCAAATGTTCTCGCCATTTCGGCGACACTCGTCTTGCCCGTATAGACAAGGCTCCCTGCTCGCGCAATCTTCAATTCGATCGTAATACTATTGCGATCTGGCATAGCGTCGATCAACGTGATCCACGGCCCCAAGCCGCAGCATTGGTTGTAGCATTTAGCTTGCGGTAAATAGAGAGGATTATCACCTTCGATGTCTCGGGAGCTCATGTCGTTGCCGATGGTGAAGCCCACCAATTTCTGATCGGGCGAAATGACCAGGGTGAGTTCCGGTTCTGGAACATTCCAAGCGGCATCTTTTCGTATTCTCAGCGGTTGACCGGTACCGCTCACTCGATGCGGTGTCGCTTTAAAAAATAACTCAGGACGCGGCGAACGATAGACTCGATCATAGCACGATGCGGCTGTCTCCGATTCCTCCATCCGTGCTGTCTGGCTCCGTTTGTACGTGACCCCTGCAGCCCAAACTTCCTGATGATCAATCGGTGGAAGTAGCTTGCATGCCGTGAGGGACAATGGAGGACCGGATGCAGGTAATTCACGAACCAGTTGGGGCAAGTCGCTGTGCGCAAGCAACTGCTGCAACATCGTCATGCCGACTTTGGAGAGATTCAGAGGTACAATCGTGTCGCCTTCAATTTTTCCAACTTGGATCTCATGTTCCGATTGAAAACGAGCGAGTTTCGTCATGTTACAAAGAAACCTCCGAAGTAAATTGCAAATTGGTCGCCTGTGACAATAGGAATCTACGAACCGATAAAGGGCTCACGCTGATCCCACTGCAGATTGCTGGATTCGACAATTCATTACGCTCTGAACTATGGTTAGGCCGTCGCGTATTCGACGCTCCATTTTTCTAACTGTTCTTTTCCTGCGCGATGGCAAAAATCGCCGAAGGATTCACTGGCTGACAAACGATTCTTTTTGAATGCTAGTAGAATGGGCGACAATGTTGGGGTGATTTGTTCGAGAGGGACCAGATCTTTGTAAATGGTGCCCAGACGTGTACCCAGCAGAGCGCCTCCAAGGTAGAGCGTGTATCGGCCTTTAGCTTTCCCGACCAAGCCTACATCCGCGTTGTACGGGCGGGCGCAGCCGTTGGGGCAACCCGTCATTCGCACCGTGAAACGTTCGCTGGAGAGACCCAATTTGGCGATTTCTTTTTCGAGTTGATCCATAACCGATGGAAGAACGCGTTCGCTTTCGGTAATTGCCAAACTGCACGTGGGTAGAGCGACACAGGCGAGCGACCAACGGCGAACATTGGAGATTTCTTCGCTGAGTGGAATCCCGTTGCGTTTGAGAATTTCTTCCAGTATCGCACGCTGTTCGGGCTTTAAATCGGTGAACAGAATACTTTGGTGCGGCGTCAAGCGGATGCCCGGATTGAACTGGTTGCAAATCTCGCGAAATGCCAATTTCCAGCGGCGGTCATCGCGATCGAATAGACGTCCATTTTCGACATTCAGTCCATAAAACCAGAGCCCATCGCCCTGCTCGAACCAGCCCAAATGGTCATCGAAACCGTGGACTTCATCAGGCAGGCAGTCGGTTAACTTGTAGCCAAGATGCTCTTCCACCCGTTCACGAAACCAGGTCACGCCTTTGGCAGCGATCACGTACTTCAGGCGAGCCGTTTTGCGGTCCGCTCGATTGCCGTGATCGCGCTGCGCTTTGACCACCGCTTCGGCAACAGCGATCGCTTGATCGAGCGTGCAGTAGGCCATGCGTTTGGCTAACGCTGGGAAAGTTTTTTTGTTCGCTGGGGTAGTGCCCAGTCCACCGCCAACCAAGACATTAAAGCCGACGACTTGGCCATCGCGCACAATCGCCAAGAACCCGAGGTCATTGGTGTAGATGTCGACACAATTGTCTTCGGGGAGACCGACCGCTATCTTGAACTTTCGAGGAAGATAATGTTTGCCATAAATAGGTTCAACCTCCTCCTCGGTCGCCCCGCCCACAAGCTGCGCTTCGCCGGCATCAGGATCTTTCACCCAGATTTCGTAATAAGATTTGGAACGGGGCGCAAGATGATGAGCCAGTTCATCGGTAAACTTCTGAAGCGTTGTGTGGACAGCATCTTTGTACGGTGCCGGACAACACATCACATTTCGGTTTACATCACCGCAAGCAGCCAAGGTCGATAATTGGATTTCATTGATTCGATGAATACACTTCCATAAATCCGACTTTACAATTCCATGCAACTGTAAGGCTTGTCGAGTTGTAATTTTGAGCGTTGCATTACCTATTTCATCGCACATATCTAAATGAGCCAGCAGCTGCCGTACGGTCATCTTCCCGCCTGGCACTCGAGTACGAACCATGAAGCTGATTTCTTTGAGCGATTTGCCTTCACCGGTCGATGTCCGAGTTTCTCGGTCATCTTGTTGATAGGTACCATGAAACTTAAGAAGTTGTGCATTCTCTTTGATGAAGCCCGCAGCACCTTCTCGAAGGTCTTCGCGAATCGTACCGAACAAATAATTGCTCTTATCCTTGATCGCTTCAACAGCACTTAATCCTGTTTCCTCGGACATGAATTTCCTCGATCCTCTCACGGCAGATGGGAAAAGGGGTTGCCCCCCGTCAAACTTTGGCCCAGTTAACGTTAATATAACGCCCACAGTAATTTCCCACTACAGCGCTAGGTCCAATCCAGGTAGCGCTCTGGCTAGAATTAAAAAACTTGATTGAATCCGAAAGCGGTAGAGTTCAGTATGACGGCAAAAATTTTGGATGGAAAAGCAGTCGCTGTGCAAATTCAGGCTGAAATCGCCGCAGATGTGACGAAATTCAAAGATTTAACAGGAATCGTTCCATGTTTGGTGGCGGTACTTGTAGGAGATAATCCGGCCAGCGAGGTGTATGTTCGAAATAAACAAAAGACTTGCGAGAAAGTGGGAATGGCAAGTCGTTTGGAACGCTTATCCAATGGGGCTCGCCCCGAAGAATTGTTAGGACTTATCGCTCGCCTTAATGTTGATCCCGCTGTGCATGGCATCTTGGTCCAACTTCCGCTACCCAGCCGGTGGGATACCCATCAAGTTTTGGATGCTGTCGCTCCAGCAAAGGATGTCGATGCATTTGGACCGGAGAACGTCGGTTTGATTTGCCAGGGAAGGCCACGTTTTCTTCCTTGCACCCCGCATGGGGTTCTGCAGTTGCTGGCAAGATGTGATGTGGAAGTCTCCGGCAAGCATGCCGTTATCGTCGGGCGGAGCGATATCGTTGGTAAGCCGTTGGCAATGATGTTAATGCAACGCACCGGACCGCTTGGCGATAAAGCCGCAAATGCAACGGTCACCGTGTGTCATAGTCACACCAAGAATTTGGAGGTATTCACCAAGCAAGCGGACATACTCATCGTCGCTATGGGTCGCGCTGAAGCCATTTCCAGCCAACATGTGAAACCAGGCGCTGTCGTCATTGATGTCGGTATCAATCGTACAGATGCTGGAATCGTAGGTGATGTGGACTTCCAAAGCGTTCGCTCGATCGCCAGTGCGATCACGCCAGTGCCCGGAGGGGTCGGGCCGCTCACCATTGCCATGCTGCTGAAAAACACTTTGACAGCAGCGACCCAGCAACTTCAGGCCCAACAACATCAGACTTAACAACATCAGACTTAACAGCATCAGACTTAACAGCATCAGACTTAGCAGTATGTTGGCATCCGCAAGTGATCACGTTCGCCGTAGCGGCACTCGGCAGCTGTTAGGCTGCGTTTCTCTCCGGATATTTTACCGATACGGCCGCTCGGGCCACTAAGGTAACAAACACCCCTTCTTGAGTGACCTCTCCGCGCTGATTGAGCAGTTGTCGCTTCCAAGTCACTTCACCATGCCGTCGACCATGCTCCTTCAGTCCGACCACTTCGGTCCGGACGTGAAGAGTGTCACCGATATGAATGGGTTTCAGAAATTGCCACTGTTCGAGTCTCATAAACGCGGTTGTTTTCATTCGCGGATATTGCGAACTCAGGCCTGCCAAGTAAGAAAGACCGAGAAGTCCATGCGCAATCGGGCGGCCATAAGGAGTCTGTTTGCAATGCTCGTGATCGATGTGCAATGGATCAAAGTCCCCGGTCAAACATGCGAACTGCACGATGTCCGTTTCTGTAATAGTACGTCCAGGACTCTCCCAGGAATCATTCAAAGCCAGTTCGTCAAATAAAAGCGGGTTGGACATGTGCGAGCACCAACGAAAAGCAGATGAAAGGCAAAGCAGATGAATGGCCAATAGGAGACGAAACGATCCTAGGCCGTACGTCAACAAAGAGTGTTTTACGGAAAAACTTCCTCTCCGGGCAAGAGAGTTTGGGTAAGCTGTGCAGAGATTGTTTCGCACAAGCGTCACGGTTCGGCCTGTTTTTTGAGCATTCTGCCTCAAACCGTGGCAAACCGCTCGCAAGGTAGCGGTTTCTCCCCATCGCCGACTCGGTAGGTGGACATAACTTACCCTCCGGCATCTTTAACGCTGGCATTCCATGGAATCTGCTGGAAACCGGAGCAGGCATGGACTCCCAAAATGAACCGATGCACCTTGGAATTCAGGAGAAATTGATCGCGTAAGTCTTTACCGATAAACGATTTGAGAACTATTTGCGCCGCCGACCTCCGAACAGTTCTCCAATTGGTATGGGTTTTGCGTCCGAAGCTCAATCGGCAAACGATTTCTGCGGACAGAGATTGTCCCAACTGGGCAGCATCCAACGGGAGTATCGATATGACTAAAACGCAAGTCGCTGTTTTACATTTTTATCAAAGCCTTCTAAGCCATTACCTGACCGTACCCCTTTGCTCGCTGCTGATCGGTTTTGTGTCGGCTTACGACAGTTATCTTACCGTCATGTATGTAGATTCGCTGCAGGGACTGGAGCTTAATCCCGTAGGTCGTTACATGATGGGTTTGGATGATCCGTTGTGCGGCGACACACCGCAGATTGCAATGTTTCTGGGCTGCAAATTTGCGGGAACAATCTTCGTTTTGTTCGTTCTGCAAGTGCTCTGGATTTGGCACAAGCAATTTAGCAGCATGGTCGCCCTCAAAGTTGCATTTGCGCAAACGCTGTTGGCATGTATGTTGCTTTTCGGTTCGGATAAATGGTAGGCCGCAGGGCCCGAAGAGTTATCAAGGGACGGTCTATTGATCGAAAGCCGAGAAGTGTTTTTCCGAAAACCATCGGCCGCCTCAGCGCTTGCTGCAGTTTCCGGCTATGCTCTAAGATTTTTTTGGATCAGCTAATGCTCGATCGAGCATCATTCTGAATACTTGAGCGGGGCTTTTCTCGTAGGGTTCGACTGAACCCTTTAAGCCATCGGCCAGTTCGGCTCCACGTTTCATAAACGTTCTCAAGTCCTCCAGTGTGGGATTATCTTTCACGACTAATCCTGATCGATCCGAGCGGGCCAAAGTAACCGTTTGCAGAGCAAACTCGAGAGCTGAGCGAGTGAGAGCGCCCTCGTCGACCAGTCGCAGCAATCTGTCCGAAGTCAGTCGGGCTTGTTCTTTTTCCAGATCGGTCAGTTCGGAGGAGCGTTCTATCTTACCAACAGCCGCCTGCACAAATCCCCATAAGAGAACTGGGTTATCGGTGAGACAAAACCTAAGTTGTGTCAGTTGATATACCGTTAGTTCTTTCGAATCCATTTGCCGCGCAAGTTCGTTCAGCTCTCCGCATATCGTTTCTTTGTCGGTTGGTTCCAATGCAGATTTTTCGACCCACGGAATCAATTGTTCGCGAAGGGCTAGAGCGGCATTTTCGCTTTGATTCTGGTTTAGATACCAGGATAAAAACGCGCACACGACGCTCATCGTGACACTGAAAAAGATGACGACAATCAGGCAGGCGGGGGCTAGTGGAACTTCTTTGTTGGGTCCTGGATCTGGGCTGCTCTCTGGATTGTCACTCATGTCTGAACCTATCGTGCTGAAGCGAAACATAAAGCGACTAGCATACCGATTCGCTCATGCCGGCTCGCTTCAGAAACTGAGCGACTGGCCTAATCGCGAAACTCGATTTCTAGAATTTCGTAGCGAAGTAATCCGCGGGGAACAGGGATGCTGACCTGGTCTCCTTTTTTCTTGCCTATCAAGGCGGCCCCAATCGGGCTCGTCGCGAGAATTTTACCGGTGTCGTAGTCTTCATCCCCATCACCGACGAGAGTAAATTCCTCAACATCATCGAAGTCGATATCTCGTACCTTGACAGTGGCTCCGAACACGATTTCGTCCTTGGGCAACGTCGCTGTATCTACAATATGCGCGCGGGCAAGTTTGCTGCGCAATTGATTGATGCGGGCTTGCAGCAGACCTTGGTTCTCGCGCTGGGCGTGGTATTCGGCGTTTTCTTTCAGGTCCCCTTCGGCACGAGCGGCTGCGATTTTTTCAGCAATCAGCGGCATTTCAACGGATTCAAGGCGATCGATTTCCGCTTTGATTCGGTTGTAACCCTCACGGGTCATTGGTACATATTCGCTCATATTCGCATCTCTACCAAAAAAAGCCGACCTCTTCTCGAGGCCGAAAAGAGGTCGGGGACATACATATCAACCAATATGTTATCGTTCGGCCAGCGGTCCAACTTGTCAAGATTCGAACCATTTCCGGTCGCACGATTTTCTCGGATTATACGGTCAAAATCGCGTCGGTGCCAGTTTAAGGGTTGCCGGTGACTCGATAGCGATGAAAATGGCTATTTTTCCAGAAAAAATGGGTCAATTCGAGCCTTTTTTTGCCAAGCATTCGAGCATCAACCCAGGTAGAGCAGCACTCCGCAGGAGGGGCAGAAAACGACTTGCTGCAGCGTCAGACGATCTACGACTTTGGGGGTCAGTACATGGTAACAACCACCGCAGGTATTGTTCTCAATTCCCGCCATGGCCGCTTCGTTTCGAGCGTTCACCAGGCGGCTATATTCGGACAT
>Ga0169931_10005378_pt1 | contig 19511 bp, 17 predicted proteins | sample Kivu_15m_20L_FD_129675 | JGI IMG/M metagenome (GOLD analysis project Ga0169931, IMG submission 129675) | Freshwater microbial communities from Lake Kivu, Western Province, Rwanda to study Microbial Dark Matter (Phase II) - Kivu_15m_20L... | ecosystem: Environmental > Aquatic > Freshwater > Lake... | reverse complement strand
GTTAAACAAAAAAGTTATGAGTGATCCAGCTGTGCAAGGTTTTAAAAACGCTATAAACTCTTGGCTACAACCCTATCAGGAATTGATTCACGGCGGTGTAAAAGGTTTTGGATTTACCAAAAAAGAATGGGATTTTCTAAAGGATCTACGCGACTCGCTTGCTCATGGCGCTTACAGCCCTTATGCAAAAGATGTTGTGGCGCAGTTTGATAACGTGCTCAAAGAAGCTCAATCCGCCTGGAAAGCCCAGTTTGATGCTCAAGAGCGCGCCAAGTACCAAGCTCAAAGGCGCTCGGCCCAAGCATCTAGTCAGATGAAATCCACTCAGCAAGCGGCTTAAATGATTTTGTTTAGGAGACCTTCTAGCTCGTTTTTGATATCTTGGTAAGTAAAAAGATCAAAAGTCGGTTTTACGCTGATGACTACTAATCCTAATTTTTTGAGCTTGCCGGATTTACTATCTTTTAGGCGATAGAGACGATACACTTCTCTGATTTTTCTTTTGATGTGGTTACGAACGACTGCGTGCTTGGAAAAATTCTTAGACACCACAAACCCCATAAGAGGCATACGTTCCGCTAACTGAGGCAGAGAGCTGGTGTACCGGATTTTAAAATTTTTAGAACTTACTGCTTTACCTTTTTGGTAAGCCTGTTGAAAGAGCCCGTTTAGTTTAAGCCTTTCGTTCTGGGGTAGCATAACTAGACTGCTAGTTTTTTGCGGCCTTTAGCGCGTCTGCGAGACAAAACTGCTCTTCCGCCTGGTGTGGCCATTCTTGCTCTAAAACCACTGGTTCTTTTGCGTTTTCTTTGGGAGCCTTCAAGAGTTCTTCTCATAATATATGTATATTAGCATTTTTAGAGACATTTTTAGCTTTTTAGAGACATTGTCTACGAATTACTCAAAAATCAAGATAATCAACTCTTGGTTATTGGTCTAATTGTAATATTGTTACAATTAGGTCTGATTGGTGTCAAGGATTCGCAATAAAAAAAATCACAAAGCAGGGCATTATTTAGAGAAGAGGCTGGCTTGCAAGAATGTTTCCCAATTCAGAAGGGATACTTAAGGAATAAGATTAGAATAGAATAGGCTGTTTTCATGAAGGACGATAAATTAACTGAAATCATGTTCAGGTCTCTTAAAAGAGATCCTAGCTTGGCTAGTTTTGAGGAGTGGAAAAACGCGGGCTTGTGGGCCCTGGAGATGCGGTTTTTTCCTCACGCGCTCGCCTGCTTCCAAATGGCGTATCAACTACACAAAGCCGATGAAATTATTCTTAACCAAATTAACGACACGCTTGATCGCATCACCAATGTTTTGGAGTTTATACCAGTCAAGATTAAGGTTCAAGTAGAAGAAATTCGCTTGAATAATCCTCTTGATCCAGCGCGTTGGCTGGCGATAGCGAACTCTATGCTAAAAGATCTAACCTCGTCAATGGCAGTCTCCAAGGTGGATCCAGAGCTTTTGAGTGCGGCGAGATTCGCGCTTGCGTTTGCTGCTTACTGCGCCGCTAGATCAGGAGTCGAAGTCGAACCGATTAATTCTGTGCTTAAAGAACTCAATCCTAATGTGGATTTGAGGTCATATACTTCCCCAAAATTAAATCTTAGTAGCATCGCTAATTCAAATTTAAAAGCTGTTGCCTTGGGAGATAATGTTACACTCGGGCTTCAGCCAAATTTTGAAATCAAATTCCAAGAGACCTACCATTATCTCTGGTCTAAATCTCTGCAGAGACCTTTGTCTTTGGCTTGTAATGCGGTTTCTGGCTCTGGTGTCTTGGATTTAGCTTTGTATCTCGGGCGCGATGTGATTTATTTCAAGCCTGATATTGCGCTTATAAATTTTGGTACTACTGATATTTGGCTAGGCAAAGATATTGCTCTTGCTTATGAAGTTTTGTTAGAGGAGTGCGTAAGAATCCTTAAATCTCATTCTATAAAAGTTATTATCGTCACGCCAACGCCGCATATCCCGTCAGCATGCCCGCCTGATCAAAGACCAAGTGGACTGAATGATGCTGATCTTAATGTAAAGCCTTTGGCGGAAGCCAGTCGCAGAGTGGCTTTTAGGACTAGCTCGGTGCTTGCGGATGCTTACGCTAAATTTCCGGAAGATCAAAACTTGCTAAAAAGATATTTAGTCAATGGCTTCAATCAACCTAATTTAGAAGGACAAAAGCTGATAAAATCTGCTCTAGATGAAGTCACAATTTAAAATCAAAAAAATGTCTAACGGTCCCTTTGCTATTGCTTTTGATAGTAATGAAAAAGTGGTCTTCATCGAAAACACTTGTCCGGGTGATGAAGTGATGGCTGAAGTGTATGATGAGCGAAAAGATTTTTCTTATGCCAACCTCACTGAAATCCTTTTGCCGAGCGAACTGAGAGACTCTGATCCAGCTTGTAAAATTCATAAAATTTGCGGATCCTGTCAATGGCAGCACATTAATTATTCTGAACAGTTAAAGTTTAAAAAACAAAATCTTGAAGAGATGATTATCCATTCTAAACTTGATACTTCGATGATGACACAAGGCATTGAAGATTTTATCGGCATGGATGAGCCTTGGCACTTTAGAAACAAAATTACCTATCCTGTAAAAACCGTAAAAAGCACTGGCCGACTGCAAGCCGGCTATTTTAAGCGTAATTCTAATGAGCTGATTAATGTAAAATTTTGTCCGATTCAATATGATGTTTTTGATGAGATCATGGAGCGCGCTAAGGACTTGTGCTCCGAGCAGGCCGTTACTGATCAGGCTCTTAGGCATATTCTCATTAGATCTAATGTCGACAAGACTGAGCTTTTGCTTTGTTTTATTGTGCGTAAAGAATTATTCATCAGAGCTCAAAAGCACGCTATCACCAGAGTACTCGAACAGCTCGCTAGCGAGTTTAAACAAATCAAAACTGTTAGTATTAATTTTAATGATGGCTCGACCAATGTGATTCTCGGTGATGAAACCCATATCATTAAAGGGTCCGGCATGATACTAGAAAGTTTTGGTGAACTAAAGCTCAAAATTTCTACGACTAGTTTTTTTCAGGTGAATACTAGTCAGTTTTTGAAAATCATAGATTTAATAAAAGATCACGTCTCTTCGAACCCGCTCCCCAAGAAGGTTCTAGATCTTTATTGCGGGATTGGTACTATTTCTCTTAGCCTAGCTAAGACCATACCAGGTTTGCAAATTATTGGTGTCGAGGAAGTGAGCTCAGCTATCGAAAACGCTAAGCTAAATGCCAAGATTAATTCTATTGAGCATGCTAAGTTTTATTGCATGACGGCTGAGGAGTTTTTTGCTCAGGCTGGCTTGGCGAGCGTGTCAGCGAGCGATTTTGAGCGCACTAATTTTGCGCATGCTGAAAATTCTGGGCAAGCTAACCCTGCGCAAACCAAGATGCTGACTGACTTAGATCTAGATTGCGTTATTGTCAACCCGCCTCGTAAGGGCTGTACCAATTCTGTTTTGGAGGCGATCGCTTCAAGCTCAGTCAGGGAGCTGATGTATGTCAGCTGTAATCCGACTACTTTGATTCGTGATATTAAGTTTTTGGAGAAGTATGGCTATGCGTTGAGCTCTATAAAAGGGGTTGATATGTTTCCACATAGTTATCATTTTGAGACTCTGGCGATAATATCCAAAAAATAGTTTTTTGTTTAGCGGATTCCGCCTAAAAAATCGTTTTTGCGAATCCTTAACTCGCTCTTGCGTAAACCTCTTGCTGAAGTGTATTTGGGTCAGCAGGCACGTGTGAGTGTGATCCATATTTGTATAAAAAATATCCAGCCGACGCGATCATCGCAGCATTATCAGTGCAGTATTTAAGAGATGGAACGATTAGATTAAATCCATTTTCTGGAGTAAATTCTTCTCTGAATCTGGCTCTAATAGCGGAATTGGCGGCGACTCCACCAGCTAATACTATTGAGTGAAGCTGAGTGTTTTGGCTTGCAAGTAAAACTTTCTCAAACAAAGTCTTAGCGATACACTCTTGAAACGCTTTTGCTATTTGGGCTTTATCATTCTCCCATTGTTCGGCTGAGATTTTTTCTTTTAGACGGAGTACGGCTGTTTTGAGTCCAGAAAAACTAAAATTATAATCGCCTACTTTTGGAACTGGGAACCGGTAAGAACCTGTATCTGAAGCTGTTTGAGCGAGCTTGTCTAAGTGCGGTCCGCCTGGATAAGCTAAGTCCATTAAGCGCGCAACTTTATCAAAAGCCTCTCCAGCAGCGTCATCTACTGTCTCGCCCATGATCTGCATATTAGTAAAATCTGGCATGGCGATTACCTGGGTGTGTCCGCCACTGGCCAGCATACACAAAAACGGCGGCTCCAGATCAGTCTCCAAAAAATTAGCGCAAACGTGCCCGTAGAGATGGTTTACGGGTATAAGAGGTTTTTGGTGAATCCAAGCAAGTGTTTTAGCTACATTAAAACCTACCATTAAGGATCCCACTAATCCCGGTCCCTGAGTGACAGCTATGGCTGTAATATCTTTTATGGTGATTTGGGCTTCGGCTAGAGCGTCGTGAATTAGCCTGTTAATAGTCTCAAGGTGCATTCTAGACGCCACTTCTGGAATTACGCCGCCCCATTGCTTATGCTTAAATATCTGTGAAAAAACTTTTGAGCTTAGGGCTTGACGGCCGTCTTTTATTACAGCTACAGCTGTTTCGTCACAACTAGTCTCTATGCCTAATACGATCATCCTGAGTTATAATATTACTATGTTTGAATTAACAAATATAGAAGCGATTATTCTTGATAAAGATGGAGTTTTTGTGAACTTTCATAAGCTCTGGCTCCGCATGATAGCTTATAGAGCTCAGTTGATTGCTGAGCGCGCGGCTGAAACCTCAGAAATGCTTATTAAGATTAGGACTAATTGTATTCGCGCGATGGGTATCGACGAGGATGATGAAGCGATAGATCCTTACGGACCGTGTTCTTTGCCTGCTCAGGAAGTGAGAGTGGCTCTTGCGACTGCTTTATTTATTACTTGTAACGAGTTAGACCCTACATATAGCTGGAGGACAGCGTTTGCGACGGTTGATGAATCTATGAACCAAGCAAAAAATGAATTGAGCTTAGTTGATCTCAGTGAGCCGATTCCAGGGTCTATAGAAAAAATCCAAGACCTAGCAAAATCTGGTTTTAAGATCGGTGTTTTTACTTCTGATTCTTCTGAAAATATAAATGCTACTCTTGAAAAATTCGGTATCAAAAATTTGATTTCTGTAATTCAAGCTGGCGAAGTAAAGACCCAGGTTCTTTATGAAGAACTCTGCCAGAACTTAGGAGTGAATCCATCTAAAACCCTTTTGGTGACTGATTCTCCCATTGATCTAAGCGTGGCTCATAACGCTGGTGCCAAAACTGTCGCTGTGCTTTCTGGCGTGATTGAAGCGAGTTCAGCTAATTCTATGACTAAGGGCATCGCTGATGAAGTCATACAGTCACTTGCTGAATTGAATATTAGTAATCCCAAAAAAGTAAAAGCTTGAGTTCCTTTACTGATCAGCTTTTAGAGATTTATAGTGATGGAGCCTCTAAGGGCAATCCTGGCAGAGCTTCTATCGGTGCGGTTTTGATCTTAGATGGCAAGGAAGTAGCTCAAGTCTCAAAATCTATCGGAATCGCTACTAATAATATTGCTGAATATACTGCTTTGCTTGAGGCCCTCAAACTCGCTGGGCAAATGGGTTTTACCCGGATTCATGTAAAAGCTGACTCCGAATTAATGATTCGCCAACTAAATGGTATCTATAAAGTAAAAAATCCTGATATAAAAGTTTTGTTTGATCAAATAGTTTTATTAAAGATGAATTTTTCGACGATTTCTTTTACTCATGTCCCCCGCGAGCAAAACAAAAGAGCAGATTTCCTCGCTAACCTGGCTCTTTAACGAGACATTGTCTACGAATCAACAGGGTATTTAAAATAAGAAGCTTGATTTTAGTGCATGTTAGCACTCTTATCTGGATTTAATGGTACATTCGTAGACAATGTCTCCAATGACCAATTAGTAATTAGGATACTCTTGCTGGAAGCTAACAGGCATCTCTTGGTATTTTATAAAATTTGGATCTTTGATAATCGGATTAGTTGGATCTGAAGGGTTGTAATTACTGTAAGTAATAGGGCGCTCAACATAGCTTGGGACGCCTCTTTCCAGCTTATAAGCATCGTAATCCCTTTTGTTAGCTTTGGCGCGGTTCCGAGCAACGATAAACGAACCAATATGTGGAATTACTCCAAGACCGTAAGCCCAAGTAAGATTATGCTGATCAAAATTACCAGGATAATTAAGCGGCGCAACAGCATCCATCGGCATATAATCCAAGTAATCTACTACTAAACTTCTTTTTGATTTTGGTTTATCAAAATCACTATTATAGCCCCATCCAGCTTTTAGTTGTTTGTGGTCTTTCCTGTCGCCAAGCGGTCCGCTGGCTGAATAGGGATCTATTCTTCCGCCGTTGATATAACCTTTATCATATTGCTCTCTATAGACTAAATCTTGTGTCTCTGGTGGAATTAAGTCAGGGTTTGGGTTTTGGAGGTCTGCGTTTAGTTCAATATTTCTAACCAAATCTCCATTAGGCGTATAAAGCCCTGTAAAGCCATTGTTTTGTTTGAGTATAACTTCATCGGCTTCAGTTTTTTTGATAGTCTCTTGCCAGTTATCAGTAAAACTAACCTCTATAACTCGCTTGCCATGCAGAACTCCGCGCTCTCTATCGCTGATTTCGGCGGCTTTTAGACCCACAAGTAAAATCACATTTTCATCATAGACTGCTATATTATTGGCCCATGCCAAATTAAAATTTAAAAAGATAATTATTAAACAAAAAAACCTAGTCATTTTCTCCCCGATTTTTATAGATTAAGTCTAATACTTTTAAGTTATCAAATGGTTAAGCAGATTCTGCTTGGGAATTAGGCTTTAAAGCCAGTTCTAAAACAATCTAGACGCACTAGAAAAGAAATTAGCAACGCTTGTAAAAAATATAGGTAGAATCAAAATCCAGGTAATAATGCCTAAGCAAGGCTTAATGGTGAAGCTGATTTGGAAGGCATTGATCTGCGGAGATGCTCTTGAAATCAAGCCGAGCACCAGATCGTTAACTAAAATAGTTAAAACTACAGGACTTACTAATATAAAGCCCATGCTGATTATATCCCCGCATAAATGAATAATCTTGTTTACATTAAAATTTATGCTCGGATTAAAAATCGAAAAACTATCTATGCTGTTAGCTAGTCCAGTTATCAGCATTTCAGGTCCACCGATACTAAAAAAAATAACAATAGAAAGCATCCCCAAAAATTTACCCATAATCGTAGTTTGACTGCCAAGGCTGGGATCAAACATCTGCGCCGATGAAAACCCCATCGCTGCATCCATCATTTCACCAGCGGCTGTAACCGTTACGAATAGTAGGTTTGCGGTAAATCCCATAATAAAGCCTAGGATTATATTAGCCATGATAGCGTAAATCATCGAGAAGCCTGTCTCTGGGATGGTTTGACCGGCAAGCTTGAAATTCAAAAGAGCAGTTAAAAACATCGAAAAGCCAATTCTAAAATGTGATGGAATACTCTTGTGCGAAAATACCGGAGCAAAATGTAAAAAAGAAAGTATTCTTACCAGAAGTAAACCAAGTCCCACAACGCTAATGCCAAGACTATCAAAAAGATCTTGCTTGTAAAGATTGGTGAACAATTCCATTTTTACTGGGCTCCGACAGGCTCGTTAAAATTACTTTTTAATCTATTGACAGCGTCGCTTAAAGAGCGGCGTTCAGGCTCTACTCTAGGAGTGCTTCTGACTGGAATCACACTCTCTGCTGGTGCAGTCGCAACAGGAGCACGCGCTTGGCGCGCGGGCTGAACAGTAGTAGCAGGCGCTGGAGCTTGGCGCGCGGGCTGAACAGCCGCAGGAGCGGGCGCTTGACGCACAGGCTGAACAGTAGTAGCAGGCGCAGGCGCTTGACGCGCGGGCTGAACATTAGGCTGACGCGCAGGCTGAACAGCCGCAGTAGCGGGCGCTTGACGCACAGGCTGAACAGTAGTAGCAGGCGTTGGAGCTTGACGCACGGGAAGATCTTGTTTTTTGAGGTTAGGGTTTTCGGTTTTGATCTGCATCGATGGTTTACCGAGCCTATCAAGTCCGCTCTGGGATTGGTTTGAGCGAGCGAGTTCTGGTTCGTTTATTTCGCCTTCTGAGATTTTGCTGCCACCAGGTTTAGGGATATTCATCTCTTTTAGCTCAGCAGGCGGTCTAGGCGCGTCCAGAGCTTGACTCTCGGGCTTGCGACTAAGAAAATTATTGCGCGGTTTTACATATGAGCCCAGAGAAGGCACGAGCTTAAAAGCTCGTTGCAGACTATCACTGGTGTATTTGGTGAGATATTGAAACATATAAAATCCAAAAACAATCAAGGCAAGAAATAATCCGATAATTTTTACAGCAGAAGCTAGAGTCTGCTCCTGGACTTGGGTAGCGGCTTGAATCACGCCTATCACCAGTCCTAAAACTGCCGCCAAAATTACCAAAGGTCCTGAAATAAACAGTATGGTAAAAAGTCCTTCTCTAATTGTTTGTGGCATCCAGTCCATATCTATATCCTAATACTAATGAAAGCTTTGGGCGAGTCCTTTTACAATTAAATCCCAGCCATCTATCGCGACGAACATCATAATCTTAAACGGCAGAGAAATAATCGTAGGCGATAACATCATCATACCGAGCGCGAGAAGAATGTTTGCGACAATTAAATCTATCACTAGAAACGGCACAAAAACCAAAAAGCCGATTTGAAAAGCTTTTCTTAGCTCGCCTAATAAATAAGAGGTGCAGAGCTCGCGCGCTTTAATTTCTTCGGGAGTTTTTGGGAAGGGCTCTCTGCTGAGCTCATAAAAAAATCTCAAATCTTTTGTTTCGACATTTCGCATCATATGATCTGACAAAATCACATAGGTCTTGTCAAGCGCTGCTGGCAAGCGGATTTGACTGTTAGCAAGTGGAATCAAAACATCCTTATTGAGCATATTCATCTCAGGACCTAGAACGTAACCAGTAAGCACTAAGCTAAGTCCCACTAGGACCATTGTTGGCGGTGCGTTTTGAGTACCAAGAGCTTGGCGCAAAAGTGACAGCACTAAAATTATTCTCAAAAACGGTGTCATAGTGACGACCATAATTGGTAAAAAACTTAGTAAAAAAAGTAAACCAACTATTTGTAAACTTGGTTCAAGATCAGGAAGTAATTTTGCTAGCGAGTCCATGGGGTTATAATCCTAATATTCCCTTTTAATACTAATTACGAAACCTTCTAGATAATTCCGCGTTTAGGAGTAAAGTTTTTTGTAAATCCAGTAGTTATTAAAAACCTTTTTAACATAATTGCGGGTTTCTTCGTAGGGAATACTCTCGATAAACTCATCTGCGTCTCTAAAAGACTCAAACTTGTTTTTCCATAATTTAACTACTGTGGGGCCAGCGTTATATGAAGCAACAGCAAAAATTATATTATTATCGAACTGCGCAAACACGCTCTCCATGTAGTTTACACCGAGTTTGATATTAGTATCAGGCTGGTATAGATCATGAATTCTAGGAGGGCGCATATTAAGGCTCTTGGCGATCGCCTTTGCGGTGTAAGGCATAACTTGCATCAAACCCACTGCCCCAGCCTTACTGACTATGGTTTTTTGGTAGCGCGATTCTTGCTTAATCAAGGCGTGCACCAGCATTGGATCTATTTTTAGATTTTTGCTAACTTCGTCTGTGATTATATCTGCGTAAGCAAGAGGATAAGCGTACTGGAATTTTACATCTTGAAAATCTAAAGCCTCTGATTCGGGGATGGCGAAATAGGCTGTGCTAATGGCTTTTAGGTTATCTCCGCTCATTGCATATAACCACATTTTAAAATCTTTATCGGATTTGATCTTGTTACTATCCATTAAGCTTATGACAAAATCAAATTGCTTAATGGTACAAAGCTCTTGAATGTCTCTTCCAAACATGGTTCCAATAGTTTTTAGTTCATAGATTTCTGGCCACTTCCAGCTGGGAACTGCAAAAAAATCATTTGCCTTAGGAAGTTTAAACCATTCTGGATTTTTGGCATCCAAAATCATTTGAGCTCTTTGGCTGTAATAGTCTCTTGGATGAGCAATTATTAGGTTATGCAAAATTTCTTTTGCAGCTTCTTGGCTATAGATCGCTTGCTCTTCACTAAGCTCAGGATCCTCATCCTCAGTGGCTTCTATGGTTTCTGAGTCATCTATTACTTCGGTATGATAAAGGTGAATCTTAGCTGACCAAAAAGCAACAAAAGCGTGCGAGTTAGTCTCTGGATATTTAGACCAGTGGTCTTTTGCGATTCGCAGAGCTCCGTGGTGACTGCCCCGCTCATATTCCTTCCAAAACACTCTTGCCATGCTCTCTGCAGCGTAAAAGCTATCAGGATAAAGGTCATAAATTTTTTTGTAATCTAATTTTTCACCAGTTCTCTTAGCGATTTCCCAGAGAATTTTGTCTTCAGCTTTTGGGACATTGCCAGATAAAATGGAGAGGATTTCGAGATTGGTTTCTTTGTTGTTAAGGGCTGTAAGTAAGTCTATGAGATCGACAGCGAGCTTACTGTCTTCGACTTTTGGAATAAAATCCAAAAGAAGTTTTGTCGCTTCTACTAATTTTCCAAGCTTAATAAGTGATTCTGCAAAAGCTCTGATATAAAGATCAGGCTTGTCCATACCGGGAGCAAAAAATCCTACCGCTGTAGCGTAATCTTTTGCGTGATAAAAACTTAGGGCGATGTAGTTTCTGTAAGCATTAAACACAGCGCGCTCTTGATCAGGCAGGCTTAGAATCTGCTGAGAGACAAGGGTTGCAAGGCTTCCGCTGGGGCTCTTGGTGAGATAGTTTATAAGTCTTTGGTTGCGCTCCTCAGTATCCTTGGTGAAATTAGCTAGGTAGTATTCTGCTCCTAAGGCCTCTTGGCTATTTGGGAAGTTTTTTTGGACTTGCTTAAAAATCTTTTCTGCTTCTTTTCGTAGGTTTTGGCGAGTGTAGGATTTAGCTAGCTCATAAAGATACTGAGGCTCTTTAGGATAATGATGAGTCAAGAATTCTAGTTCGTCGATGACCGTGCCCTCAAGACCCAGTCGCTCAGCGACTTTCGCACGCTTGTAAGATGAGTGCTTAGGTAAATAATCTTTATCTACTTCATAAATGCTGATAAACGCGAGCGCAGTTTCTCCGATCTCATCGTAAAACTGACTGAGTAAATAATTTTTTCGATTAGCTAAAAGCTTGGGCAATTGACTAAAATTTTCAAGAGTAGAAATCCCTTTTAGAGGTTTATTCTTAAAGAAATCAGCGGCTTCGATTAGAGCTGTCTCGAGTTGTTTAAACTTAGCTGATTGACTGGCTTCGTAGTTTTCTTGAATACTTTCGTAATTCAAATAAAACAAAGACCCAGCCGAAAGAATAATAAAAACCGATAAGCTCAAAAGACCAATTTTGAAGAACTTATTTTTTTTAATTTCGTCTATTTTTTTGTAGAATTGCTTCCATTTTAATTCGGCGATGACTTTTTTCATCGCGGGACTCTCGTTTTTGTTTTTGGAATTTTTGGTGAACATCAATAAAAATCGTTTTTTTAGGCGATATATGTTTATTTTATTGGCTTTTGCTTTTACTGGCTAGCTGGCCGCATGCGGCGTTTATGTCATGGCCGCGCTCTTTTCTGATCGTTACTGTCTTATTACGACTAGCTCTTTTTAATATTTCTGCAAATTGCTTAATGTTTTTGGAGTTACTTCTTCTAAAAGGGTTATCGACGTCCGTTTGATTATATGGAATTAAGTTAATATTACAGTGCAGATCACGAACAAGCTCCCCAAGGATTTGAGCTTTTTCGGGGCTGTCATTGAGCCCATCTAACATAACGTATTCGATAGTTACTCTTCTTTTGGTTTTTTGGTAATAAGATTTTAGAGATTCAATCACCTCGAACACGGGCCATTTTTTATTGATCGGTACCAAAAAATCTCTATCTTCGTCAGTAGGATCGTGCAAAGACAGAGCTAGAGTGATTTGTAAGTTTTCTTGGGCTAGTTTTTCGATGCGCGGAATGACTCCGCTAGTAGAAACGGTTATGTGTCTAACCCCGATACCGACAAGGTTTCGCATTAAATCTATGGATCTAACGACTTCATCATAATTATTTAGGGGCTCACCTTGGCCCATGTATACGATGTTGTCTATGCGCTCGCCAGAGAGGTTTTGCATAAATAAAACTTGTTCGATAATTTCGCTGGCGTTAAGATTTTTTTTGAAGCCCAGTGTGCCCGTCGCGCAAAAAGGACAAGCCACCGCGCAACCAATCTGGGAGCTGATGCACGCGCTAATTGAGTCGCGATCTGCAAAACGCATGAGTACAGATTCGACTTTTTCGCCTTCTTGGGTCTCAAAAAGGAACTTTTGAGTGCCATCCACGCTTTTTTCGTGCGCCACGAGGCTCAGGGAGCCAATAGGCAGAGAATTTGGGTCGTTTACGAGAGTTTCCCTGGCTTTTTTGGATAAATCGGTAATTAAGTTAAAATCACGCTGGGACTTACTATAAATCCACTTATATATTTGCTGAGCCCGGAATTTCTCGAGCCCCAAGCCAATAACAAAGCCCTCCAACTCCTGAAGATTAAGACCAATTAAGGATTTTGGGCTATCGAGCTTAGTAGCCATAAGTTAAATTGTATCACGGGTGATTATAAATAAGAATTTTTAACATAATTACAAAAACATGGTAGTATTATCTAGGTAATCTTATTCAAAAGCTTGTAACTAATGATAAAAAGAACGGATCCCCTTCTCGAAGAATATAAACAATTATCAAAACCATCAAGAGGTCTTTTGCTGACTGAAGATAAAGGCAAAAACACTAAGGGCAACACATCGATATGGAATCTTTTTGGAAATAGATCTACTATTGCACAAGATAAAGTAGATTCTGAAGCTTATAAAAAAATTGGTCTTGAGATCTTAAAAAGACTAAAAGATTTTAGAACCTATTTCCCTTTTAAATCAAAGCCAGAAGAATACGACAATATACCATCTTATTTACTAGACCATGTTTTAGCTGTTAATGAACACAACTCAAAAGTTGATGAGGCATTATATTACTCTCGACTTGAAAAGGGTTTTTCTGAGCTAACTCCGCAAAAAGTATTTAATAAAATGTTGACTAGAATTGAATCTAGCCCAAGTTTGCAAAGATCTTTTTTAGGATCTTTAGATGAAATTGTTAAACCATACGATCTTCTTGTTTCTGATCTTTTGGGTCATGAAAATCTATTATTCCCCGATTCAAATTTAGATAGTAAAAATTTAGATATTTTTAAAAACATTCTCTCAAAAAGTTTTAGTCATCAACTGCAAAAAAAAATATCATTTGTATCTAAAAAATTACAAAATTTCATTCATCAATATATGAATAAAGAGGATGTAAGTACTGAGAAAGAAGCACTTGAGGATTTCATTAGTTTTGTAAAAGAACCAGATAAAAATGAGTTTTTACATCAAGCTAGAATCTTACAGTCTTCAACAGGAGAATCTTTTGTTCATACACCTGAATTCCAAAAGATGATGCGTTATTTAGAAAAAGAAGATTCAATGACTCCCAGCTTTATATCTCGGCATATAGATAGTTTTTTTCCAGATAAATCTTCAGAGATTAAAGGTTTATGGAAAGAATTTTTGGGTCTTATTAGAGATGGTAACGATATAAATACTTCTAAATCTGATTTTTCAGCTGTGCCAGAGTTGGCAAAAGTATTATCAAACAATAACTTTCAACACTATCCGGCAATTTTATACGCACTTTACGAATTTGCCTTTTTATATGATAAAAGTTTTGAATCAAAAAATTCTGAATTGCAAAAATATATGAATTCCTTATCGCAACCATATCAAATTTTTAATAATCCTGATAATGAACAAACTAAAATTGAGATTTTGAATTTTTTTGAAACAAACCCCGACTTCAATCAAGAAAATTTGCAAAATCTAAAATCCCAATTCCCACAAATTGAAAGTTTGTTTATTCCTAGAAATGAAAGAGATCAACAATTGTTGTGGGAAAAACTAAGATCCTTTCGTGTGGATTTATCTAAGATAGGCTCCAAGGTAAAACAATGTTCTGAAGAAGATAAAACACTCCTTAGGACATTTTCTAGAGTTCTAGAAAATGATAAAGAATATATTTATCGAATTAAAAAGCTTCTTGATTCTTTTGAAGTGACTTCAATCAATCAAGAAATGCAAAGATTAACAAGAGATCAAAAAGAATTACTCCTCAATAAAGAACTCATATCAAAACAAGATGATGATTACAAATTGATTGAAAAAAATGACATTGATTACTTATTTAAAGTAAAAGATTGTATTTCTTTATTTGATTCAAGTTATCTAAGTTCTAGAATTCCCAAATTAGACAATAATCAAAAACAATCACTTGAAGATTTTGGTCTTTTATCAGATTCGCAATTACTTAAAAATCCGGACTATCTTTTTAGATTGAGAGATTTTTTATACGCAATACCAGCACCAACGAGTTTAGAACGGTTCGATCAATCAGCTTGGAATGTTTTTATTTCTAAGGGCTGTTCCTCTGATAATTTATTAAAGGCAGTAAAGATTTTATTACCAAAATCGACAGCATCAAATCTTTTAGAAGATTTTGATTCTGCAATCTTTGCAAACTATACGAGATTTAATGCAAGTAGTATTGATTCTGATTCAAATAAGTTATTTATAATTCTCAAATCGGTTTTGAGTGATCCTTTTGTAGATAAAGATCAACCTAAATTATCACTTTCTCAAAAAGATCAGTCTGAATTGCAAGTGCTAAATAGATTAATGTTGAATAGTAGTTTTGTCTTTGAAATGATGAAATTTTTTAGGGATAATCCTACTTATAGTCCAGAAAATATTAATAAAATTGAATCTCCCAAACTTTCTTTTTTAAAGTCACAATTTGAAATCATTAGTCCTGAAGATCAAAATCAGCTCTATTCACAATTATCAATTTTAGCTAATCAATTGGTCCCAGGTTTAAACAAAACAGAGAAAAGTTTGATTGAACCACTAAAAGAAGAATTAGATAATTTTGAATTTATATCGAAGTTATTTGATAAAATTTCTAAAATAACAAATGCTAGATTCAAACCAATAGAAGGAAGAATTTCTTTATCTAACGGACTATCGCATCAATTTAAACAATATTCGTTTATAAGAGAACAGAATAGGCAAGATTTGTCTAAAAGAATACTTGGTGTTTGTAATACTCCTGTTGGAGTTGAATACAGGTCGGAGATAGAGTCAAAATTCAATCAAATTTTTAAACATTTCTGGGAAAATGAAATTCTTAAGCCTACTCCTAAGCAAGTAGTAGATTATATTAAAACTCTTCAAGGCACTCATATCGGTAGAAGAAAGTTTCTTGCAGTTGCTGGTGCTGCGTTGCTTGCAGGTGCAGGTGCTACTCTGGGTGTTAATAAATATAACGAGGTTCAATACCAGGAATATTTAGCAAAAGATTTTAGAATAACTAACGCAGCTATAAATGATCCTGGGCGTCATCTTCTTTATGAAAATATATTTTTAGAAGATTTAAATAAGTTTTTAAACTCCTTAAAAAGCGAAAATGAACAATTTAACAAAGATGCTAAAGAGACTTTATTTGGAGAGGGTAATTTAGATATTCCTGAATTAATAGATCTTGAGCCTGGATCTATAATCGTTGCAAAAAACTTCACAAAAAGACTTCTCCGTTATTCTTTCAAAGAAGACAGTGATGGTTCTGTGAAAATAGTATCTAGGAGTCTTAGAAGATTTAATGAAGAAAATTTAAAGAATGCTCTCAAGGAAGCTTTTAAAGATACACCTGATATCGATCCAACGAAAGCTATTAATCCACTCACTAATAAAACATATTATGAGAGTGCCGAAGACTTTTTTAAAACTAGTTTTGATGATTTCCGAATAACAGACCGTGTTTTTTGCCCATATTATGCTTTTATAAATCCAAATGGTAAGCTCAGAATTATAGTAGAGCCAGAAACGGCTAATTTATGTTTTTCACCTTTTAAATCTGTTGATAATCTTATAAATATTTTACCAGAAAATAAAGATGCAGATAGGAATGGGAAGTTTTTTGAGGCCTATCGAAAAAATTTGCAAACCCATATTAAAATGACTCAGCTTGAATCAGAAAAAAGCATTAGTCAAGAATTGGCGCCTGTGTACAGGGAGTTATTGGCACGATATGGAAATCGTCTAGATTTCAATAACGAACTCCAGATGCGCGAATATGATGAATTACTAAAAAGAGTTGATTTAAAACTAGAAGAAAGATTCAATCTTTTTAGAACTTCTCTAAAAAATAACCGGGATACTACAAAACAAATTAGAATACTTAATATGGAATGGTGGTACTCTTTACAAAATTATTCTAATATGTCGAATTTATCCGCTTCTTCTTTAGTAGGTAATTTATCCAGATCTTTAGCCAATAATCGTGTTCAGCTTGAAAAGTTAGTAGTACAGCATGACAACAGACCAGTTTCGACTACTTTTGCAGCAATTGAACAAAAATTAAAACACTCAAAGCTTGTAGATTTTACAATTCAAACTTTAACTGATGGGATTTTACCTGGTAACAATGACACAGTAGCTTGATAGAGTTACATTTCAGGTCCATAGTCACCAGGATCAAAATAGGTATCTGTTTGATAGTAAGCATAAGTATAATCTGATTCAGTACTAACAAAAATCTGTTTTGGATAAGTAGTAACACTTGGTCCCGAAGTCCCTGTAGTACCTCCAGTGTGTTCGTCGTCCCCGCCGTTAAAACCATCATCAGGAGCATATCCAGGACTAACCCAAGCTTTTGAATTCATTCTTGCATGTCTTTTAAAAAGATTGCTTGTAACTTGTTGAATAGTTGATAGTTGCTCTCTTGATAGGCTCGAGCTTGCTACAGGACCATCCACACAAACAGTTACATTGGCAGTTCCCACTTGAGTAGTTTGACAGGCTTGGCTGGCGCTGGGTCTTATTTTTTTGGCGCTTCTATTATTTACATTAGCTGCTGAAATAGCAGAAAGACTTAAAACCGACAGCGAAGATATTAAATAAAATTTTTTCATTACCCAGATTCCTTTTTTAACCTACTTAGGTTAGTATCGGCAAACTAGGTGAAAAACTTTAGGCATAATACCTAAGATTTAATTATTTATGCTGATCTCAAGAATAATTCTTTTGCGATGATTAATCGCTGGATTTGGGAAGTTCCTTCGTAGATTTGATAAATCTTAGCATCGCGCATTAGCTTCTCTACAGGAAATTCTCTGGAGTAGCCGTAGCCACCATAGACCTGTACGGCATTGGTAGCGGCTTCCATCGCGGCATCAGCCGCAAATCCCTTTGCAAAAGATGCAAACTTGGTATTGCGGTTACCGCCATCTATCATCCAAGCGGACTTCAAAGTCATTAGCCAAGCGGCTTCGTACTTCATCGCCATTTCGGCAATCATAAAACTTATTGCCTGGTGCATAGCTATTGGCACTCCAAACGAGGTGCGCTCGATAGCGTATTGCTTAGCGTATTCTAGTGCTGATCTGATAATGGCGCAGGCTCCAGCCGCCACGCCGGGTCTGGTCTTGTCGAAGGCTTTCATGGAGATCTTAAATCCATCACCTTCTTGACCAAGTAAATTAGCTGATGGCACTTTTACATCATCAAAACTTATAGCGTGCGTGCTTGAAGCGCGCTGACCCATCATATCTTCTTTTTTCTGGACGGTGATTCCCGGTGTATCAGCCGGCACAACGAAGCTTGAGAGTCCTTTATGACCAGCAGAGCTATCAGTAGAAGTCAAAACATAAAACCACTTAGCGTACTTAGCGCCCGTAATCCATTGCTTGGCTCCGTTTATAACATATTCATCACCGATTTTTTTGGCGGTGGTCTTGGTCCCAGCCACATCAGACCCGCATCCTGGCTCGGTTACACAGTAACTAGCGAACTGCAATTCTTCCATCATCGGGCCTAAGAATTTTTTGTTTATGCTCTGATCATCAACAGCAAGCAAGGGAGCCGCCGCTAGCATATTAGCTCCAAGAGCCGTAGAAATCCCTGTACAAGCCCATCCTAGAGCTTCAGCGATAATACATTCTTCAATAATTCCAAGTCCCAAACCTCCGACATATTCAGGGAATCCAGGATTCATCAGCCCCACCTCAAAAGCTTTTTGGGCGATTTCAAGAGGGAATTTAGCTTCTCTGTCGTGATGCTCGGCCTGCGGCTTGATCTCTTTTTCGGCAAAATCACGCGCCATTCTCAGAAGATCTTTTTGCGTATCATCAAAATCAAAATTTAGAACCATATATAATATTCTATGGCAATTTTTGCTAAAACAACCTAGTCCAAATGATGTATTGATTCACCTTTATGCCAATTTTCTTAAACTACGAAACACTCAGCTCCACTCAAGACCACGCAAAAAACTTGGTTAAAAATTCTGAAATCCTTATTAATACTGGCTTTGAGAATTCTGACATGGCTATCATTATGGCAAGTGAGCAGACTAGCGGACGCGGCTCCTACGGTAAATCCTGGGCTTCACCAGCGGGCGCTGGGATTTATGTAAGCTTCGTTTATAATCTGGGACCTGTGAATACTTGCGCCGATAATCAAGCGCTAACTTTAAAAATCGCTGAATTAATTACTCAAGCTCTAAAATCAGAGTTTCAAAACGATAGGTTTTATGTAAAACCGATTAATGATATTTATTTTGAGGGCTCAAAATTAGCAGGGATATTAGTAGAAAATTTTAGCCATGAGCAAAACTTTTATTTAGTGGTGGGCTTGGGGCTAAATGTGCTTAAGTCTCAGTATTGGCTGAAGGAGGCTTTGCCGGGCGCGCCTAAGGCTGGTCCGATCGCGCTTGAGGAGATTATTGGTCAGGGGATTAGAGGCTGGCAAAGAGAAGATTTCGTAAAGACCATAGGCAAGCTTTTAGCTCAGCAGGCTGGATTATAAAAAAAAACAAATAAAAACCCCATTATTACCAATTTACTGAGAAAATTTAAATTGTTGTTGTCTTGATTTTCAGCACAGCGGCAAGGCTTGAGCGTAAATTTTTGCTTCGGGGCATGGCTCAGCTTGGTAGAGCGCTTCGCTTGGGACGAAGAGGTCGTAGGTTCAAATCCTGCTGCCCCGACCATTTTTAATAATAATTATCCTAATCAGGATTTGAACCTATCTAGGTTTTTTTTGTGACTTGAATTGAAGCCTTTGGCTTCAATTCACATGCTGCCCCGACCATTTTTAATAATAATTATCCTAATCAGGATTTGAACCTATCTAGGTTTTTTTTGTGACTTGAATTGAAGCCTTTGGCTTCAATTCACATGCTGC
>Ga0169931_10005377_pt1 | contig 19514 bp, 19 predicted proteins | sample Kivu_15m_20L_FD_129675 | JGI IMG/M metagenome (GOLD analysis project Ga0169931, IMG submission 129675) | Freshwater microbial communities from Lake Kivu, Western Province, Rwanda to study Microbial Dark Matter (Phase II) - Kivu_15m_20L... | ecosystem: Environmental > Aquatic > Freshwater > Lake... | reverse complement strand
GGCCGCCATGACGGCGACCGAGGCGATGCCGGCCGCCGCGGAGGATGCCAGCGAGAAAGCCGCGGGCGCGACATCGCTACCGGACGTCGAGTTGGAGAACGCGACGGCGTTGCAGAGTTTCCTCGAGTCCGACATCGCGACCGACGGACGTCTGATGCCGGGTGCCACCATCCGGTCGGAACCGTTGTGCCCGGATCCGGCTGGTCGGCCGGCGATCGAACGCGGGGTGTGGGTGCAGGGGCGGCCGGCCGAATTGCACTGGTCGGCCGCCGACGGAGCGGTGGTCTACCTCATCGACGACTGCTCGGCCGTTCTGTTCGTCGTTCCCTGATCGATTCGCCGACTGATTCGCACGACCGGTCGGGGCCGGCGAGGGTCTCGCTAGCCTCGCCGCATGGCCGGCAATCCGCTCACCGATCCGAACTGGGCTTCCGACGTCACCGACACGATCGTGTCGACCGTCGACAAGGTGCGTGACCGCACCACCAAACCACTCGTCATGTTGGCCCGCGGGCTCGTGTTCGGACTGCTCACCGCCTTCCTCGCCTCATTCGTTCTCGTGGTCGTCATCATCGGAGCCTCCCGCGGGCTCATCTCTGCTCTCGAGTGGCCGTTCGATCACGACTCGGCGGTCTGGATCTCGTATCTCGTGCTGGGTGGACTGCTCTGCATCGGCGGGATGGTGGCCATGGGCAAGCGTGATTCGAAGGACGCGGTCTGATGGGCGGCCACCATCGGGTGATCATCATCGGATCCGGTCCGGCCGGACTCACGGCGGCCATCTACACGGCCCGCGCCAGCCTGACTCCCCTCGTGATCGAGGGCGAGCCCTCCTCGACCAGCGATCAACCGGGCGGTCAGTTGATGCTCACCACCGAGGTGGAGAACTTTCCTGGATTCCCGGAGGGAATCATGGGCCCCGAACTGATGATCCGCTTCAAGGAGCAAGCCCAGCGCTTCGGTGCGCAGTTCCTGACGGCCAAGGCCACCAGAGTCGAGTTCGGTGAACTTCCCCTCACGGTTCACGTCCACGGCGACGTTCACACCGCCGATTCGGTGATCGTCTCCACGGGCGCACAGAGCCTCATGCTCGGCCTCGACGCCGAGGAACGTCTGATCGGCCACGGATTGTCCACCTGTGCGACGTGCGACGGATTCTTCTTCCGGGGCAAGGAGATCGCGGTCGTCGGAGGCGGCGATTCGGCGATCGAGGAGGCGACATTCCTCACCAAGTTCGCCTCCAAGGTGACCCTCATCCATCGTCGCGACACCTTGCGGGCCAGCAAGATCATGCAGGATCGCGCGCTCAGCAACCCGAAGATCGAGATGCTCTGGAACAGCACCGTCGTCGATCTCGTCGGAGACGCCCAACTCGAGGCCATCAAGGTGCAGAACACCGTCACTGGTGTCGAGACCACGATGCCGATGTCCGGATTGTTCATCGCCATCGGGCATCGCCCCAACACCGACGTGTTCAAGGGCGTGCTCGACATGGAGGACAGCGGGTACCTCATCACCCGGCCCGATTCCACCTACACCAACATTCCGGGGGTGTTCGCCTGCGGAGACGTGAAGGATCACGTGTATCGACAGGCCATCACCGCCGCCGGCTCGGGGTGCATGGCGGCCATCGACGCCGAACGTTGGCTCGAGACACAACACTGACGACGCCCCGATCCGGTCGGGTGTCATCGTGGGACGGGTTGTCGGTTCGGCGTCGTCCCCCAACGGTAAGGTGACCCCATGGCCGACGGAATCGTGACCCTCACCAGCAGCACCTTCGACGAGACAGTGAACTCGTCCTCCACCCCCGTCATCGTCGACTTCTGGGCCGAATGGTGCGGACCGTGCAAGCAGATCGCACCCATCCTCACCGAGATCGCCAACGAGAAGGCCGGTTTGCTGACCGTGGCCAAACTCAACGTCGACGATCACGGCGACGTTGCTCAGAAGTTCGGCATCATGAGCATTCCGACGTTGCTCGTGTTCAAGGACGGCGAATTGAAGAAGCGCATGGTGGGCGCCAAGGGCAAGGGCCAGCTTCTGCAGGAGCTGGAGGAATTCCTCGGCTGATGGCCCTGTCGTCCGGCGACACGGGCGAAGCCGTCCGACAGTTGCAGCGCCGACTCGGTTCGGCCGGTTTCCTGTCCTTCGCCGACGTCGTTCCGGGCACCTACGACTCGGGTACCGAACGAGGCGTCCGCGACTTCCAGATCGATCGCGGACTCGCCGCCACCGGAGTCTGCGACGAGTCGACGTTGCAAACGCTGGTGGAAGCTTCGTGGGAACTGGGGGATCGTCCCCTGTCGTTGCATTCACCGAACTTTCGTGGTGACGACGTCGCCGAACTACAGAGGCTGTTGTCGAGGTTGGGGTTCGACTGTGGTCGCGTCGACGGCATCTACGGTCACCTCGCCCATCGCGCGGTGGTCGAATTCCAGATCAACTCCGGTTCCGAGGTCACCGGAGTCTGCACGCGGGACCTGGTGGCGGCGATCCGCCTGCTCTCGCGGCAGACCGGTGACGGTCCCGGGATCTCGTCGGTGAAGGAGACCGAATCCCTCCGCACCGGCACACCCTTGAGCGGAAAAAGGGTCGCCATCGGTCATTTCGGTGACTGCGACGAGGTCATCGACCGACTTCAGTCGTCGTTGCGCGACCACGGTGCCCTGGTGCAGGCCACCGCCGACCCGGATGCCTTCGTACAGGCCACGGCCGCCAACGAATTCGGAGCCGAGCTCTTCATCGGGGTCGAGGTGTCGGTCGACCGGACCGCTCTGGTGTCGTACTACCAAGTGCCGGCCTTCGAGTCGGCCACCGGACGAACCCTGGCTCGGCTGATCGAACGTCACCTTCGCGACGTCGTGTCTCGCCCCCGGGTGGCCGGAATGCGCCTACCGGTGTTGCGTGAAACGAAGATGCCGGCCGTCTTGTTGTCGCTGGGAGCCGGTGATGCGGTGACCGAGCGCGGACACCGGATCGCCGATGCGATCTACCTGGCCATTACCGCGTTATCGGCCTGAATCGACTGTTGTGACGGCTCCGCCGACCGGTTGTCCACAGAGTTGTCCCCAGGCTGTGTGTACTGTGAGGTGAACCTTGAGGGTGACGGTCTCCCCCACCAAGATCTACCTGAACTCTGGGGTTGTCAACTATCGGCCGGCGGTCCCTCGACCATCAAGTAGTAGATGCGCTCGAGGTCGGACAGGTCGGCGAAGTCGATCGTGACCGAGCCGCGCTTGTTGGCCATCTTCACGGCGACCGACGTCGACAAGTACTCGGCGATTCGCTCCTCGAGTTCCATCAGACCGGCATCGGGCAACTTGGTCGTTGGCGTCTTGCGCTCGGACGGAGTCGGGGTTGGGGTCGGATCGGGAGCTCGTCCCTCGCGCAGACGAATGGCTTCCTCGACGGCTCGCACCGAGAGTCCCTCGTCGACCACCCGCTTGGCCAGACCCTCCTGAAACGCCCGGTCGGGGGTGCCCAAGAGCGCCTTGGCGTGGCCGGCCGTCAAGCGACCATCGGCGAGAAGCTTCTGTACCCCGGGGGGTAAGTTGAGCAGGCGCAATGTGTTGGTGATGGCCGCTCGACTCTTTCCGACCCTTCGCGCAACGTCGTCGTGGGTCAACGAGAAGTCCGACAGGAGTTGCTGGTAGGCCGACGCTTCCTCGAGTGGTGTGAGATCTTGGCGATGAAGGTTCTCGACCAGAGCCTGCTCGACCGAGGCCATGGTGTCGCCAACCTTGACGATGGCCGGCACGGTGTCGAGACCAGCCCGCTGAGCAGCCCGCCAGCGACGTTCTCCGGCGATCAACTCGTACGCACCATCGCCGAGATCGCGTACCAGGAGAGGTTGCAACACCCCGATCGCCTTCACCGATTCGGTGAGGTCGCTCAGGAGTTCCTCGTCGAAATGCTGTCGGGGCTGATGCGGATTGGGAGAGATCCGTCGAACGGGTACTTCGATGAGAGCTGATGGGGCAGAAGGAGGGGTTCCTCCCCCACCCGGGATCAGAGCTTCGAGACCTTTACCGAGACCGCTGCGGCGGGGTGCCACCTGCTACCTCCTTGGCCACCAGACGATAGGCGACGGCGCCTTTCGAACCCGGGTCGTACACGTTGATGGGCTGATGATGCGACGGGGCCTCGGAAAGCCGCACATTCCGGGGGATCACGGTCTCGCAGACCTTCTCACCGAAGTGCTCGCGAACCTCGTTCACCACCTGATTCGAGAGACGGGCACGGGAGTCGAACATGGTGCACACCACGGTGCTCAACTCCAGCCCCGGATTGAGGTTGCGCTTCACCGACTCCACCACCCGCAGAAGGAGCCCGAGGCCCTCCAGGGCGTAGTACTCACACTGAATCGGAACCAGGATCTCCTTGGCGGCCACGAAGGCGTTGATGGTGAGCGATCCCAAGGACGGCGGGCAGTCGATGAAGACGAAGTCGTAGTCCTCGAGGATCGGATCGATCGCTCGCTTCAGCCGATGTTCGCGCGCCATGGCCGGAACGAGTTCGATCTCGGCTCCGGCCAGATCCAGATTCGACGGAGCCACGAACAGGTTGCGGACACTGGCCGGTTCGATGCAATCCTCGAGAGGAGCATCGTTCAGGATCACGTCGTACATCGAGGTGTCGAGGCCCCGGGTATCGATACCGACTCCGGAGGACGCGTTGCCCTGGGGGTCGAGGTCAACCATGAGAACCCGATACCCCATCTCGGCCAGGCAGGAACTCAGGTTCACGGTGGTCGTGGTCTTTCCCACACCACCTTTCTGGTTGGCGACGGCAATCACCCGGGGCAACGCCCGCTGGTGGGGTGCTTTGCCAGAGGATGAGGTCGGGTTCGGAGTGTCGGACATGGTTCCTGATCGTGGAGGTGACGGATCGTTCGTCGGCCACGTGGTCGAGAACCACGGAGGCGGCTGAACGGGGTCATCGTACCGAACGAATGAGACCCGTGGGGTGCCGAAACCTGTTCAATGTGATCCTCGGTACCTGGTCGGTTCGATGTTCCACGTGGAACATCTCGGTTGGGGGTCACGGACATGTTCCACGTGGAACATCTCGAGAGGATGAGCCCGAATTGCTCCACGTGGAACCTGAACGGATCATCGTGTGCGCCGAAGCACCGCAATCCCCTGGTCGACCGCTTCCAGTGTCATGGCGTGGGGCCCCACTGCGGCCACCCAGCGTTCTCCCGCAGAACCAGGCGGTTCGGTGACCAGCAGGATTCCTTCCGGGGCGAGCACCGGCACCACCAACTCCAGGGTGTAGCTCGGACTTCCGAACCCCCGAGCGGTGATGACGGGCCACGTCATCCCCGGTTTGCGCACCGGCAGGTCGGCCACATCGCACGCCACCGCTTCGACTCGATCACGGAGTCCGAGCCGACCCACCAGTCGGGTCAGCAGGTCAACGCGCTTTCCCCGACGATCCACCAACAGCCCACGCAGACCGGGGTGGGCCAGAGCCACCACCAGACCGGGGAGACCCCCTCCCGAGCCGACATCCAGGAAGTCGCCCGTCTCGGGGGGGACACGTTCGGCCAGCCGCTCGGCCTGACCGACGGACTGACCGAGATTGCTGGGCCCCAACATGCCGATGCGCTGGGCCTCGCCCAGCGCATCGATGAGTTGTTCACGTTGTTCGGGCGTCAGCACGCCCCGAGATTAGGAGGCGGGGGAGATCACCACACGCCGGTCGGGGTCTTCGCCCTCCGAATGGGTGGCGATGTCGGTCCGGCCCGTCAACGCATCGTGGATGATCTTGCGGTCGGCCGACGGCATCGGCTCCAGCGCCCGAGCGGTTCCGCTGGCCACCACCTCGTCGGCCACCTGACTCACGAAACGGCTCAAAGCCTCCTTGCGCTTGGCCCGATACTCCGCGATGTCGATGCGCAGCCGGGTTTCGTGGTCCCCCAGGCGACGCTGACTCACCACCCGGGTGAGATCCTGTACGGCCTGCATGGTCGAACCTCTCGGCCCGACGAGAATCCCGAGGTCGTTGCCCGAGACCGTGACCTCGATCTCTCCACCATCGATGTTGCGCCCGGTCGTGGCCGACAGGCCGAAGGCCTCCACCAGTCCCGACAGGAACTTCTCCGCCTCGGCAGCCACTTGTCCGGCATCCGGTGCCGGACCACTGGGTCGCTCGCGACGTCCACCCTGATCCGATTCATTGCTCACGTGATTCTCCCTTGTGTTCCTGGATTGCGATGTGTTCGAGTCGCGCGACGACCGACCGCTTCGTTCGTTCCGACCCTGGTTGCGCTGCCCGTCCCGACCTTCCGAACGATTCTCTCCCCGGGAATCGCGCCGGCGACGCTCGGTCTTGGCGCGGGGTGTCCGGGGCTTCACCCGAGCGCGGACGCGTGCCTCACCTCGAACCCGTCCGAAGAGGCCGGTCTTGGGTTCCTCCAGCACCTCGAATTCGGCGTCGTCTTCGGCGACTCCGAGTTGGTCGAGGGCTTTGTTCTGGGCGTCTTCGACGGTTGTTCCGGTTGTTTCGACCCACTCCATGGGTGCACCTTCCTTGTTTGGGGAGCTCGCCGGTTGGCGGGCTCTCTGGTTGTCGGACTCGATGTTCGGGCGAGTTCGCGACCCGATCAGGATCGCGGTGGCTTGGGATGCCGTGACTTGGCTCCCGGTGACGGGCGACTGGGCTTGGGTCGGTTCGGCGGGGTTGGCTTGCCCTTGCCCGACGGGGTCGATCCCTTCGGTGGCGTGGTGCGCTTGCTCCCCGACTTCGGGCCACCCGTTGTTCCCTTGGTGTTCTGATCCTTGCCCCTGGCCAGGTCTTGCTTCATCTGGCCGAAGAGTCCGGTCGCGCCACCGTCCTTGTCCGCCATTTCCCGAGCGCGAGCCGATGCCGCCTGGGCTTGCTGACCGAGCGAATCGTCCCCTCGGTAGAAGCGTCGGGTGACGTAGGCCTGCTGAGCGATGCGCACCAGTGTTTGGGCCATGTAGTAGATCACCAACCCAACCGGGAAGAAGATCTGGAACACGCCGAACACCACCGGCAAGTACTGCATCACCTTGGCCTGGGTGGCCGACATGGTGGGGGACACCGTGCGCGAGGCGATCATGCGTTGTTGCAGGTAGTACAGACCCATGAGGGCGATCACCAAGAGTGCGTAGATGATTCCCTTGCCCGGGTCGTCGGCGATCACGTCGACGGGACGCAACGAGAGATCCAAGCCCAGCGAAAGCATCTCGGTCTTGTTGTCGAGACTGGCGAACAGTTCGCTGCTCTTCGAGATGTAGTCGGGATCGAAGGTGCCGTCGTCGCCTTTGTTGGTGAGACCGTGCAGTACCCGGAACATGATGATGAAGATCGGCATCTGCGCAAGAAGTGGCAGACAGGATGACAAAGGATTGACTTTGTGCTCCTGATAGAGCTTCATCATCTCCTCGTTCATCTTCTGCCGGTCGTTCCGGTATTGCTGCTGGATACGACGCATTTCGGGCTGCACCCGCTGCATCTCCAACATCCCCTTGGTGCTCTTCAGCGTGAGCGGGAAGATGAGCATCATCACGACCACGGCCACCAACGCGATCGAGGCCGCGTAGTGCGAGGTCAGGTTGTAGAACTGGCTGATCAGCCAGGCTGCGGCTTGGAACATCTCAGGATGCCTTTCTCGACGAGGTGAGGGGGACGGGGTCGAAACCCGACTTCCCGAACGGGCGACAACGAAGCAGTCGGCGCATGGCGAGCCACGAACCGCGACCGGCACCGTGGGTCTCGATCGCCTCCCGTGCGTACTCCGAACACGACGGGCTGAAACGACACGGGGAGGGTCGTCCCTCCCGGGCGGTCTGATAGTGACCGATCCAGCGCAACAAGAACGACTTCATCGGGGCTCCCGGGACCGAGCGATCAACCCATCGACCGAGGTCCTCAACGTGGCGAAATCGGGGAGTTTTCCCTGCTCAAAGGGAGTGAGACCGATCAGGTAGCGACCGGGAACCAGATCGGTCGACGACGCCCGAAGGAGTTCACGCACTTGACGGCGCAGACGATTGCGACGCACCGCCGAGCCATGAACACGGCCGATCGCGAACGCCACCAGTGGGTTCGGGAGAGTCGGGTCGGATGCCATCACACACCAGAGGGCCCCACTGCGCACTCGGCGACCGGTGCGCCGAAGGCGCTCGAAGTCGCTGGCGCGGTGGAGTCGGTCGATCAAGCCGACAGGCGCTTGCGGCCCTTGAGACGACGGGCCTTCAGGACGGCGCGACCGCCGCGAGTGGACATGCGCGCCCGGAAACCGTGCTTCACCGACCGGCGCTTCTTGTTGGGCTGATACGTACGCTTCACACGAACTCCTCTGGCCTGGACGCGCCACACAGGCAAAATGCCAGGTCACGACGCAATTTCGGACATCAACTGGTGTCTTCCACGAACGGGCCGACGAGGCAGGCTACGGGCGTCATCGGCCACCGGGCAACCCATCGAGACAGAACCCGGCCGGTCCCGACCCCGCTTCTGGCCCCTCGCCGCACTCCGGCCGGTCGCGACTGCCCTGTCACGCCGAGAACACCTTGTTCAGTGGCCCGAAAATCCGCCCTTGAAATCCACTATCCACAGCCTGCTACTGTCACCAGTCCCGTCGCAGTATCCCCGTACCGGGGTGGTGGGACAGGACACGAACAGCAGGTCAGGGGCCAGATCGTCCCTCGGGTGCTGTCCACACATTGTGGACGCGCCTGTGGATGAACTGACCAATTGGGTAGGGAGATGCAGGTGGAAGACCTCGAGAACATGTGGACAGCGGTGTCGCAACTGCTCCGCGCTCAGGTCTCCGACGCCGTCTGGTACTCCACCTTCAACGACGTCCATTCGTTGCCGAGCGAAGACGACGCCATTCGTCTCGCGGTGCCCTCGGCGACCGTTCGCGACAAGATCCTCACCCGCTATCTCGCTCTGGTCACCGACGCCCTGAGCGAAATTGGTGCCGGGGCCAAACGTCTCGAAGTCGAAGTGATCGCACCCCCCGACGCTCCTCCGTCGAGCGCGCCCGAGAGTGCGGAGGCGGACGGTTCCGAGGTCGTCGCGGCCTCCATCGCGCTGAAGGTGGGAGCCGCACCGGCCGAACGAGCCGGTCTCAACCCGCGATACACCTTCGAAACCTTCGTTCGCGGCGCGTCCAACAGTTTCGCGCTCGCCGCGGCACAACGAGTCGCCGAAACGCCGGCCCGCAGCTACAACCCGTTGTTCATCTACGGATCGGCTGGACTCGGCAAAACCCATCTCCTGCACGCGATCGGGCACTACGTGCTCCAGAACTACAGCCACTATCAGGTGCGCTACATCACCACCGAAACCTTCCTCAACGAATACGTCGATGGCATTCGAAGCGCGACGATCGCCAACTTCAAGAAGCGCTATCGCGAGATCGACGTCCTGTTGATCGACGACATTCAGTTCATGGAAGGCAAGGAGGGTTTGCAGGAGGAGTTCTTCCACACCTTCAACTCGTTGCACGGCGCCAACAAGCAGATCGTGATCTCCTCCGACCGGGTGCCCGACGCCATCCCGAACCTCGAGGAGCGTCTGATCGGCCGCTTCCGGTGGGGCCTGATCACCGACGTTCAGCCTCCCGATCTGGAGACCCGTCTCGCCATTCTGCGCAACAAGGCCGAGCGCGAAGGAACCCAGTTCCCTCCCGAGGTGCTGGAGTTCATCGCTTCGCGGGTCACGTCCAACATCCGCGAACTGGAAGGCGCCCTCATTCGGGTGAGTGCCTACGCCAGTCTGAACCGGGTCGACATGACCGTCTCCCAGGCCGAGAAGTTGCTGGAAGATCTGCTGACCGATGCCCCCACCAAGCATCGGAGCCCCGAGGAACTCCTGAACGAACTCGCCAAGTTGCTCGGTTTCTCGGTCGAAGCGCTTCGTGGCAAGAGCCGGCAACGTCCGCTCGTTGCCGCTCGCCAGGAGGCGATGTTCGTGTTCCGCGAGTTGACCGACCTCTCGTACCCGTCGATCGCACGACTCTTCGGCGGGCGCGACCACACCACCGTCATCCACGCGGTCGAGAAGATCCAACGACTCATGAAGGAACGAACCCAGACCTACGACCAGGTCACGATGCTGATCAAGACGCTGAAGTTGGGCTGACGATGTCGATCACACCCGGTGCTCCACATCCCATGGGGACGATGATGGGGACGACGTCGTTCGGATCTGTGCACAACATCGGGTTGTCCACCGCGAGGTGTGTCGCGCCGGTGGTCCGTGTGGACGACGGTGGACAACGTTGCACACTCGGTTTGCCGGGCTCACCTGCCACGACGTCGGTTCGTCCACAATCCACAGCCCTTATCACTACGACTAGGTTTGAACATCACGAGATCGTCGTGACAACCGGGGATCCGGTGATGTCGTTTCGATCTCTCGGCACAAGGAGACATCCGTGAAATTCAAGTGCGAGCGCGACGTTCTTGCCGAGGCCCTCGGAGCAGCCAGTCGTGCGTCGACGGGGCGCGCGACCAATCCCACGCTTTCGTGCCTTCGTCTGGTGCTGGCCGACGAGATGTTGCGGATCACCGGAACTGACGGCGAGCTCACCATCGAAGCGAGTGTTCTCGTCGCCAAACCCCAGGAGGGCGTGGCATTGGTTCCGGCCCGACTGGCCAGCGATGTCGTCCGGTCGTTGCCATCGGGGGCCGTCGACGTCGAGATCAAGGACGGACAGGTGAAGATCAGCGCCGGATCGGCGAAGTTCAGTCTTCCCACCGGCGCCGACGGTGACTTCCCGAAGTGGGCCGGCACGATCGGTGGTGGTGCCACCATTCCGTCGGCCGATCTGTCGGCCGCACTGAAGCAGGTGGTTCGAGCGGCCAGCACCGACGACGCACGGGGAGTCCTCACCGGGGTGCTCGTCACGTCGGTCGACGGAAACCTGCGGTTGGTGGCCACCGATTCCTATCGCTTGGCGATCCGCGACATTCCGGGCAAGGTGGTCGACGAAGGCACTCGCGTGGTCGTGCCCGCCCGGGCACTCGGCGAACTTCAGCGGTTGCTGTCGTTCAACGAGACGGTGAGCATCAACATCACCGACAACGATGTCACGTTCGAGGTCGGTCCCATCCGACTCGTGTCGCGTCTCATCTCCGGCACCTTCGCCGATTACCAGAAGTTGATTCCGCCCACCTCTCCGAACCGCCTCACCGTTTCGCGCGACGAGTTGCTCGAGGCCATTCGACGCGTGAAGTTGGTGGCTCGCGATCCGGTCGGCACTCCTCTCCGCGTGCAGATGTCGTCCGAAGGTGCGCAACTGAAGATGATGAGCCAGGACAGCGGTGAGGCCGACGAACGGATCGACGCCACGTTGAAGGGCAACGAGATCGAGATGGCCTTCAACAACGAACTACTGGCCGAGGGAGTCGAGGCCTGCTCGTCCGAGACGGTGACGATCGATTCGTCCGAGCCCGGCAAACTGGCCGTGATCCGCGGCGAGGGCGACGAAAGGTTCATCTATCTGCTGATGCCTTTGCGTTCCTGATGTTCATCGAGCGTCTCGAGCTCGCCGACTTCCGGAACTATTCGTCGGCCACCTTCGATCTCACGGCTGGCACCACCGCCATCGTCGGGCGCAACGCCCAGGGAAAGACCAACGTCGCCGAAGCCATGGCGTTCCTGTCGACACTCGAGAGTTTTCGCGGCATCCCCCCGGCGGCGTTGGTGCGGATCGGGGCCGAAGCGGCGGTGATCAGAGCCATCGTCCGGCAGGACGACGGGCGCGACACGACGATCGAGGTTCGTGTTCCCGCGCAGGGTCGGGTGGCCGTGCAGGTGAACAAGCAACGACTGCAACGGTCGTCCGATCTCCTCGGATCGCTGCGGGTCACGGTGTTCTCGCCGGACGATCTGGATCTGGTGAAGGGAGGTCCGGCCGATCGCCGTCGCTTCTGCGACGACGTTCTCGTGAATCTCGTTCCCCGGAACGGTGCTCTGCGCCTCGAACTGGAGCGGGTGCTGAAGCAACGGAACACGTTGTTGCGCCAGTGCTCGGGGCGGCTCACCGACGAGGTCGCGTTCTCGTTGGACGTCTGGGACGAGCGTTTCGCCGAGGTGGGTGATCGCGTGGGAGAAACCCGTGCGACCCTCATCGCTCGACTGCAGCCCGAGGCCGAACGGGCCTACGGCGAACTGGCCGGAGTTCCGACCGCGGTCGGACTGCGGTACGAACCCGAGTGGCGCCGCACCGGACTCGCCGATGCGCTGCGTGTCTCCCGCGCCGACGATGTCCGACGCGGCAGCAGCACCGTCGGCCCCCATCGCGACGACATCGATCTCTCCTTGGGTTCGCTCCCGGCTCGTACCCACGCGAGCCAGGGCGAGATGCGATCGCTGGCTCTGTCGATGCGACTGGCGACCCATCGCCTGGTGGCCGAGGCCAACGATGCGGTTCCCTTGCTGGTGCTCGACGACGTGCTGTCCGAACTCGACCCCGATCGGTGCCGGGCTCTCCTCGCGCACCTCCCGGCCGGCCAGGTGGTGATCACCACGGCGGCTCCCTTACCCGACGAGGCGCGTCCCGACCGGGTGATCCGGATCGAGAACGGGAGGGTCGTCGAGTGAACGGCGACGAGCGTCGGAACGACCCCGAGGGTGGCGACATGCGCCCTTTGTCGCGGGCCCTGGGCCGGGTTCTGAAGTCGTTGCGGGGTGCCGATGTCGGATCCACTGCCACGGTGTTCGGTCGTTGGACCGACCTGGTGGGGGAGTCGGTGGCGGCGCACGTGAAGCCGGTGAAGCTGGACCGTGGAACCTTGGTCGTGGAGGTCGACGACCCGGCCTGGGCCACCCAGATGCGGTTCCTCGAAGCCGATCTTCTGAGCCGTCTCAGGGACACCGGCGAGATGGCGGTGGAGCGTCTCGAAATACGTGTCCGACGACCGCGCTGAGAGGCCCATTTTCCCTGCTCAAACGCCCTGTTTTGCCACGTCTTTCCACCCTCGGTGAAGTACGATTCTGGTCTGTGTCCGAACCCGTCCGCGAACCCCGCCTCACCGCGTCCAGCACCCGTCGGCGCACAGTTCGCACCACCCCCTGAACCGATCCCGTAGAGGAAGTCCGTGCCCAGCAAATCAACCGCCGCCACCGCCGATTACCGCGCCAAAGACATCCAGGTCCTGGAGGGCCTCGATCCCGTCCGCAAGCGCCCCGGCATGTACATCGGATCCACCGGTCTGGCCGGTTTGCACCACCTGATCTGGGAGGTCGTCGACAACTCGGTCGACGAGGCCATGGCGGGTTTCTGCACCCGCATCGGGGTCACCTTGCAGGCCGATGGCGGCTGCCGTGTCGACGACAACGGTCGTGGTATCCCGGTCGACCCGTATCCGTCGGGTCCACACAAGGGCAAGAGCGCGGCCGAGGTGGTGTTGACGGTTCTGCACGCCGGCGGCAAGTTCGGCGGTGAGGGCTACAAGGTCTCCGGAGGTCTGCACGGAGTCGGTGTCTCGGTGGTCAACGCCCTGTCGAGTCGTCTCGTGCTCGAGATCGACCGCGACGGCAAGCGCTACTCGCAGGAGTTCGAGAAGGGCGGCAAGCCGAAGAACAAACTCTCCTCCACGGGTGCCACACCCGCCCGGGGTCGCAAGACCGGCACCACGGTCACCTTCTGGCCCGACACCACGATCTTCGCCTCCGAAGGAACCGAGTTCGTGGCGCGCACCGTTCTCGAACGGCTCCAGACGATGGCGTTCCTGAACCGCGGTCTCGAGATCGTCTTCACCGACGAACGTCCGACCCGCGAACAGGAGGTCACGTTCCAGTACAAGGGTGGCATCGTCGACTTCGTGAAGCATCTCAACCAGTCGAAGGAGGCGTTGTTCTCCAAGGTTGCTCACTACGAGGACGAAGAGGACGGCCAGATGCTCGACATCGCCGTCCAGTGGAACACCGGCTACTACGAGGGCATCCACGGTTACGCCAACGGAATCAGCACCACCGAGGGCGGAATGCACGTCGAGGGTTTCAAGACCGCGCTCACGAGCGTCGTCAACAAGTACGGGCGCTCACGCGGACTCCTGAAGGAGAAGGACGACAACCTGCTCGGCGAGGACATCCGCGAGGGCATCACCGCGATCATCTCGGTGAAGTTGGGAGAACCGCAGTTCGAAGGTCAGACCAAGGCGAAACTGGGCAACGTTCCCATGCGTTCGTTCGTGCAGAAGGCCACCAACGAACGTTTGGCCGAGTGGCTCGACGAAAACCCGACCGAGGCCAACAAGGTCGTGAAGAAGGCGCAGGCCGCCGCCCAGGCCCGCGTGGCCGCCAAGAACGCCCGCAACGCGGTGCGTCGCAAGACCGCTCTGTCCGGTGCCGGAATGCCCGACAAGTTGAAGGACTGCACGAGTGGAAACCCCGAGGAGAGCGAACTCTTCATCGTCGAGGGCGACTCGGCGGGCGGCACCGCCCTCGACGCGCGCGATCCACGAACCCAGGCGATCCTGCCGATCCGCGGAAAGATCCTGAACGTCGAACGAGCCCGACTCGACAAGATGCTGAAGAACGCCGAAGTCACCGCGCTCATCACCGCGATCGGTGGCGGCGTCGGCGACGAGTTCGATTCCGCGAAGGCTCGCTACCAGAAGGTCATCATCCTCGCCGACGCCGATGTCGACGGCAGCCACATCCGAACCCTGCTGCTCACCTTCTTCTTCCGTCAGATGCGCCCTCTCGTCGAGGCCGGCTTCGTGTTCATCGCCCAGCCACCGCTCTACTCCACCGAGGTCGGCAAGGAGAAGGTGTATCTGAAGGACGATCAGGCGAAGAACAAGTTCCTCGCCGAGCATCCCAACCACAAGAAGGAATTCCAGCGCCTGAAGGGTCTCGGAGAAATGGACTGGGAGGAGTTGCGTTCGACCACCATGTCGTCGGAGTCGCGAACGCTCCTGCAGGTCACCGTCGAGGAGGCCGCGTTGGCCGACGAGATCATGGGTGTGCTCATGGGTGACGACGTCGAGAGCCGCAAGCACTTCATTCAGACCAATGCCAAGGACGTGAGGTTCCTCGATATCTGATGGCCGCCAAGAAGAAGAAACCCGCCACCGCCGAGGTCGTTCCGGACGAACCGATCATTCCCGTGCAGCCGGTTGCGCTGCAGGACGAGATGGAGCGCTCGTTCCTCGACTACGCGATGTCGGTCATCATGTTGCGCGCCCTGCCCGACGTGCGCGACGGACTGAAACCGGTGCACCGTCGCATCATCTGGGACATGGATGAACAGGGTTTCCGTCCCGACCGACCCTTCGTGAAGTCGGCCCGCGTCACCGGTGACACCATGGCCAAGTACCACCCGCACGGCGACCCGGCCATCTACGACGCGCTGGTGCGCATGGCCCAGCCGTTCTCGTTGCGTCATCCACTCATCGACTTCCACGGCAACTATGGCTCGCCCGACTTCGGTCCGGCCGCCAGCCGCTACACCGAATGCCGGCTGCACCCCCTGGCCATGCAGTTATTGGCCGACATCGACGAGAACACCGTCGACATGGAGCCCACTTACGACGGTTCGCGCGAACAACCGACCGTGTTGCCGGCCCGTTTCCCGAACCTGCTCGTCAACGGCAGTCAGGGAATCGCGGTCGGCATGGCCACCAACATTCCGCCGCACAATCTCGGCGAGGTCATCGACGCGTGCGTGCACGTGCTCTTCAACCCGAAGGCGACGTCCGACGAACTGATGAGTTTCGTGAAGGGTCCCGACTTCCCGACCGGTGGTGCCATCCTCGGACGCGCCGGGATCATGGAGGCCTATCGCACCGGACGAGGCAGCATCAAGATGCGCGCTACGGCCTCCATCGAGGAAGGCAAGCGCGGCGGCATGCAGATCGTCGTCACCGAACTGCCGTACCAGACCAGTTGTTCGGCCATCGCCGGCCGCATCCAGGAGTTGGTGGACGGCGGCGAGATCGACGGCATCGCCGACGTCAACGACGGCTCGTCGGGTGGCAAGACCAACCTCACCATCACGCTGAAGCGGGACGCCAACGCCAACGTGGTGCTCAACAATCTCTACAAGCTCACCCAGTTGCAGACCAGTTTCGGTGTGAACATGGTGGCTCTCGTCGAGGGAGTACCGCGGCAACTCAATCTGGCCGACGCGATCACCGGTTATCTGAACCACCAGATCGAGGTGCTCACCCGTCGCACCGAGTTCCGGCTCGACAAGGCCAAGAAGCGGATGCATCTCCTCGAGGGTCGCATCAAGGCCCTCAACGTCATCGACAAGATCATCAAGTTGGTGCGCGGGAGCGAGGACGCCAACGCCGCCAAGACGGCGTTGATGGCCAAGCCGTACGAGTTCACCGAAGTGCAGGCCATCGACATTCTCGACATGCAGTTGCGGCAACTCACGCGGTTGTCGCGCATCGACCTCGAAGCCGAGATCGCCGATCTAACGAGCCGCATCAAGGAACTCGAGTCGATCCTCGCCGACGACAAGAAGTTGCGCGGCGTGATTCGCGACGAGATGTTGGCGATCAAGGAGGAGTTCGCGACCCCCCGCGTTTGCCCCATCACGCTCGACTCGGGCGAGATGAGCCTCGAGGACCTCGTCGACGACACCGAGTTGGTGGTGGTGATGACCGAGGCCCAATACGTGAAGTCGGTGGCGGCGTCGAACTTCAAGACCCAGGGTCGCGGCGGCAAGGGAGTCGCCGGGGCCAAGTTGAAGGCCGACGACATCGTGAAGCACGTGATCTTCACCACGGCGCACGCCTATCTGCTCTTCTTCTCGAACCGCGGCCGGGTGTACCGACTACGGGCGCACGAACTGCCCGAGCGCGAACGAGCCGCCAAGGGCGTGCCGATCGTCAACCTGCTACCTCTCCAGGCCGGCGAAACGATCGAGGCGATCATCGACACCCGCGAATTCGCCGCCGAGCGATACCTGTTCTTCGCGACCCGCGATGGCGTGGTGAAGAAGACCGCGTTCGACGAGTACAACAACGGTCGCCGCGACGGTCTCATCGCCATCAACCTGCGCACCGGCGACGAACTGGTGCGGGTGATCGAGACTTCCGGCTCCGACGACATCTTCATGGTGAGCCGGTCCGGTATGACGATCCGCTTCTCGGAGGACGAGGTGCGCCCGATGGGCCGGGCCACGGCCGGCGTGCGGGGCATGAAGTTGCGCAAGGGTGATCGAGTGGTCAGTGTCGACGTGGCCCGCGACGAGGCGGCGATCTTGATGGTCACCGAATCGGGTTACGGAAAGCGCACCCAACTCGACAAGTTCCGCCGGCAGTCCCGCGGGGGCATCGGAGTTCGTGGCATCAAGATCGCCGAGAAGAAGGGCTTCGTGGTGTCGTCGTTCATGGCCGGCATCGACGACGAGATCGTGGCGGTCACCTCCGGAGGCTCCACCATCCGCACCGAGGTGCGCGCGATCTCGTCGCAGGGTCGCGACGCCACCGGCGTGAAGGTGATGTCGGTCGAGCCCGGGCAATCGGTGTCGTCGGTCGCGCTCATCATCTCCGCCGACGAGTGACGCGCGATTCGGGACAAGCCTCGGTTCTCGTTCTGGGGGTCCTGGCCATCACGGTGGCTTCCATGCTCGGGTTGGTGAGGTTGGCCGAGGTCGCCGTGGCGTCGGCGCGGGCCCAGGCCGTGGCCGATGCGGTTGCGCTCGCCGTCGTTCGGGGTGACGCCGAGAGGGTCGTGCGAGCCAACGGGGTGTCGGCGCGTTTCGGAACACTGGACGATCTCGGCTGGGCCGAAGTGATCGTGGACGGGATCGCGGGCTCGTCCCTCGCGGCCGCCCCCACGCCCTAGCGACGATCTTCTACGCTGATCCCGTGGCCGACGACGATCCGTTCTTCATCGTTCCGGCCGTTCAGCCCGACGACGAGGTCGCGTCCACGACAACTCCCAAACGCTCCGCCTCCTCGGCGGCCACCACCCGCGTGTCACCGGTGGTGAAGCCGGGCCCAGCGGGCGCTCCCACTCCGGACTCCGTATCGACTGACCCGTCGACTTCCGCGTCGGCCGAGTTTCGTGCACCGCCGGTCGAACCCGTTGCCGATTCGGAGCCGGCCGCTCGTGCGGACCGATTGGTGCGCATCGTGAAGCGCACGCAACGGCGCACCACCCGGGTGATCCGGCACGTCGATCCGTGGAGCGTGTTCCGGGTGACCTTGTTGTTCCATTTCGTGCTCTATCTCACGTTGCTGTTGACCGGCGTCCTGCTCTGGAACGTGGCCAACGCCACCGGAACCGTCGACAACGTCGAGCGGTTCATGGAGAGCTTCGGTTGGGAGTCGTTCGAGTTCGATGGAGGAGAGATCTTCCATCAGGCGTGGATTCTCGGTTTGTTCCTCGTGGTTGGCCTGACCGGAGTGGCCGTCCTGGCCGCCACCACCTTCAACCTCATCACCGACCTGGTGGGTGGCATCCGGGTCACCGTGCTGGAGGTGGAGGCCGAGCGCATCCCTCGGGCGGCAGCGGAGGCGGGCCGCCAGACCCGGTTGAGTCGGACCCGAGACCGCCGATAGCGTCTTCGTCCTCTGGGGCTATAGCTCAGTCGGTTAGAGCGCATCCCTGATAAGGATGAGGTCACAAGTTCGATTCTTGTTAGCCCCACCAGAGAACATCGGAGCCGGTACGAAAATCACCGTTGTCGTAGGCCACGGGGAACCTGGACTGGATATCCGACCCCACCGCCTGGAGTGCCCTCGCCGCTCTGTTGACCCTCGAAATCGTGCTCGGAGTCGACAACGTGGTGTTCATCTCGATCCTCGCCTCGAAATTGCCGGTCGAGGAGCAGGACAAGGCCCGCAAGACCGGACTTCTCGCGGCCGGCGGAATGCGCATCCTGTTGTTGCTGGCGGTGGGCTGGATCATCACCCTGAAGAAGGAACTGTTCACCATCGGCTCGGCGGGATTCAGCGGCAAGGAACTGATCCTGCTCGCCGGCGGGCTGTTCCTCATCTACAAGGCCACCAAGGAGATCCACCACAAACTCGAAGGTGACGAGGGAGAGAAGTCCGCTCGCACCGCCCCGACCTTCGCCGCCGTCATCGGGCAGGTGTTGCTACTGGATCTGGTGTTCTCGATCGACTCGGTGATCACCGTGGTGGGCATGACCACCTACGTGTGGGTGATGGTCATCGCCATCGTCGCCGCGGTCTTCATCATGGTGGGAGCGTCCAAGGCGATCTACACGTTCGTCAACGCCCACCCGTCGGTGAAGATGCTGGCATTGGCGTTTCTCTTGCTGATCGGAACGACTCTCATCGCCGAGGGTTTCGGACAGAAGATTCCGAAGGGCTACATCTACGCGGCGATGACGTTCTCGGTGTTCGTCGAAGTCCTGAACATCGGCACGCGCCGCAAGACGAAGAAGGTGGAACCGGTGCACCTGCGCGAGCAGATCGTGGCCCCCTGACCGAATCCTGCCGTCCGGTGGCGGGTAGCGTTCGAGTTCATGAAGACCTTGCGCCGGGCTCTGACCGCGCTCTCCATGGCGGGAATCTTCGCTGCCGCCCTGCGGG